>Ga0255453_1058_pt1 | contig 15284 bp, 16 predicted proteins | sample ANMaggQLBNCT01G4_FD_182628 | JGI IMG/M metagenome (GOLD analysis project Ga0255453, IMG submission 182628) | Sediment cell enrichment communities from methane seep in Santa Monica Basin, California, United Staets - ANME aggregate JGI... | ecosystem: Environmental > Aquatic > Marine > Cold seeps >...
ATATACTGGTGACGGTTGACCTTCAGGAGAAAGCAGTTGTTGAAGTTATTACCGGTGCTAAGGCAGGATTTGGAGTTGTTTCCTTAATTGTGCATCAGCCACGGAGATTGCAGCCTGTGGGACCACATGCTATGCCTGTGCAGGAGGTACTTGGCCAGCATGTTTAGTATGTGCTTTATGCGCTTGTCACGCTGGATGTTGTGTCGGTAAATGCTGTGCGGAGCAAGGGGGCAATTATTACTATGGGGTCTGTATTCCGGCGATAGCTCTGTGTTATTCAACCCCAGCAGCCTGTTGCATATCTTACGGGTGTGAGCATAAAGATTGCAGACCTATGGGAGGGTAACTCATCCTTTTTATTTTTTAGGGGTATAGTTTAAAATATAGAAACAGAAAGGATGACACGAAAATCACCGATGAAAAAAGCATTTAGTTTAACACTTGCAGAATGCTGTACGTTAGTCCTATTAGGTGCCTGTATTGAAAGATATACTATACACAGAGTCATCAGTATCTCGCTGATAGTTTTTGCTGCGGTAGTCGTATATCTTCTTTATTCAACTTTTCGTAAAGATGTAAAATTTGGTATTATTAAAAGTGTTACTTTTACAGGATTCCTGTTTGGATTTCATTTTGCACCATTCTTGATTCAAAAAGTAGGAGATTCTCGTTTGGGCATGCTCCTTGGCATAGTAGTGGCTTTAATATTGAGTTTTCTAAATATAAATATGAAGAAAAATAGTTAATAGGAAAAATGATTACAAAAAGTATTAAAAATGTATTTATAGTTCTTTCAATCATCTTTTCGCTCGTTTTAATAGTATTTGTCGTAGAAAATGTTACAGAAGCGAACACAAACATAGATGATATAACAAATGGGATTCAGGAGAAATATGGTAGGATACAGGATTTCCGTGGCACAATAATTATAAAAACCAATTTTAAAGGGGCAGTAGAGGTTAATAAAATCAATTTTGTGTTGAAGATGCCAGACATGTATAAAAGCGAAGATAAAAACAGGAGTAAGCTTACAGTCTCTGATGGAAAAAAAATATGGATATATGACAAAAAGGAAAAGGAAGTGATAAAGATGAAAGTATTGGAAAATAGTGAAAAGCCTGAATTTGATTTTAGCCCGATATTAAAAGATTTAGAAAATAAAGAGAGCGATTTAAAACTTCTCAAAGGGGAGAAAGTTTCTGATAAGTCGTGCTATGTCATTGAAGTTATGCCCAAGGATAAAACATACTTCGTAAAAAAGAAATTGTGGATAGATGAGAAATCATGGTTACCACTTAAGATTGAGATAATCTACGGAGAATTTAACTCAACTATCGAATACAGTAATCTCACAATTAATGTCGGAGTTAACACTAATGAATTTGTGTTCACTCCGCCCGAAGGGACGAAAAATGTAGAGCATAATGCAACTATAATCCCGAAAAAGAAGAGCATAAATGAGGCTCAAAAAGAGGTGAGTTTTGAGATTATCGAGCCATCCTACACGGCGGGTTACGAATTTGTGGAAGCAGAAGTTCTCGGTTATGGGGGTGTTAGAAGTGTCTCTCTTCATTACATAAATGAACGGCAAGATATTATAACTATAATCGAAACAATAAAACCAAAAGAAATACCGCCTTTGCCGAAGGCAGAGAAAGTGAAGATAGGCAAGAAAGAAGGTGAAATTATAGAAATTGAGAGAGGTAGATTACTCAGATTTTTCGGCGATAGGAATGTGATTGCTGTTGTTGGAAACATTGATGAAGATGAATTAATTAAAATCGCAGAGTCCATAGGATGAAACTTTGGAAAACAAGAATAAAACGGACAAAACTTTATTTCTTGTAACGGCCACTGAACTGATGAGTTCTTTCAGGTTGTAGCCTATAAAACGCTGAAACTCAGGTTATAGGCATATCCCAGAACTTCATGACGTGACGTCATTCTGCTTTATTCTGCTTTATCTACTTTTACTTGTCTTATCTCCTGCATGTAGCAGAAATCATATTGCCCCCAATTGTGATTATCCCTGATTAATGACCTTTACCCTTAATTTAGAACGATGAATCCAACAAGTTTTCCTGGACTGTGAGACAGACGTTTCTTTGTACATCTAGAAACTAGAATAGAAGAAAGCGGAATAAAGGAACAAAGTTATGCTTTAGGTGCGAGTTAGAAAGAAAGAGGAATAACAGAAAGAGTGTATGTACAACAAGAAAACGGTAGGTGTGGAGACGTTACTTGGCGATCCGAAAAAAGCAGTTATCAAGCTTGCATTACCCATGATCGCGGCTATGTCAATGCAGACGATCTACAATCTTGTTGATGCTGTTTGGGTTTCTGGTCTTGGTGCAGACGCACTTGCCGCTATCGGTTTCGTCTTCCCCTTCTTCTTCCTGGTTATTGGGCTGTCAAATGGCTTGGGTATAGGTGCCGGGTCGGCAATATCCCGTAGGATTGGTGCTCAGGATAAAAAGGGTGCCGACAACGTGGCAGTTCACGCACTCATTATGATGTTGTTGCTCACTGTTCTTTTTACCATACCGTTTTATGCCTTTACAGACGAGCTATTTGTCCTGATAGGTGCCGGTAATACGGCGGATATGGCTATAGCCTATGCACGAATTATCTTCGCCGGTAGTATATTCATCTTTTTCACTAACATAGCAAATGCTATACTGCGTGGTGAAGGGGATGCTCGGCGGGCCATGTACGCAATGACTCTGGGTGCGGGTCTGAATATTATATTGGACCCGATTTTTATATACTCTTTTGGTCTGGGAGTTGCAGGTGCGGCATGGGCCACAATCGTATCGCTGGCCATTACATCTATTATCATGCTGAACTGGTTGCTTTTCAAAAAGGACACGTACGTATCCTTCAAGTTCGATGATTTCAAATTTGATAACGACATTGTTAAGGATATTTTCAGGGTTGGCCTGCCTGCTGCTGTGATGCAGCTTTCTATGTCGTTAACCCTGTTGATAATGAATCTTATAATAGTACAGGTAGACAGCACCGATGGCGTAGCCGTATTCTCTACGGGGTGGCGAGTGGTAACAATTGCGATATTACCGTTGATGGGCATCGCTACTGCCGTTGTATCGGTAACCGGGGCTGCTTTTGGTGCTCGCTCGTTTGATAAGGTAAATATTGTGCATCTATACGCAACAAAGCTCGGGCTCATTATAGAGTCTGTTATAGGTGTGGCAACATTCATTCTTGCACCTCAGATCGCGGCGATATTTACACAAGCGGAAGGCATGGCACATATAGCCTCGGAGCTAACATTTTTTCTCAGGATAATCTGTCTCTTTTACCCATCAGTATCTTTTGGTATGCTCTCGTCTTCGCTATTTCAAGGAACGGGAAAAGGGATGTACGCACTGATTCTCACGGTTTTGCGCACGCTAATTCTGACACCTTTATTCGCCGCGCTATTCGCTTTCAACTTCAATTTCGGTTTGAATGGCGTATGGTGGGGTCTGGTTGTCGCAAACGTCATAGGACCCGCAGTCGCGTTCGCATGGGCCCGGTTGTATATACAAGGGTTGATGAGAGAAACGGGAAATTAAAAAATGTCCCCACGCTTTGCTCTTTTCGCCACTACAAGATTTGTTATTTTTGCTATTTTTGTTTGGTTTGTGAAAGGGTGAGGGAACTCACAAATAAAAATTTGCCAGAACGGTATCCTTTTCCAAGAATTTTTAGGACACTGATTAACGCTGATTAACACAGATTTAAAGCAGTGTAGTTTTTTAATTTCGATTCAACTCGTAAAAACTTAATAATCAGGACAGTACAGTCTGTGTAAATCGGTAAAATCTGTGTCTATGATAATTATCAAAATGGGTAAACTATTTACGGGGGTGTTCCCTTAATTTAATTTAGTGCAGAAACATTATTCAAATAGAGGCTGTTAGTTATGAAAACGGGCGTTATAGGCGCGGGAATAATGGGGAAGAACCATGTGCGAGTCTATTCAGAGCTCAAGGCGGTTGACGAGGTTTACGTATTTGATGTTGATAAGGAGACGGTAAAAAGTGCGAAAGAGTTTGATGCTATTGTCTGTGACTCTATGGACGAGCTTCTGGCGCGTGTGGATCTGGTAAGTATTTGTGTACCGACACGATTTCATCTCGATACGGCTAAGGCGGCACTAGAACAGGGAGTTCATTGCTTGATAGAGAAGCCAATCACATTGACTACGAAAGAGGGCGAGGCATTACTGAATTTAATAGAAACTAAGTCGCTAACCGTGGGCGTGGGGCACATCGAGCGGTTTAATCCGATAGTAGGCGAAATCGCGCGGATAATAACGAATCCTCTTTATGTTGCAATAAGAAGGCACAACCCGGCATCTGCACGGATTACGGACAGCACAGTAGTCGAGGATTTGATGATTCACGATATTGATATTGTATTCAACGTTCTGTTTGATGGCGCTTACGAGCTTTACAGTGCGGGCAATGACGACTTGAGTAAAGTAATACTAAAATTTGGCTCTTCTGTTGTGGCTTTGTCCGCAAGTAGAAAAGCGTCTAAGAAGATCCGGGCGGTGTATATCGAAGAGGAGGAGTTCACCGTTGAGGGTGATTTCATGAACCAAGAGATTTACGTGTATCGCAAGCCCGAGCAATATGGTATAGAAGCCGAACGGTATTCTCAAGAGAACATAATAGAGAAGGTGCTGGTTAATAAGGTAGAGCCGTTAAAGGAAGAATTGAAGACTTTTATCGCGTGTGTACAGAAAGGTGACAAATTCCCGATTACACCTGCGCAGGCGCTGAAGAATCTACGGATATGTGAAGAGATACAAAGATTGAATGGGGGGCAGTCATAATCTACTACGAATAGGCGCCAGGATCTCATTCAGATACCGTGCTGCCGTTGTCTTCACGTCCAGTGGATGCAATTGCCCGCCTGTATAATCACGTTCTAAATCCTCGTACCGCTTATAATTCATATCACCGCCATATTTCACAGGTCGCTCTATCCGTATTTCTTCCACAACCGGGAATATAGTGTGCTTGTAGATTTGCAGCACCGGATTACCGTCTGCTACTTCAGGCGTGCAAAAAGCTGCTTTTAGCTTGCTCTCCACGTCTTCCGCGGGTTCGTGCACAGAAATGAAATTGCCAAGAGAAGAGGACATCTTCTCACCGTCCAGACCGATTAGCAGCGGTGTATGGATACAAATAGGAGCTTTGAAGCCCAGTTTCGGGAGGTTCTCGCGTGCCAGCATGTGTATCTTCCGCTGGTCTATACCGCCTACCGCGACATCTATACCGAGGCTTGCAATGTCTATGGCTTGCATCAATGGATATATGAGTTGAGATACTTTTCGGTCTTCCTTGCTGCGAGAAAGCTCATCCATGCTCCGCCGCGCGCGTTTCTCAGTCGTTACAGTCGCGAGCTTTAATACATTCAGCATATAGTCCTCTTGCATCTGAAAAGAAGCGCCAAAAATGTATTCGGTCTCGTCACTCAAGCCCGCCGCCGTAAAACAACGCTTATTATAGTCGGCAGTAACTCTTATATCTTCCAAACTACCTTTTTCGTTCAGGTACGCGTGCATATCCGCGAGCAGCACGATTACATGAAAGCCAATGCGTTGCAGTTCCCGTAACTTAGTTATCAGGGGTAAATGCCCGATGTGTACCACGCCACTCGGTTCAAAGCCGACATAGGCTCTTAATTTATCTGTTGAATCAGGCATTGACGCCAAAACGTCTTTTAAATCTGCGCTCGTTACTATCTCTTCTACGTTCCGTTCCAACATTTCCATCGCTTCGTTAACGTTCATTTCTTTCTTTTCTAAACTCTGTTACGTTCTTTGATCACACTTTCTTGTTAAGAAAGTTTGATGCGGAGGGGGAGATTCGAACTCCCGAACCCCTACGGGATGAGGCCCTGAACCTCACGCCTTTGTCCACTCGGCGACCTCCGCAAACTTTTCGCTTTTTAAAAAAGAGAAGTGTATAAAAGAAAAACCTTTGATCTTGCGTAAGACTACAAATACAAATATATTTTTGTGGTAAAGCTTTCTTTTTCCAAGAACGGTTTATGACGAATAAACGAAAACTCGTACAGGTACTTATCGGTATTGCAATACTCGCACTGCTCTTTTATAAGATAGACATACATGACGTGATAGCCGCGATAAGGAGCGTGAACATATGGTTATTCGTGGCCGCCGCCTGCTCCTATTTCTGCTATAATCTCTTTATGGCGTATCGTCTTTACTATCTGCTGGATAGGCTAGGCAATAAAGTCAGATTCCGGCATTCTTTCTTCGCTCACTTCGCGGGTATGATCGCTTCGGATGTTACACCAGGGCGAGCCGGGTTTTTTCTCGTACCGTATTTCTTAAAGAATCGTACAAATTGCAGTATTTCCGTGGGTATGGCGGCAATTCTTGCACCACAAGGTATAGAGTTCATTTTAAAAGTCGTAGGTGGTTTCATCGGGTTAGTATTCTTTATCACTGCGGTTTCTATGAATCTAAGCACAAATGTGCTTTTGTCTTTGTGTATCAGTGGCGCTATTTTTGGTGGGTTAGGTGTGGTTATGCTCTGGATTTTATGGACAGATGAATCGCTATCTGGTCGCGTAGTCGCTAAGATACCGTACATCAAGAACTTCAAGGATGGATTTATGGATATGAAGGCTAAGAGTATTTTGATTCGAGATAGCATTCCTATTATCCTTATTATATATTTCATTTGCTGGTTTTTTCTGGCGTTTCAATGGCAGCTCATTGGTTTGTCGCTTGGCATCACAGGATTAAGTTTCCTGGCTTATTTCCTGCTTCATCCTTTGATTACCCTTATCAGGTTCGTACCGGCAACAGTATCGGGCTTGGGGCTAATGGAAGGCACAACGGCACTAATGTTTCACCTGCTCGGCATACCCAATGGGATGGCGATTGGGCTCTCATTCGCGTTAGTGGTACGGTTGAATATGATACTGGTGAATTGTATAGGGTTAAAAGGCGTTTTTTCGGGATTGAATAGATAGTACCAAAAAACAACGGTGTTTAGTCACGACGAAGACATCATATGAATCCCCGTTCCACAAGCACCTCGGCATTCAATATAGATGCACCTGCTGCGCCCCTTACGGTATTGTGACCCTGTACGATGTACTTCATCTCGTGCCCCAGTTGCCCTTTCCGAATTCGCCCTACCGATATACTCATCCCATGCCCTGCATCACGGTCTAACTTCGGCTGCGGCCTATCCGGTTCGTCACGTAGTATTATAGGCTTTTCCGGTGCAAAAGGCGTTTTTATGTCCGTGGTAAAGTTCTTAAACGTTTTCTTTACCTCTTCTTCACTCACGTTTTCCGTGAACTTCACCCATATCGCTTCTGTGTGACCATCCATGACCGGAACTCGATGGCAGGATGCGCATATAGTAAATTCTGCATTCTTTACCTCAGAACCCTCAAGAGTACCGAGAATCTTTAGCGGTTCACTCTCCATCTTACCCTCCTCACTTCCGATAAACGGTATCACATTATCCAGAATTGCCATAGAAGGCAAACCTGCGTATCCTGCACCAGATACCGCCTGCATCGTTGCGACCCGTACCGTTTCTAGCCCAAAACGCATCAAAGGTTTCAGACTCAGAGTCATCACAATTGTCGAGCAGTTAGGATTTGTTACGATGAACCCATCCCAGCCCCGGTTCGATTTCTGTACGTCAATAAGCCCAAAATGGTCGGTATTTATCTCTGGAATGAGCAACGGCACATCCTTTTCCATTCGGTGCACCGCTACATTACTTGCGACTGCATAGCCTGCCTGTGCACATCTCTTCTCCACTTCACTTGCTATTGTACCTGGCAACGCGGAAAACATGAGGGCTAGATCGTCATTTGATGTGCCGATAGTGTCCATAGATTTCACTACCATATCCGCTGCTTCTTCCGGCATCTCCGAAGGGAGAGACCATTTCGCGACCTCGCGGTATTTTTTACCGACACTCCGCTCAGAAGCGAATAGTGCTCCGAACTCAAACCAGGGATGTCCTTCCAAAAGCTGTACGAACCGCTGTCCTACACTTCCCGTTGCTCCTAATACGCCTACCTTTATTCTTCTCATACGTTTTCTCCTTCTGTTCTTCTCTTGGAAACGATTAAAATGTCAATGCTAATCTATAAAGGAACCCTGTGCTAAAAAGGTTTTTATGCTGGTATGTAAAGTAACTATGAGTAGAGGAGAAAAATAGCAATGGCAAGATTTCCAGAAGCGGAGGCGAGACTCTTCCGTGTGAGGATATGTATGGATTGTAATGCAAGAAATGCGCTCAGGGCGGCACGATGCAGGAAATGTGGGTCATCGGATTTGAGGATGAAATCCAGGCGTTCCAATAAAGGATAGTAGATGAGAAAGGGTAAGGTAATAGCGGTAGCGGGAAAAGGCGGCACGGGAAAGACTGCTATTGCTGCTCTGTTAATACGTGAACTAATTCGTCAAGGCAACGATATATGTATATTAGCCGTGGATGCGGATGCTGATTCCAATTTGCCAGACGCGCTTGGGATTTCATATGACAAGACCGTAGGCGATATAAGGGAGGGTCTGTTGGAAGACAAGCAGCGAGATGTGGCACTAGACGTAAGATCGCAATTTGAGGGTAGGGTAGCAGAGCTAATAGTGGAAGAAGAGTTTTATGACTTGCTGGTTATGGGTCGTCCCGAAGGACCGGGTTGCTACTGCCCCGTAAATCACATAATGAGACTGATTATGGATACATTGACGAGGAACTACGACTATACGGTAATAGATTGTGAAGCAGGTCTGGAGCATCTAAGTAGACGAACGACAAGGGATGTAGATGTCATGCTTGTAGTGCTGGATGGCACATTGAAGAGCATAAGAACGGCATTGCGACTGGAAGAGATTGCGAAAGAGATAGACGTTGACGTGAAGAAGATGATGTTTATAGCGAATAAAATAGCGGCGGATGACGAGGCAAGTGTGATCGCAGAGATAAAGAGGCACGGCATTGAACTAGAAGAGGTAATACCTTTTGACTCTTTGATACAGGTGTATGACTTCAAGGGCAAGCCGATTATGGATTTACCGGATGACGCGCCTTCTGTTGGTCATGTGAGTAAGATTGTGGCTCGTATAGTTTAATTTAAGTGCCGATACGTTTACCGGTAAATCCGCATGTGATGGACTATTGGTATTTGTATAGCAAGGGTAAAAAACCACGAGATTTTATGAGATTATCACAAGATTTTTGGGTTAACAGGGAATAACAGACAAAAATATGATTTCGGCTAGACCACAGAATCACAGAACCGCGGAATAACGTGATTCGTAATTTCGTCTCGGTTCGCTGCTGTAACCTCAAACATCTCGAACTCACGTTTCACGCTCTTTACCAACTCGTGCTCCGATCGTAGATGTACAGAGACAAGCATAGATTTACCGCTGCCTATCGCTTCTTCCACCACGTGTATGAACTTTTTCGATTTCAATTCCATCGGTCCTATCTCGTCCACGATGATTACAATTGGATCCGGATGCGCCACTGCCGTTCTTATCGCGTTCACACCTATGGAATCCAGATCAGAGCTATTCACGGTATATTTTCCCACTTTCGGTGCTCTCTGGTGCAGGTGCATATGTGCCAGAATACCTCTTTCGCTTGTACTTATATCTTCTATTGAGAAACCTACTCGCGCTCCTTCTTCCTGGATGTCCGTGGTAAGCATACCGCCAACAGGTATCCCTGCCTTATTCAAGCTCTGTATCACATATCTTATAATCGTTGATTTCCCTATCTTCGGCTTTCCGGTTAGTCCTATCCGCATGTTCAAATTATATCTATTCAATCCAACACTATAGTAGTCTTTTCCTTATCGCCTTCTTTCTTCATCAGCTTCACGCTGAGCACACCGTTTTTATAAGTTGCCGTTGCAGATTTCGGCAGCACGGACATGTCGAACGGTATCTCTTTGGAGAACCGTACCGTATTTTCCGTTCTTATTTCCAGCGAATCTTCCGTGGCGTGCAATTTTAAATCCTGCTTCTCGACTCCCGGTAATTCAGCTACCACTTCATACGAGTCCTTCTGCTCGATCACATCTATCAACGGCTCGCGTCCACCACCTGGAACAGGCTCCATTCTGCTGTATGACGGTCTTATATTCCCGAACTCTTTTATCTCCGGCTCCTTACCCGGTTCCTTAGTATATGAGAACCCGTAGATGAAAGGCCCATAGCGTCTTACTTTTCCCGCCGGTGTCTCTTCTTCCGTTATAAAATCAGTGAGCTCCTCGGGCAAGCCTTCTTCTAACTCCTTCAGCATATCATCAAACGGTACTCGTAGCCACTCTTCTATATCTTGCGGCTCTTGCCTACGCATTCTCGCCGAGTCCTCTTCGTGGTGCTCATTCTGCAGCTCCTCAGCCATCTGTATCATATACTGTATCACCAGATCAAATATAGAGGGTCTTTTTCTTTCGTCCATAATATATCCTGTCCTTGTCAAAGCATAAAAAGTTTATAAAGTGTCCCACGCTTACTCTTCACAATCCACATTCAGCACTTTTGTGGCTGCTTCTCCTTTTATCTGAGATATAATCTGCATCAACTCGTCCATCTGCTGCGTGCTACCTTTTGCACATAGCACGACAGAGCCTTCTCCACCTTCTATACCTCCCGCACTTATGGGGCATGCACTACTTGCACCCAATAATTTCAGTGCCTCTACTTCGGTGATTACCTTACCGTGCACCGGTATCAAGCCAACGGGTCTGCCCACAGATTTGTAGAACCGCTCTTTGCCTACTTGCCTCGCTGCATCTACAATGGGATAAGGTATGGTTTTCTCAATGCCCACGGGGATAATGAAATTCGCACCTCTCGCCATGACCGTACCCAACGCAGCACCTATCGTGCCACCAGCAGGATGTGCTAACAGTATCCCCGCGGTTCCGTTTGAATCCAGCGCATTTGCACCTTTTATGAAGACGTCTTCGGCTGATAAGTCCTCGATGGCTTTTTCTATGCCCATGTCACTTATCTTTCCGTCTTCTATTATCACGTCTTTTACCCTTTCTTCTTTCGGCACGATGCAAGTACCTTTGTCTGTTATGACGCCCGCAGCGTATCGCGGCTTATCTACCGTCCGAGTTTCCGTATCGGGCAACGCATCCAGAATCGCCTCTGCTACATATGCGTTTGTGGTACCCAGTCCTATTATGATTGTCCCATGCTTCAAAGCTCGCTGCACTTCTTCCAAATTCAATACGCCCTTTGCGATCAACCGCTTCGATTCCGAAGGCGTAAGCGTTATCAATATTCTCTTCTCTTCCATTGTCACTCACCACTTACAGTAATTTGTGTACACGGTTATTATAATTATCATTTTTGTTCCAAAACTGTGATTTCCCGAAATACTTTCGCCAGGGATAGGTACCCCTCACAGGTCAGATGCTTAGCGAAGCCTCAGCTAAAACTCCGGGTGTTTTCTGCGCAGGTAGTTCCGATTCATAGTGCATTCGCACTAGTCCTGAGATTTACATCATTTATATCTCTGAAAGCGCGTGTCGAATGTATTCTACACTTGAATTGTATAACAAAAGTTTGAAGCTGAAAAGGGAAGTGGAGGATACAATAGGAATTGTGTATACTCTTCACGAATTAGGAAACCTCTCTAAAGACCAAGGAGATTATCGCAAAGCAGTTGAATTATACAAGGAAAGTTTGCGTGTAGCAAGGGAGAGACATGATAAATCAGCAACTGCAATCACTCTTCGCAAGTTAGGAAGTGTTTATCGTTTGTATAACTCCTCTAAAGCCGTTGACTCATACAGTCAAAGCTTAAGTATAGCAGAAGACTTGAAAAATGAAGAACAAATTGCAACAACTTACCTCAATTTAGGGGATGTTTATTGCGCTCAAGGCAATTATCCAGAAGTAGTTGACAGGTATAATAAAAGTTTAGAAAAATTCGAAAAACTGGGATTTTTAAAAAAGATTGCAGAAACACGCCGCCACTTAGGAGATGTTTATCGGGCTCAGGGCGATTATCCTACCGCAGTTAATTCTTATAAGCGATGTTTTGATATACGAAAGGAAATAGGGGATAGAAGAGGAATCGCAGAAATAATTCTAATATTAGGAAAGATATGTCAAACACAAAAAGAATACAAGTCTGCACGGGAGAAATATTTAGCGGCATTACAAATATATGAAGAACTTCAGTCTCCAGACAAAGAAATAGTAATGCAACGGTTAGACGACCTAAAAAATGAAATAGGAGAAGAATTATTTGAAAAATATCGCAAAGAAACTAGTACTCTAAATACTCTGAAACTTAAAGAAGGCTTGAGATGATTCATAAAAATACGCAAGTTATTTATTCACCCTCATCCATTTAAAAGTCAAGAGGATAAAATGAGGGGTATAAAATAAAAATGAAAGGAGTAATTGTACTCGCCTTAAAGGAAATGGTGATAGAGAAATTTGGAATAGCCAAATGGAAAAACGCATTAGTAAAAGCAGGGATTGGCAAAGAGCCTTTGATTATGCCAATATCAAATGTTGATGATTAAATTTTTTTGAGAGTTGTTAATTCACTCTGTGAGGTTCTAAACATATCCTTCATACAAGCGGCAGATGCTTTTGGTGATTATTGGGTCAATGTGTATTCACAAAAAATGTATCGTGTTTATTATGAAAATGTCAAAACGGCAAAGGAATTTTTGTTGAAAATGGATTCAGTCCATGCTGCTTCTACAAAAAGTATACCTGATGCTAATCCGCCAAGATTCGAATATGAATGGAAGGATGAAAAGACACTGATTATGAAGTATAAATCCCAACGTGGATTGATAGATCTCATGGTGGGGTTAATTAAAGGGGTTGGTAAATGGTATAAGGAAGATTTAAAAGTGACTAAACTTGGGAGCGATAAAGTCGAAATTGTTTTCCCATAGCCCTCTTTTTCTTTCCCTATGCAATTCATGGATAGGAAATAAGGATCCACCCATTGTGACCAGAACTGAACCGGATTCTTAACTGGCACCATTTCTCCATTGTCTGGACTGAACAACTCGCTATTGTAAAATATGGAGCCCTCGTTCATTTGATGTTCTAAATTGCTCCTTAGTATTGCTTCCGCTATTTCTATTTCTCCTGCATAACGCAGAATTTTTATGATGTATGGTGTGTCCCTCGACCAGACAACTGCCTCATGGTATTCCTCATCGCCATAATAAGTCCTTTTAGGAGACTTCTCAGATGACCCCCTCTTGCCAGGATCCGGGGATAGAATTCAGCGGCTCTTATGCCATACTTTTCAATGTGTCTCTTTGCATTTGTAAGGCGATTGAATATCTCCTGTAAATCAGCTCCACCGTCAAACTTTTAAAAAGTTTGATCAAAACGCTTCGCAGTGCTTTCAGATTTGAGAATGTAAATAAGGTCGAAAGCGTGTTTCTTTCGTCATCTACAGAATAATCATTCGGAATCTCGATTCCTCTCACATTAAACCCGGAGTATTTTGCCGCAGATAAGAATTGATACCGGTCTGTTTGTTTCATCGCCCGATAGAAAGTAGATGATGGCAGGCTTTGCAATCCCTTACTAAGGCGATCAGCCCTGATTTCCTCAAGAACTCTGCTTTTTACTTCTATTGGGTTTGAGTGCATACGTGCTTCGATTTCGATGAATTCATTGAGGGTCACGGAAGGAGGGCGTTTTCCTAAATATCTCAGATTACGAAATTCTTTTATGCTCCTCTTCCACTCCGATATTTGCTTTCTAAGTCCTCGAGGCGTAACACCCAGTTCTTTGGACATTTTTGTGGCCTCGGTCCCATAATATCCATCAGATTCTATCTGCAGGGTAAATAATCGCTCCAACACATAATTAACGTCTATTGCCATAATGAATTCTTATCAAGTGTGATCATTAAGAAATCAAGAGGATTTTTTGAAATTGGTTCCGATTGTTAGAAAATCATCGACACAACTTGTATCGCATTGCATATTTCAATGGTCGTTCATAGCATAGAATTATCTGTTTCGCTTCCCAGTCGTTCGTTTCCAATAGTAACTCTATGTTTCCCGGCGGTTGATGCATGTGCAAGCCCAAGGCATGATATATAGTGGTCATTCAAATAATCGCCATCACAAAAGATTTCCCTTTTCCTTTATAAAGATGTGGTGAAAGATTATCAGTCTTTAACTTGAACCTCGCCAATTCCTTATACCTATTTTGAAGTGTAATCGGAGTTGTACCAGCCACTTTTGCTATTTCCTTCGTAGCCACAGACTCGCCACTTAAAGTCGTGGCGAGATATATTGCAGCCGCCGCTGTTGCTGCCGGTGCCCATCCTTTTGCTGCTATCATTTCCTTAACTTCTTGTATCATCACTATTGCCTTTTCCCTTGTCGCATCACTTAATCCCAGCTCGGAGCAGAAACGGGGTATGTAGCGCACGGGGTCCACCGGTGCAACCTTTATCTCCATTTTCTTTAAAAGGGCAAGATACGTCCTTCTTATTTTCTTCAATGGCATTCTCGATACCTCTGTAATCTCTTTCAGTGTTCGTGGAACTCCGAATTGCCTGCAAGTAATGTACAGCATTGCCGAAACTAATTCTTCTATACTTCGTCCTTTAATCAATTTCTGCTTCGCCGCTTTTCGGTATATCACAGAAGTTGCCTCCTTAATGTCATTCGGCAGGTTAAGTGCACATGCCATTCTATCTATCTCACCAAGTGCGAAGGAAAAGGTCTGTTCACTACTATCCCTGGTTATTATCCCTCGCAATCTCTTTGTGCGCAGGAGTGATATAGGCGTAGGCGTACTCAGCCCTTTGTTATGTACTCTATAGGTCATAGCTGGACCTGTTCTTACCTTTTTAGAAGCTTGTTCTGCGTCAAATGCACGCCACTCAGGTCCAAGGTCCACGAGATTCTCCGCTATTATCATCCCACAATCGGCACAGTAAAGTTCCGCATGCTTAGGGTCTGTTACAATGCTTTTAGACCCGCATTCTGGACATTTTCTTATTCTATTATTCATGATTATTATCATCACCTCCAAAAAGAAATGTTCCGCTTTCAGCTCCAAGAGCCGCACAGCTAACTCAAATAATTCCCGCTCCTTCCCCCTCCTCTTCAGATACACTAAAGATATTTGTTCTTTTCAGCATTTGTACTAATTATTATATTGTTTTTTATGACATAAATAGATATGGGTAAAAAATGAGCGATAAATAGCCGGAATATTTCCTTTTTGTTCTACGGCT
>Ga0255453_1059_pt1 | contig 14942 bp, 18 predicted proteins | sample ANMaggQLBNCT01G4_FD_182628 | JGI IMG/M metagenome (GOLD analysis project Ga0255453, IMG submission 182628) | Sediment cell enrichment communities from methane seep in Santa Monica Basin, California, United Staets - ANME aggregate JGI... | ecosystem: Environmental > Aquatic > Marine > Cold seeps >...
ACGACTCACTTCCCCGCCATGCTGCCAATCAACTCGAAATCATCTTTTGGGATAGTTCTCATCGCCTTACCCATGAGATGCCCGCTCCACTTATTCTTATTCGTTATGAACTTCAGCTTCGGTATAAGCGGTTTAAAAACCACCGGTTTCTTGAATATTTGCACCGGCTTAATTTTGATTCTTAACGGAAACGTTTCAGTTCCCATCCCTATTGGTAAAATCATATGAAAGTTCGCAAGAGTAACTTGACGGCATGGCAAACGCCGGCATCCCACGACTTACGCTATGCCTCACCCGAAGCAAGACAAAGCGAAGCAATAAGCGCATCCAATTGAATTCGCTCGTTTGCACCCTCTGTAATCCGGTAATCCGTCTCACCTATACGATCCATCAGTTCCACCTTCTGCCTCGCGGAAATATCCATGTTTATCACACGCCGGTGCATCTGCGCTAATATCTCGTCACCTGAGATTCCTTTGTCCATCAACGCTTCTAATTTATCCAGTGCAACAAAAAAGTTACCGTCTAACGCTTCTTTTATCAGCGCTTCTATCTCCTCAGGTCTTGCCGTTGCCGTTATCTCGTATATCATCTCAGGTTTTATTTCGGTGTCGAGAACCGCAGCACTTTGCAGTGCGTTTACGGCCCTTCGCATATCGCCCATCGAGACATAGTTCAACGCTTTGACCGTATCTTCCGACAACTTCAAACCCTCTTTTTCGGCAATATACAAAATCCGCGACTTCAGAGCGTCATAAGAAAGCGATTTGAACCGGTACACAGAACATCTTGACTGTATAGGGTCTATAATCTTGGAAGAGTAATTGCAACTGAGTACAAACCTACACGTAGCCGAATACCGCTCCATCGTTCTTCGTAATGCGGACTGCGCTGCGTCTGTCAAAGCATCCGCTTCGTCAAGAAAGATGATTTTGAATGCGGAATCGCCAATGGGCATGGTTCTCGCGAAGTTCTTTATCTTGTTGCGAACTACTTCTATACCCCTTTCGTCACTCGCGTTAAGCTCGGTAAAGTTCTCGACCCATGTGTCCGTAAATAGTTCGCGCGCCATAGCGACCGCAGCGGCTGTTTTGCCCACGCCGGCGGGACCGGAGAAGATAAGATGTGGTAAATTCTTCCGGCGAACGTATGACTTGATATTGCTTATTATGTGGCTCTGCCCCACCACCTCGTCCAGCGTCCTGGGTCTGTATTTCTCAGTCCATATCTCTTCTCGCGGCATTCGTTCTCTTTTCCTTATTTTTCCTTATTATAACAACACTCCGGTTCTAAAGATTAAACCAGTGCTAAAAGAAAAATGAATTTAGCTATAAAGTTTTTCTTCCCCAAACGGACATAAAGTATTATGGATATGGATTTAGCGTTGTCATTGGTACAGGTATTTATTATGCTATTTGTGATAATGGACCCGCCGGGCTGTATTCCTATATTTATGGCCTTAACAAAGGATGTGAGCAAGGAAGAACGAGAAAGGGAGCTAAATCACGCTGTTGCCGTTGCTTCAATCCTACTGCTCCTGTTTGCATTCCTGGGGAAGGTTGTTCTGGATGTGTTGGGCATAACTCTGAATAGCTTTATGATAGCAGGTGGCATCCTACTTTTGTTCATCGCCTTTGACCTCTTGCGTGGTGAGCACAAATACGGGGTACGTGGTGGATCAAGCGTGGGTGCAGTTCCATTAGGGATACCATTGCTCGCCGGTCCCGGTGCCATAACCGCTGTCATGGTGATTATACAATCCTATGGTGTCGGCTTTGTCCTTTTTGCTATCTTTTCCGCTATCATCGCTACAAAGCTCGTGTTAGGACAATCCGAACGGATATTCCGTATAATCGGTAAAGTGGGGTCAGAAGTGTTAAGCCGTGTAATGGGGATAATAGTAGCGGCAATTGCGATACAATTTATAGTGGATGGTATATTAGGACTGATTTAGCATAAACTCTGCGGACTCTTACGGTAAAGCGGGAAGAAATATTAATTGTGAATCCCCTAAAGATAACACAGCGTGTTTCAAACAATTTCTGTCATCTTTTCGAGTTTTTTATCTATTATTTCCCGTGTTCTGGTCTCAAAACCATTTTTAATCGCACGTTTTGTCGGTAATATCTTTTCGAATGGGCATTCTTTGGGTCGAACTTCATTCTCGGGGCATACACCCAGCGTGTAGCCTCTACACCATATCTTCATGAAAACAGCAGGGTATTCTTCCACGCATAGCTTGTACATACGCATAGCAAGCGCGTTCATTTCCGGCGCGGCCCTCACACAGAGTCGGAGCATGAAGAAGTTAATCAAGCTGCGAACATTCATCGTCACTACATAGTGCGTATGCAACGCCATAGGTAAGACATACCGAGCTTCTTCTCTTGCAACGCCGAGCGCTCTCAGCTTTGTGTATGTCTCGTTGGCGCTTTTCATCGCATCGCGATATAGATTCACTGCCTCATCAGTTCCTCTTCGCTCTAAGTCTGGAGGTAGATAGTAATCAAAACCATTTTCTTCCATGTACCTCGTACTCCGCGCGGTGTGGCTGGCTATCCTGTGCTCTAACAGCTCTCGGCTCAATGCAACGCTTATCTCCGCAATATCAAAACTGAAGTAGATATGCTCAAGCGCCGACGAATAGTCGTTATACGTGATCAACTCTGCTATTTCGTTGGCACTTCGTGTCTCCAAAACACCGCTTATCCTCGCCGCTTCGGCAACCAAATCCAATCCACCTTTTGTTACTTTTAGTAGCTTTACTTCCATCGTATAATTCCACCTTTGATACGAGGCGACAAGAAAGTATCCTTCTTCTTCGCCTGCGCCCCTGCACTTGGATAGTTGAAAGAACCAAACATCACATTAAAAACCTCTTCTCTACTGTTTGCAATCATGCTATTGGTTACTTCTTTAAGTCCCTCAATAACCTCATATACTTCCGCTGTCACACCGGCTCTCTCACTATTCATAACCCCCGCTCTTTCTCAAAATCTTGATGTTCCTGAGATAAAAAGGAAAAGTTTTAAAAACAACCCCTCTTTAAAAAGTTATTATGAAGATTAAAATTGATGGCGAGATTCAAGATGTCCGCGCTAAAAGGTTAGGAGATATTATAAAGGAACTTAGTGTGGATTATCAGCCGGGTTGTCTAATCGCTGTTGTATCAGAGAAAGAGGTATTGGAGTTAAGGAATGAATTCGCTATAAAAACCGGACATGGCGAAGTGAGGCTAAAGATAATTAGAGAAGAAGGGGGAGAAGAAGTAGAAAGTGCAGTATTATCTTTATTCCTTAAGGAATATAATAAGTTCCACAATGGTGGTGGCACGATAGCTTGGAAGACCGAGGATATAACCGCTATTGGACCAATAGCAACGAATTTAGCAGTAGAAAAGAGTGAGCAGAGTTACAAGAAGTGGGATGTTTTCTTAGGCTTCGGCGGCTTTGACCCAAGTCAGACCTACCTTATGATAAGTAAACAAGAGCATAAGGCGGCTTATGGTACGGGTGCCGATGCCGTGATAGGTAGATTAACGAGGGGTAGAACAATTATGTTGGATTTACCCGTGGGTGATGAAATAGAGAAGATACAGCCTATCGTGACAAAGGCGGAGCGAGTTGGGTTTTGCACTTCTGATTTGGATACGGAGATAGAGCAGAAGCAGGAGATATTCACGTTTGCCAAGGTAAAACTGTTTCGCGAGGCACCGATGTCGAGTGAACATTTCTTTTCTCTTGTAAATAAAGGCGTTTTTAGTGTGGATGACATAGCATATTCTTACGTAGCGACGAAAGCTTTAGAAGGGCTTAGTTTGCCAGTGGAAAGCCTCAATTACCGGTCGAGATATTATCTGTCCGCACGGAATAGCGGGGTAGAGAAAGGGAAAGTATTTTTATACAAGGAAAGCAGACTGCCCAATCCGGCTCACAATGTGTTTGCCGAAATAATACAGGGTGGTGAATTGATAGATCACGCACAGAAGGGCGATACTATTTATACGATAACAGAACCGAAGTGGATGATGGTGGTAGGGAAAACGCAAAAGGAAGCGGAAGCGTTTTTTGCGCTGCAAGACATTGAGCAGGTACGGGAAGGGAATGATAGTGACGATGCAATTGTCGTGGACCAGATGCCAGCATTGACAATGGATATTATGGATAGAGGATCGGTAAGGACGGTAGGAGTAGATGCGGGAGGTGTGTTCGAGGTAAACTTATTTTATGAAGCTGCACCTAAGACCGTATGGTATTTCAAGAAGCTTACAGGGTTGATACACCGTCCGATCGGTAATTTGAAGGTGCATTTCAATGTCCCTGGAGCGATGGTGCTATTTCAAGGCAGTGGCGACGAAGCGGGGACGCTCATGCCCGAGAACTTACCGGAAACTAAAGTTGATGTGGGCATTTTAGGTGTCACGAACATGTCCAGGGCAAACCGCGGGCTGATGGGTATCAGACTGTCGGATAGCGATACGTATGGGCCCACCGGTGAACCCTTTGATGGTGCTAACCTCGTCCTTTCGATCTCTAATTTCTCGGATTCTACTATTTCGTTCCTCAGCAAGCTGAGAGAAGGGGATATGATTTATGTGAAGGAGAAGAAGTAGCATAGCTTATTTCTTGTGGTGGTATCCTGCACCAACCGGTAGAGTAGGAAGCGTATTTCAATCTCCGTCCCTCGTCGAGCTGTACGTACGGATTTCACGTATACGAATTTGGCGTTGTCCCATTACAGGGGGTGGGATCAACCCGCTATTCTCAGCAACCTTCAAACTTTCTTTCTGAAAGAAAGGTCGCGGGTGAGCAGCGCAGGCGGGATTTTAACCCTCGGACTGATTAAATCACGAGGTACGCCAGTATTAATTATGCAGGGCATCCGTTTGGTGTCCGAGTACTATAGGCGGTTATCTCAACTTCACTGCAGTCTCGTAAGCCAGTATCTCAGCCGCGCCTGACATCACCATAGAAGTCATAAACCGCAGATTTAAGACGGCATCCGCATCCATCTCCTCCGCTTTATCTGTCATCCGCTTCAATGCGATCTCTCGTGCCTCACTCATCATCTCCGTGTATTCCTTTACCTCACCACCGACAATCGTCCGAAATCCCGCTACTATATCCTTACCAAGGTGCTTCGCCTGTATCACATTCCCTTTTACAAGGCCTAAAACCGTCACTACCACTTTCCCCGGAACAAAATCGGGATTCACAACTACTACGCTAATGGTCTCAAATCCTCCTCCTTTAGTTCCTCTTTAAATCTTTTCCATTCTTTATACCGCTCAAAACAGATTGCTAATATTAAAATAGCAGCACCGACACCCATCAGAGCCATGCTGAGTTTTATGCCAAATAGCACTGTATATTCTTCTACCGCGGTGTTAAATAGCGGATACATGCTATACGCACCCATAATCACCATTCCTGCAAGGAATACCAACAAGCCCACCCATATCATCAACTTCACAGTTACTGTCTCCTTTTCAATCCCTCTTATTCAAGAGATATGTTACTTCAATAAATTCCCATTGCGAAAACTGCCTCAAACACAGGTGTAGGAGTTTGTGCCTGTATTTCTTCGGCTTCTGCGGATATTAAACCGTTGCTGAAGTTTCACAGGTCTTACTAGTTTCAGCCTTATTAAGCTCCGGCCGTACCACACCCGAATAAAATGCAGGGCATCCGCTTTGCCCATCGTACATATCATCTTTCATTTCTCTTCTTCTCTTAACGTTTTCTCTACTTCCTCTTTTAGTTTCTTCTGCTCGTCTTCTGGTAATACGTATTTCACGTTTATCTTCAGTTTCACGGGGCTTTTTAATTGTAAGTCTTCTAGTTTAAGCATATTCCCTTTTATTTTATATTCTATCCGTCTTGGATAATTAAGCGGTAGGCAGGTTCAGTTTCCTGAATAGTATTTGATTCCTTTTCCGTGCGTCCGCGACTAGTTTTTGATAAGAAATAATTTCTATATATGCATCGCGGTTCTGGTTGTAACCATAGTAACCCATATTATCGGGCGTTCTGGTAAGCATCACGTTTTCCGCCAACCGCCGAAGGCTTTTGGTCATGTCCGCGATGATATAACCATAGAAGGGTACATTCTTCTGGGTCGCAAGTTCCTGCCCGTCCTTATCTTTTGCTTCCCCCTTGCGTATGATGTTAATGTAGTTGTAAACTTGGGCAATAGGATTCCTTTCGAGGTCATTGTCACTATAATCGTCACGTCCCGGGCGTTTGAATTCAACAATCACAACTGAACCGTAAGGTGCATCTTCGTCGACAAAGGCGAATGGTCTGTTGAAAATAATAAGATCCGGTTTCTTATTTTTGTCGGAATTTGCAGGTTCGACCTGCTTTAGCGCTTTCTCTGATGCAAGGAAGAAATGGTATGCAAGTTTCTCGTCAATGAGCCAGAGGTTCTGCTGCTCAGCGCCTACGTCATCTGATGTAGAGCGAAGAGGAAACACGATTTCATGGATTACTTCTTCGAGTTCGTACTTTGATTCTTTGTCATACTTCAAATTATTTCCAAGTATCTCTAGTATCACCCGCCTGTGCACTATGTAATCGGCGAGTTTAGACCTTCCTACATCGTTTACCTTTTCGATGTAGGTAGTCAATTTTTTCTTATATATTGGTATATCTTTTGTAGACTTGGGTTTGTCCGACAGGATATCTTGACCCTGTTTCTTAAGTTCGATTTCAAAATCACTTTGGTGCTTGTGAAGTTCCAACTCAATGTCTTCTTCAGTTACATCCGGCGAAATTGCCTCTATAACATCTGGTTTGTGTTTCAGAAGTGGACGATATTCTATCGCTTTATTCTGGACATAACTTGTTATCTTCTTCTCTTTCTCTTGGTTTACTTTCTTCAGGTAGTCAGCAAGATGCGTCTTCACCTGTTCTGTAACCGCTGCCGAGAGTTCGTTTCTAGTAATGTCATCGGGAAAGTTAAGCTGATTTTCCTCTTGCATCTCGAAATCAGTTCTTTCTGAGTTTACGCATTGGTCGAGGTAATCCCCTGAAACGTAGCCCAAGTACCAATACGTACCATCGTCTTCTCTGATTTTCTTGGAAAGGTTTGGTATTCTACTGCGAAGGGGCTCGAACATAACATCTCGATTGTTTGCACAGTAGTGGATTCCGTGCACTCTTTCTTCAGTAGATTGTAGCTTCAGATGTAAGATATTAAATTGCCTCCCCTTGATTTCGAATTGTCCAGAAACAGTGTGATCCATTACATATCGAGCGAATTCCTCGTTAAGGCAAATGGATGTCTCGCCATCAGTGAGTGAAACCCGTGGACTATCAGGCCGAAGAAAAAAGGAGAGGCAATGCTCAATCATCCGGATAGCTATGGTGTTCAGCTTTTTCGGGCATGCGTCCCGGTACTCCGACTTGAGACCGAATAAATGAACGACTGTTGACCTGGTGCCATTAACAATCTTCTCTGGCTGAGCTGCCGTTTTGTCGTCGTCCGTAAGGAAGAAAACAAACTCGCGCTTGAACAAACTGCTGTTTTTCTCGTACACACTACTGATGTTTACCTTATCGAATGCCTTCAGCCACAAAAATCTGCCAACGCCTTTTCCCCCTCTCGATTTCTTGAACAACGTGTCCGATGTCTGGAAAGAGTCATAATTGTTATCGTTGAATCCAATCCCATTGTCTTCCACTATGAAACCAGAAATAGGAAATTAGGAGTGTTCGCCATCGGCAATCTGGGTCTGTGAAGTATCCCGCTCGACCTTTATGTTTATATAGCCGCTACTTCCGGCATTGCAATCCTCTATGGCTTCAAATGAATTCACTACAGCCTCAAAGACGGGTAGGAGGACCTTCGTCTTATTCAGCTTTATATTATTGACACGCCCGACAAGATTTACCTTCACTTTTACATCTCCTAGTCACTATACCCCGTACGTAAGTACAATGCCTCTACTTAAGCACGACCGCCGATGACTTAGACTACACTATATTATCAGAGATTAATGACCTAGACATACAAAAGCTATTCGCTTTTTTTCTGTTTTGTAGAGTCCCAAAATCATTTCGTCAAGAAACTTCACCTCCACTTATGGTGAAGCGAACAGACAATAAGATCAAATGGGCAGTCGTTACTATGCAAGTGGTGGTTTCGGAGTACAGGGGTGGCGGTTTGATACTGCATATGCGTTTGCAGAGTGGTACAATAACCGTGTCCCGGAGGCAGGCACTTGATCTGGAACACTTCGAGACTCAGAATGATGTTTTTAACCGGAAAATGGGCGGTGAAAACAGCAGGGGAATGTTCATCGAGTGGAGTGAACGGGCGGTACGTTTAGGAATAAGAACGGTCTTATGAATAGTAAGCAAAATAGTATTAGGACTCGACAAACGTAAAAACGACTTAAAGTGTAAAGCCACACCCCTAAATGACTTTAAATAGTATGCCAAAAATACCTATTATAGTACAGAACACAAAAGCCTAAAAAAGAAGGGGGGAAAGGACAAAGCAATGTTAAAGCGAGTATTTGTAATTTTGGGTCTTGCATGTATCGTAGTGTCATCTTTTGGATTAGCTTCCGCCACTATAACGAACGAAGGGTTTGATTACATTGCGGGACACATGGCCGGGTACGGCACGAATGCTTATGCTCCAATGTGGAGTCCTAATAGCACGCAGATAGCTTATATCCAGGACGACACCGAAAGAGCAGATGTGTGGGTCATGGATGCTGATGGCACAAATAAGACACAGTTAACAACTTATACTGACCTCAAGGTAACGGATCCTGACATCAAGGTAACAGGAATAGAATGGAGTCCTGATGGCACGCAAATCGCTTACATTATCCACGATCCGACTGGCAGATCAGGATATAGCAATACTATTGGGGTGATGGACTCTGACGGTAGCAACAAAACACGGTTAACAACCGCCAGATGTAGCTACTACCCTGCCTGGAGTCCCGATGGCACGCAGATAGCGTATAGTATTCGTAATCCAGCAGGAGGCCAGGAGCACAGCAATACTATCTGGGTGATAGATGCAGATGGTAGCAACAAAACCCAATTAACATACGGTTGGAACATTTATAAGCCCCTGTGGAGCCCAGATGGCATGAGAATCGCTTACGTATCATATGCAACTGCAAATCCAAATATCCGAATCATGGATTCTAATGGTGGCAACACACGGCAATTAGATCGTCCCAGGCTTACTTCTATTGACTATCGCTGTGATAAAGACCCGAACTGGAGCCCAGATAGCACGAAAATATTGTTCTTGTCTCAACGCGATAGACCCGGTAACTGGGATATTTGGATAGTAAATTCTGATTTGGGTAATCCAACGTCTCTCACAGGACAAACACAAGGCAGTAAAACACTGCCTTATACAGATGTTAGCGCTTACAGCTACAACAATCCTACTTGGAGTCCAAACGGTACAGAAATAGCATTCACAACAGGTAGTTCTGGTGCAGGTAATAGTGTTATCAGGGTAATGGACGCAAACGGCAGCAACAAAGTGCAATTGTACCCCGAAGAAAGGACAACACTATTTAAAGGCTACTTCTCGGATTTAGGGTGGTGTCCTAACGGCTCTAAACTCATATTCAGCGTGGAAAAAGACCACCGCAATAGTATAGGTATTTTAACGCTTGGAGAGTTATTTGCCTCGACTGCTACACCGTCGGCGATACCAACTCCTGCGTCATCCCCGACACCCGCAACTCCGCTATTGATACACGAAGTAGGGCATTTAGATGTGAGCTCCACACCTGCGGGAGCAGAAATATACCTTGATTGTGATTACAAAGGCGTTAGCCCTTTAAGTATTGCCAATATTTCTGCGGGTAACCATTCGTTACGATTGACAATGACCGGCTATGAAAACTGGACGTCCACAGAAGTGGTAAAAGCAAATGAAACGTCTTCTGTTTCGGCAACGCTATCGGAAATACCTACGGCTACGTTTACACCTTCAGTACCAGCAGAAACACCTTCGCCACCCGGATATGAAGCGATTGTTGCAATTGCGGGATTGTTGACGGTAGCATATCTTTTGAGACGGCACGAAGAAGAGTAAAACGAAAGCCGAAGGTACGTTTACTCCTCGAGCACGAACTTAAAAGTAAGGATCATTACCGCGGTTATCATAAACAGGAATGCGGTTAGCAGCTTCAATTCCGGCAATACTTCTGCGATGCCCGATTCTCGGATGATCTTCTCGGTCGCGGATACAGCGGGCATAAGCACGGGAATACAAACAGGAATAAGCAGAAACGAGAGTAGCAATGTTTTGCCTTCTGAGAACATCACGAGCCCCGATACAAAAGAGCCGGCAAACGCGAGTCCCACCGCACCTAATAGGCATACGAGCAAAAGAGCCGGCAATCTTGCGCCCAGGTCGAGGTTTAAAAAGATAATTGAGAACGGGATTAAGACACATTCCACGACAAACAGCAGTACAGTCCCGTAAATGATTTTACCTGTTAGGATCGCTAAAGGTGAGCAGGGCAGTGTCTTCAAGCCGCCAAGCGTGCCTTTATCCGCTTCGCGTGCAAACGAAGTGGTAAACGTAAGAATACTGGCAAAAAAGGTGATTATCCAGATTGTAGCAGCACCTACTTCCGGGCTTGTGCCTAGCTCACCGCCGCTCCATGCGAAACTGCAGATCAGTACGGAGCCCAGCACGAAAGTAAGTATAGATAGCATCTCATACGAGCGTCTGAACTCGGTTCTCAAGTCTTTTTCCGCTATCAGGTATGCAGCCCTTATAAAATCACTATATTCTGATCTCAACTTTTTTGCTCCTCTTTTGGGTTTTTCAATAAGGCACTTAAGTATTATATTTACGATGTCCTTTTTGCTTCTTCACGCACCGTCCCCCATTTTATTATCTTGTAATACGAAGCGGCATATGCAAAAAGTGCAGCAAAAAATATGGAAATGACTGTAGGATACGGATAAAGGGAACTCAACGTCATAAACATAAATGTAAAAGGAACGAGTAATATCATGCTTAATGCTATACATGCCCATATCCACGTTGAAATCCGGTACCATGTTTTATAACTAACCGTGATTGATAACCACCACAATGGGAACAACAAGGTAATCACAAAATGATCATATCCCACTGGGAACTCTATCATAAAAATGTAAAAAGCTATCGTTATCAAAGACAGGATGTCCAGTCTTATGGTAGGAATTGCCCTGCTCAAATGGTAACAGCACCAAATGTAATAGGAATAGCTAAATAAAGCGAAAACGAGCCATATAAAACCCAGAAAGTTATAAAACGTAAAAATAATGATGATTTTGTAAACATAGAGAAACGATAGGCTAACGATAACGGGTACAGAAACCCACAACAACGCTTTTTTATCACGCCAAATACCATAACTCGAGGTTATAATGCCCCACCAAATAAAGTACATCATGATTGTGACGAAAAAGCATATTAACCGGTTCATTGGGCAATACAACAGGAATATGAACACAGCAAACGTAACAATTATCGGTCCATTCCCTATCCCTGTACATTCGTTAAAAATCTGTTTCTCCTGGATTTCTCTTCGTTGGTAAGTTTCTCTTACCGCTAATACATACAACCATACGCACCAGAAGGTGAAAATGGCATAAATCGGCGTAGCAAGAAGAGCATTTGTGTACATAGTGGCGATGTTTCCTGTAACGCTTCCCAAAACAGAGATAACATAGATATATCCTGTTAATTCGAGAAGTCTTTTATAGCTCCCTTCGCTTCCCGATGCCTTTAAGATTAGATGTATTATGCCTGCAATACCTATCCATGCCAATATAGCAACGATAACACCTTTTGCAATCACGATACTCAAAGAGCAAGCTTCTAATTGCAAAGAAGTAAATAGCCCTTTGACCAACCCGCTTATCACAACAATAACAAAGGGAATGCTCAGCTTCTCTTCCTCGTGTAACAAGTTCCTATACGTTTCAACCGGTGATTTTACGATTCCCACGATGTTTTCCGTGCCACCCCACATTTGTGTCCTTTACCTACCCTTTTAAATATCTAGCTCTCCCACTAATTTACCCCTTTCTAGGACTATACCTTTATCACAAATCTTCCGCGTCCATTCCAGAGAATGAGACGATATTAACAGCGTCTTTCCGTGCTGGCTTTTTAGATAGTTCACGAGCAGGTCACACGTATTCATGTCCAACCCTGAGAACGGTTCATCCAGTAATATCAAACCGGGATCATGGAGTAACGCCCGCACAATGTCCGCTCGCTTTCTCAAGCCATGCGATAGATTCTTCACCTGCACGTTATACCAGCGGTTCATGCCTAAAATCTCAATAGTATCCCGGAACGCTTCTTCTTTTACGTCAAACAGTTTCGCATAGAACAGTAAGTTCTCTCGGACTGTCAGTTCGTCATACAGGTAACTATCGTGCGTTACTAACCCAATTTCTCGTCTTATTTCGCAGTTCTCGAGGGCGTCCTTACCGAATATCTTTACCGTCCCCGAAGTAGGCGATATGTGCGTAGCGATTATCCGTAGCAGCGTGGTCTTTCCCGCGCCGTTGTGCCCGGAAAAAGCCATAAAATCGCCTGAGGCTATGTTCAACGACACGGAGTTCAACGCTTGCAAGTAACCATATCGTTTCGATACTTCACGGATTTCCACGGCTATTGCGTTGTTCGACATTTGGCATCCCCTATAAGGGCGTCTTATACTTCAATAAATACTTTTATGTGGCTAAGGCATATTAAAGAAAATTGAGACTGTGGACTGCGTCTATCATAATACTCCAGGGCCATACTAAAAACATTATTAACCAGTAATGCTTAACATATTCAAGATAGAGGAAAAAGAACGGGGGAAGATATATCACATAGGATTATTAATGAGGATATTGAGCTAATGATGCAGATAAATAAACGAACTATTATTCTTGTAATCGCAGTAGCAATGTGCGTAGTCGCATCTTACGCAGCTTATGCTTCCACAGTAAGTGCAGAACGGGGTGATATTTACTTCTTGTATCTACATGTGCCCACTATCTCGGTTTGCTACATTGCTTTTTCTATTTCGCTTATCGCAAGCATTGCATTCCTGGCTAAACGGAAGCTTGTGTATGACCGTACGGCAGAGGTATCGGCAATGTTAGGGCTGGTTTACGGCGCCGTGGCGTTAATAGCGGGTGCTATTTGGGCGAAATCCACGTGGGGCGCGTATTGGACCTGGAACCCCAAACAAACTATTACACTTATCCTCTGGATTGCATACATGGGTTATGTATCAATAAAACTATCAATAGGCAATGTAGAGAAGCGAGCGTTGGTCGGTGCGGTGTACAATATCCTGGCTTTTTTCCTCATACCACTGAATTACTTATCGGCAATGCTGTGGTGGACTCCACACACTACGCTGTCGGAATTCACGATGACACCACAAATAATGGCGGCATTGCTACTGAACATCTTAGCTGCTGCTCTATTCTTCGTTTATCTCATGATAACAACAGCGGAAGTCAAGTATTTAGAGGAGCGTGTGAATGTATTAATATACAAAAAAGGAGGTATGTAAACTAAGATGTACGAAATATTAGTTTTGTCAGTTATTTACTGGCTGGCGCTTCTGGCAATTTTTGTGTGGTTGAATCGTAGGTTAGCCGAGCTTAAGGAGCGAATAGCATTCCTGGAAGCAGGGACGTCCGAAAAAGGAGACGCAAAAAGATGAAAATAAAGACGGTTCATATTGTTGTTGCCGCGTTGGTTATCATAGCTGCTGTGCTCGCTTACGAATCTATTTCGTCCGACATCTGCCCGTATTTGCGTGTTTCGGAGGTTACTAATGAGGGTGCACAAGTAGGCGAAAAAGTCAAGATTTTAGGCTCTGTCGTCAACACACCTACGGGTTGGGGCGAAGAAGGCTTAGATTTTGAACTTACGGAGGGTAACGCGACAATCGCAGTTACGTATACGGGCAGCCTATCACAAAACGTTAAGAAAGGCCAGGAAGTAGGCGCTATCGGTGTGCTGGATGCACCGGATCATGTGACTGCGACAAAACTGGATATTAAATGCGCATCAAAGTATGAGTAGCGGCTCCATAGGCCTAACAGGCGCCATTGCAGCCTTATTATTCTCACCGTGACTGAGATTGGTGCGGTGCTCTCATACACAGAACTCTCAAGTCGAAAAAGAGCGGTCTTTGCACGTTCGCGTACTATAACACAAGCTCGAACAGCTTAGGCCAGTTTTTACCGGTTATAAAGAGCCGGTCTTGCTTTGTGTCATACGCAATACCGTTGAGGACACCGCACCGTGGCGAGTGCTCTTCTCCGCGTAACAGCCCTTTTAAATCAAGCCAGCCGAGGACCTGACCCGTTTTTGGTGATATTCGAGCAATGCGGTTTGTTGGCCAGACATTAGCGTATATCTCGCCCTGGATATACTCAAGTTCGTTTAGATTGGCAACAGGCACGTCCTTATCGTGGACTTCGAGTCGCCCGAGTTCCTCGAATGTATCAGGGTCCAAAAAGTACAGCGTTTGGGTGCCATCACTCATGATCAGGTGCGTGCCATCATGCGTGATACCCCAACCTTCGGTAGGATAAGCGAATTCTGTGAGTAGCGAGAGGTTGTCTTTATCATACACGAAACCGACCTTCGACCGCCAGGTCAGTTGAATCAGCTTATCGCCCCAAAGGGTTACACCCTCACCAAAGAATTGATCTGGCAGAGAATATAGCTTTACGACTTTGCCGGTCTCTAATTCGACTTTACGCAATGTAGAATTACCGTAAATGCCTGTGCCTTCATACAGAAATCCGTCTGCAAAGACCAAACCCTGTGTAAATGCGTTTTGGTCGTGAACGTATGTGTTGACTATGTTATAACCGTAAACAGGAGTCGCGTCTGTAGAGTTAAGTGTACCGGTAGGCAGAGGTGTTTCT
>Ga0255453_1061_pt1 | contig 14791 bp, 14 predicted proteins | sample ANMaggQLBNCT01G4_FD_182628 | JGI IMG/M metagenome (GOLD analysis project Ga0255453, IMG submission 182628) | Sediment cell enrichment communities from methane seep in Santa Monica Basin, California, United Staets - ANME aggregate JGI... | ecosystem: Environmental > Aquatic > Marine > Cold seeps >...
GAAGTACTAAAGAATAGCGACTCGGTATGTTTCTGGCTTTGCACCGAGAACGGCGATTTGTGTACCAAAGACTTGCAAGAATTGAGCAGGCTAACGGGAGCTAACAAAAGTAGCAATTGCATCGCTTGTTGCTGTTCCTGTAAAGTGCCTATCGTAAGAGAAGAGTCAAAGAGCAGGTTCGTGGCAGATGCCGAAATATACAACTGGAATGAGCGGAATTACGATTACAAAGAAACGGACAGCTATGATGTGCTATCGGAATTAGCAGAAACCGTTCTTTTCCGAAGAGAGACCGCAGCCACCCAAACTTCGTTAGCGGCGGAACTATCTTTTCAGAAACGATTTTGTGGTGTTTATGCCTTTGCGTGTTGGATAGATGATGAATTGCATATAGCACGAGACACAGTAGGCGTAAAGCCTGTTTGTTTCGCACATGCCGATGGTTTCGCATTTGCGTCAGAAAAGAAAGCGTTAGAAGCGATGGGGTTTCCACATGCAATCGTGCTTGACCCTCGGCTGCTCTTGAACTACAACATAACGGAAGACCGGTTGAGATTCGAGAAACGAGAGTTCTTTTCCGTTGTGCCAGAACTAAAAAGGCCGAGTGCGAAACGGAAAGAAGATTTGCTGAACCTACTGCGAGAAAGTATCTCAAGACAGATACCGCGTGCGGCAAAATTCGGCGTGCTCTTTTCCGGTGGCTTGGATTCTACGCTTATCGCATACCTGTGCAAGGAGTCCGGAGCTGATTTTGTTTGTTATACCGTGGCGGTAGAAGCAGAAGGCATGAAGGAAGCGGAGGATTTGAGTCATGCGAAACGTGTTGCTGCTGATTTGGGCTTGCAATGGAAGCTGAAAACCGTTCGGCTTGATGAGTTGGAAGAATATCTGAAGATTGTCGTTCCGTTGGTTGAAGACACAGACGTAGTAAAAGTGGGTGTTGCGTTACCAATGTACGTTGCGTGCGAAGCGGCGAGAGAAGACGGTATCAAGACGGTTTTTTCGGGTCTCGGTGCCGAGGAGCTATTTGCAGGATACGCGCGACATAAACAGATGAAACAGGCGGATTTGAATAGAGAATGTCTATCTGGTCTGTTAGGCATGCACGAGAAAGACCTTTATCGAGATTATCTGGTGGCGAACAGGCACGGTATTTCGTTACGAGTGCCTTTTTTGGATACCGCGGTTGTGGATTACGCATTGAAACTACCGGCATCTTATAAATTAACCGGTGCCGTAGATAAGCGTATTTTACGCGAAATCGCAACAGACTTGGGACTGGGAGAAGCATCAACCCGTAAGAAACGTGCTGCTCAGTATGGTTCAAATACCATCAAAGTGCTAGAAAAGCTTGCGAAGCAGAGTGGGCACCGGTACAAGAGAGATTACCTCCTGTCGCTTTACCCGGCACGGGATATAAAGCTGGGGTGCCTCTTCAGTTCAGGTAAGGATAGTGCTTACGCACTCTGGCTAATGCGAAATGAGGGCTATCCCGTGGAATGTTTAATCACGCTAAAAAGCAGTAATCCTGTATCGTATATGTTCCATACGCCCGCGGTAGAGCTTGCGACATTGCAAGCAGAAGCAATTGGCATGCCGATAGTTACGAAAGAGACCGCGGGCGAGAAAGAGTGCGAACTGGATGACTTACGTGCTGCTTTTCGCGATGCCAAGGAAGAATATGGCATAGAAGGTGTTATAACCGGTGCGTTATGGAGCACTTACCAAAAAGAGCGTATAGAACGTATCGCAACTGAAGAGCACCTGAAGGCGGTCTCGCCTTTGTGGCATACCAATCAGGAGACCGAGTTGCGGCTCGTGGTTTCTAATTTCGAGGTGATCTTCTCCGGTGTTAGTGCGTACGGGCTGGACAAGAGCTGGCTTGGTAGGCGGATAACGCTGGAGGATGTTGATCGGTTGGTAGAGTTGAACAAGAGGTTTAAATTTAATATTGCGGGAGAAGGCGGTGAATTTGAATCACTTGTGCTGGACGGCCCGATGTTCAAGAAACGGGTGGTTGTACTGGAAAACGAGATAATAGAAGAGGATGAGAATAGTGCGAGATTGGTCGTGAAAAAGGCGAAATTGGCTGAGAAATAGGCGGTTTGTGTTGTCTTGACGCTCTGTGGATCGCGTAATTCGTGAATCGTGGTAGTGCATTCAGGATGTTATGTTGAGACTTTTAAATGTGTTCCAAACATTATTATATTTATGCACTAAACATCAAATGAGTTTGTGCATAAGCAAAAACATGGGCCGGTAGCTCAGAACGGCAGAGCAGTAGGCTCTTAACCTACCCGTCGGGGGTTCAAATCCCTCCCGGCTCGTTAATTGAACGATGAAACAAGATGATTACGACGTGATTATCGTGGGTGCAGGACCTGCGGGTCTCTTCGCCGCGAGTGAATTGAAAGATAAAAACCTGAAAGTTCTGGTGATAGATAAGGGCAAGGACGTAGAGGACCGACATTGCCATATGGAAGAGTCGGGAACTTGTATTCAATGTAATGATTGTAACATAATGTGTGGTGTTGGCGGTGCGGGCACGTTCTCGGACGGTACATTAAATCTCAGACCTGATGTAGGTGGTGAACTCGCCGAGTTATGCGATACCCCCACGGCATGGCAACTCGTGCACGAGGTGGACCAGACGTTTCTTAAATATGGCATGTTAGATGAGCTATATAAAGGTACTGGTGGCGATATAGAGGATTTGAAGCGTCGTGCTGCTTCTGTTGGTGCACGGTTCATAGAGATAAATCAGCGGCATATAGGCTCAGATAAAACGAAAAAGCTGATAAAAATGTTTAAAGATGATTTAGTAGAGCATGGCATCGAGTTTTTGCTGAATACGCATGTTACCGACCTCATTATAGAAGAGAAGAAACGAAGTACGACTAAAAAAGTGACACGAGTCTGCAAGGGCGTGATAACTGATAGCGGCACTGAAATACGTGGAACGCACATGATAATAGCGCCGGGTAGGGTCGGTGCTTCGTGGGTGGAGAAGGCGATAAAACGGCATAAGATAGCAGCGGAATACACGGGTATAGACGTTGGTGTGAGAGTAGAGGTACTGGCGATTACTATGGACCCCGTGACAAGGATAAACCGCGACCCGAAATTTCATATAAGGACAAAGCGTTATGACGATTTCGCACGGACGTTCTGCACGAATGAGCGTGGTTTTGTGGTTAAAGAAGTATATGACGATTTTATAGGTGTAAATGGGCACTCGCTACGAAGTAAGAAATCAGAGAACACGAATTTCGCGTTCCTTGTGAAAGTAGAGCTGACAGAACCGGTTGAAAATACTTCCAGATACGGCCGCTCAATTGCGAAGTTGGCGACTACGATAGGTGGCGGCAAGCCGATATTACAGCGAATTGGCGACCTCAGACGGGGTAGAAGGTCTTCCTGGGACAGGATAAATCGGAACCTCGTGGAAAACACATTGAAGGACGTAACTCCCGGCGATATTTCTATGGCACTGCCACACAGAATTACGATGGACATCATAGAAGGCCTGGAGACACTGAATGAGATAATACCCGGTGTTGCATCCGATTCTACGTTGCTCTATGCGCCGGAGATAAAGTTCTACGCCATGCGGATAAACGTGGATAAGAATATGGAATCATCAGTAAAGAATCTATTTGTGGCAGGTGACGGTGCAGGTTTATCACGTGACATCGTGGACGCGGCTGCTACGGGCATACTCGCTGCGAGAGGCGTGATGAACAAGAGCGCATGAATATGGGGCAGGGGATTGAAATCATATTCCGGAAGATTATAGTCCCGGCGTTAATATCGGATTACAGTACAGGCTATTATAAGGAATGAGGAGCTAATCAGATGAAACTAATCACGTTAGGTTTCTTGCTTGTGTTCATAGGGGTTCTGGTCATCTTTGCGGGGATGTTTAGCACTGCTTACCAAGCCAGGAAGATCGGAGAAACGGAGAAGCCGGCGGTGCGAGGTGGAGGCATTATCATGATTGGTCCGATACCCATATTATTTGGCACGGACGTCGGCGCTTTGAAGATCGTAATGATTTTAGCGATCGTGTTGATGGCAATCGCAGCTTTTATCTTTCTTCTCCAATCGAGAATGCTATAACGTCACGTTCAAAGCTTCATCCGCCCGATGTCCACGTATTTTATACTTTGATCGGCATCCCGCTTTGTTGCTGAATCCTGCACCGTGCTTAAATTGCCTTTAAAAGCAAATATCATTCTCTTCTTCACGCCATGCGCCAGCCTCACCGCCCTTGCCATGCCCGACATAAAAAAAACATAATCCTTGGGTAGCACATGAACCAAATACAACGAATGCTTCTGTTTTGTTGCTTTATACACCCTGAAATGCGACCCAAACTTAAAACCCGTCTTCACTCTCAACCCTTTTGCTTTTAAATCCGAGTAAACAAGGTACTTATCAAAGAAATCTGTTTCTACTGTGCCGGCATAGTCTATGAACTGCACAAAACTCATTTTTGCGTGAGTGCCACGAGAATTCTCTAGTTCCAACCGATTCTTAGCCACCAAATAGGCCGTTTCAACTAAGGACAGCAGTAACCGGTTCTCTTTCGTTAATTTACCGTAAAAGTTGTTTTCAAAGAGCTTCACTGCGAATTCGGCATCCCACAGGACTACTCGATCACCCACTAAACTCGCTTTTGTCTTTCCCTCTAAACTATCCTCCTCTATCCCGGCATCAAATCTTGGCTCGTTTACCTCATAGTACGTGATGTCACTCTCTTCGTCAACAACAGCAAGAATTAGCTCCTTGCGCATGTTACGAGCCGAACTAAGCAGCTCGACTAATTCTATCAGCGATATTAAATCTCTTTCTGCTAAGATATGGATGACATACTTTGCCGGCTTCTCGCCGGGTTTGGTACCACGTGGATAAAGCCAGAAGTCTACTCCGCCTGTTTTTACCGCGTACCCACGCTCCTTCAAATCCGTGTACACGAGGTACCGCACCGTGAACATAGGCAAGGTATCCAGAGCACGCATTATGAACTCCCCAAAGCTTAGCTCAGATCCGCCATGCTTTATCGTTAATTTGCCTTTATCCAGCATAAACGCTGCTTCTTCTAGCGATAGCTCTTCTCTTTTCTTGCCGTATCCCATGACGTCTGTTTCTGACGCTGCTACTATGACCTTACTGTCTGAAAGTTCTCCTTGCATCGCTTCAAAAAAGGCTTTAGGGTCCTGCTATCAGGTCTAAGTATCCTTTAGCTCCGGTATTGTATGTATATAACGTATATTAGTTCTTTGGTAAAGCTTTCTTTAAAAAAATCACACTTTGCAATCAGTGCCTCTTCAACACCTCTATCCCAGGCAGACCCTTCTCTAAAAGATATTGCAAGAATGCACCTCCAGCCAAGCTGACATGTGTCTGCTCGGTTTTTTTTATGCCCAGCGTGCTCATCGCGGCCGATGTGTGCCCGCCACCGATAAGCGAGTAGGCTTCAGAAGTCGAGAGAGCACGCAGTAACTCTCCTGTTCCCTTACTGAACTCTTCGTTTTCATATAACCCCGCAGGTCCTTTCATTACCACGGTCTTCGCCTCTTTTATCTCTTCCGCATATCTTTTACTCGTCCTTTCCCCAATATCGTATATTTCCTGCTCGGGCTTTAGTACGTCAACAGGAATCTCCTCCCGTTTGCCGCATATCTCCACTGCAACATCTTCGGGACACATAATTTTGTCGCCACCCAACTTAAGGATTCTTTTGGCTCTCGCCAGATTTTCCATAAACTGTTTATCTGCTTTTTCTTCTTTTCCTGGCTCAATTATGCCGCGTGCGTACAGGAAGATAGTGCCAACACTGCCTGTTGTGAGTATATGAGTCACTTTTTCACGCCTCAGTGTGAACTCCATTATATCAAACACTTCTTCGGGTTTCACACCACCAAGAACATAAATACACGGCCTTTTTATGTTGTGGACTGATCTTCTCAGAGATACTAACTCTTTCTCCATTAATCTGCCTATCCCTGCATCCAATAGCATCGGGAAGCCAACCACTGATGCGTGCGACCTGTGCGCTACCGAGAAGGCATCATTTATGTAAATATCCGCAAGTGGAGAAAGCGTTCGTACGAAAATTGACTGTGCATGCTCCTCGGGAGATTTTGTAAGGGTCTCTTCCGCGAGCATCCGCACATTCTCCAGCAACAACACTTCTCCATCCTGCAGCTTCTTTATCGCATCTCGCGCAGCAGGCCCTATTATGTCGTCAATGTACTGTAAATCTATAAAAGTCCTGAGCAATTGCGCATGCTGCTCCAGGGTCATGAAATCCGCTCTGCCTGCACGACTTTGATGCGCGAGAATGACCACCTTCGCTTTTTTATCCGAAAGTTCACGTATCGTCTTTGCATTCTCCTCTATCCGCTCCTTCATCTGCACTTTACCGTTTATAACCACCGAATTTATATCTGCTCGGAAGAGAACGGTCTTACCTGCTACCTCGAAGTCATCCAAAGTCAAGAAGTCACTTAATTTTTCGTCCATTTTCCCGCCCGCCATCTAACCTTTTTTTTCTACAAACCCTTCTCCTCTATCTTCTTTATCGCGTCTACCACCCTGCAAGAGTAGCCCCATTCGTTGTCGTACCACGCAAGCACCTTTATCAAGTTGCCTTTACCGCCCATAACATTTGTATACTCAGCATCAACAACCGCTGAATAGTCAGAACCAATGTAATCCGTAGATACCAGCGGCTCATAAGTGACGTCGAGAATACCGTTCAAAGACGATTTTGAGGCTTCTTCAAATGCACTGTTCACTTCGTCTCGTGTCACGTCTCGTCCAAGCTCGGCCACGAGGTCCACGATTGAGACATTTGCCGTAGGAACTCGTAAGGATATGCCATCCATCTTCCCGGCTAATGACGGCAACACGATACCTATCGCAGCAGCCGCACCTGTTGATGTCGGTACTATTGCCATGGCAGCCGCACGTGCCCGTCTCATATCTTTATGCCGGCCATCAAGAAGTTTCTGGTCGCCCGTGTACGAATGAATCGTGGTCATGAACCCTTTATTCACGACAAACTTGTCGTTCAATACCTTCACCACCGGAGCTAAGCAATTGGTGGTGCAAGAAGCAAGCGAAATTATGTTATGTGTGGTAGGATCATACATCTCCTCATTCACACCAGGCACAATAGTTACGTCCGGGTCCTTTCCCGGTGCTGTTATTAATACTTTTTTGCAGCCCGCGTCAATGTGCTTTGATGCCTCGTCCCTACTCCGAAACTTACCCGTTGATTCCACTACCAAATCCACGCCCAAATCGCCCCAAGGTAACTTTTCAGGATCGTTTTCCGCGAATATTCGCAGCTCTTTTCCGTTTACCACCAAGCTATCTTTTTCTGCTATTATATCCCCTTGCTGCATGCCATGCACCGAATCGTGTTTCAACAAGTGTGCCATCCAAGAAGCCTCCGCAGCATGACTGTTTATTGCTACAAAATCTATATCTGATTTGTCCTGTAACGCCGCTCGAAATACTAATCTGCCTATTCGCCCCCAACCATTTATTGCTACTTTCATGGTATAAAACTATTTACAGTCCGCTAATATAAATTATTGTGTTTTTCCGTACTTTTGAACAAGCAAATTCTAAAAGTTGGTTATAAATCAATTTTTATCGTAAATGTTCGTAAATGTTTAATGTCGAATAGAACAGAAAAGGAAATGAGAGACGGTAGCGGTTATGAATCTAAGAGAAGATAGAGAAAAGCCAGATAAAGAGCGAATATCCTGGAGTGAATACTGGGTAAACATTGTAAATGACGTGGCACTACGTTCAACCTGCTTGAGAAGACAGATAGGTGCCATAGTGGTTAAGGATAACGTGATAATATCTACGGGTTATAACGGTGCACCGCGAGGATTCCCACATTGTCTCGAGGTTGGGTGTCGGCGTGATAAATTAAATATCCCGTCAGGTGAGCGGCATGAGGAATGTGTTGGGGTCCATGCAGAACAAAATGCACTCTTACAATCAGGCAAAGCCGCAAACGGTGCTACATTATACGTAAACGCATTCCCGTGCAAGATATGTGCCAAGCTAATAATAAATGCCGGGGTAAAACGAGTGGTGATGACCGGAGACTATAGTGATAAGGAAGGTTTGGAATATCTAGGGCGCGCAGGTATCGAGTGCGTTCACGTATAAACGGTAGAACACGGACATTCTAATTTCAAAACCTGTAACTCGAAATGTTTATCATGCTCCGGGTGCCAAGAAAGTGCTCTTAGAAATAAAGTGCGTTTAAATATTAAAAGAACCTATAAAATCTTGTTTACCATGACCGGCAACTCTTTTGGTATGATATTCAGGATGACAACCTGGGGTGAGTCTCATGGCGCCGCGATAGGCGTTGTTGTGGATGGCTGTCCCGCGGGGCTTGAACTATCTGTAGAGGACATACAGCACGAATTGGACCGTAGGAAACCGGGTGTAAGTGAAATAACGACAGAGCGTAAGGAAGCAGACGTGGTACAGATTTTGTCCGGCGTATTTGAAGGGCAAACACTGGGCACACCTATTTCTATGCTCGTGTGGAACAAGGACGTTGATTCGCGACCGTATGAAGAGCGGAAGCACGTTGCGAGACCAGGTCAGGCAGATTTTTCGTATCAGATGAAGTATGGGTTAAGGGACTATCGAGGTGGCGGAAGAGCTTCTGGACGAGAGACAGCAGCGCGAGTTGCTGCGGGTGCAATAGCAAAGAAAATCTTGACGGCATATGGCATACAAACTATCGGGCATGTAGTGGAAGTAGGACGCATAAGAGCACGCGAAGTGGGATTCGAAGATCTGAAGAAGAATGTGGAACGAAATGCAGTCCGATGTGCGGATCTGGACGCCGCGGTACGAATGGAGCAGTTGATAAAAGAAGTGAAAGCAGAAGGAGACAGTGTAGGTGGTATTGTAGAAATAATTGCAACCGGGGTTCCGGCGGGGTTGGGCGAGCCGGTCTTCGATAAATTGGATGCCGAACTTGCAAAGGCATTGATGAGCCTCGGTGCCGTGAAGGGCGTAGAAATAGGTGCGGGGTTTGAGGCGGCGAGGCTGAAAGGCAGCGAGATGAACGATGAATTCTTTATTGAAGACGGCAGGATAAAGACGAAAACGAACAACGCAGGCGGTATTTTAGGCGGTATATCTTCGGGCGAGCCGGTGATATGTAGAATAGCCGTGAAGCCTACTTCTTCTATTGCAAAGCCGCAGAGGAGTGTGGATATGGCGAAGAAGCAAGAGACAGAAATAAAGATAAAGGGCAGGCATGACCCCTGTATATGCTCGAGAATAGTGCCTGTCGCGGAAGCGATGGTCGCGTTAGTATTAGTGGATTGCTTGATGCGAACTACTGTCTGTAGAAATCACTACAAATAATTACTGACACCTTTATAATCAAATTCCTCTGCAGCGAGCACATTATTTATGAAGTTGAACAGTTTCGTTCTTGTAGCCACCGAAATATTCGGGTACCATACAGGAGACGCAACTACAAGCCCTCGAAACGCATAAAACGGTTGTATTACCTGCAGTAACTCGTGATCGCCCGTCTTTTCGAGATACACGTCAAAAAACAGCTCAAACAATCGCTTAAAGTCTTTGTCAATTGCAGCACCATCGGCTTTGATAAGCCCGAAGAACAGATAATTTATGGTCATCGCGGAAACGTCGTCCGCAGCGTCACCCCATTCCCCTCGGCTGCGGTCAAGCACAGTAAAATCAGTCCCTTTGCGGAAGATAATATTCCAGGGATGGAAATCACCATGAACCGTACACAACCTCTTCGTTCTTGTCTCTTTCAGTCGCCATCGCCAGTCTATGCACTTCTTCTCTATTGCGTTCAGCTCTTCACCCGTTATGAATTCGTTCTGTGCAGGATAACTGTCCGTCAGTCCGAATATGCACTCGCTATGCCCCACCAACTCCCGTATCCTGCGTACATAAAGTTGTGAATCGTCTTTCTTAACAGTGTGTATATCCGCCAAATAGGACGCCAGCGCAGATACCCGTTCTTCATCTACAGGTTTTAACTCACCACCGTCTCTTAACATATTCAAGTCATTGACGTACTCTTCACCTTCCACTTTATCACATACAATGAAATATTCCTCTGCATCACTTGCGGAAGCCATCACACCTTCTTTCGTGAAGTAGCCGACATCAAGCGACTTTACGTGTTTCGGCAGTGTATTGAACGCTTGATGCTGCCATAGCATTATCTGTGCACGGTCCGCCATATAGTCATGCCCGAATCCATCGCCACGCATCGAGGAAATGACTACCTCTTTTTGATCGCCTTCTCGAGTCTCAAAAACCACAAGGTAAGGTTTACCATATCCAAATCCCTTTATCTCCTGCTCATTTGCCTGTTCTGATGCCAATCCCAACTCCGTCACATTTAGTATTGTTAGCGGATCCCCAAACTTATTTGCCAAGTATTTTCGTATTTTCTCTTCCATAACGTTCACCCATAAGTTATATATTACTCGCCGTTGTTTAAACTATTGTGGATACAATGATAGGGATAGTCTCATATGGCGTGTATGTACCCTCGTACAGGATACGAGTAGAAGATATAGCAAAACAATGGGGCGAGGATGGTGCAAGTATGAAGGCGGGCCTGATGGTGGAAGAGAAATCCGTGCCTGATCTGGATGAAGATGCCGCGACAATGGCGGTAGAAGCCGCACGAGCGGCTATCCACCGTGCGAATCTTGATCCGCAAGATCTCGGTGCCATCTACGTGGGCGCGGAAAGCCACCCCTACGCCGTAAAACCTACTGCTACCATCGTAGCAGCGGCAATAGACGCATCGAACGCAATAACAGCCGCGGACTTCGAGTTCGCATGTAAAGCGGGAACAGCAGCAATGCAAGCGTGCATGGGTTTTGTCGCACTGAATAAACTGAAGTATGGACTTGCAATAGGTGCCGATACATCGCAAGCAAGCCCGGGCGACGCATTAGAATACACGGCGGCGGCGGGTAGTGCTGCATTTGTCATCGGACAGGACAAGGTAATCGCCGAGATAGAGGATTATACGTCTTTTACAACTGATACACCCGATTTCTGGCGGAGAGACTTGCAGAAATATCCATCGCATAGTGGACGCTTCACGGGAGAACCCGCGTATTTCCGGCATACTACTTCATCTACTAAAGCTTTGTTGGAACAGACAGGACTCAAACCTTCGGACTTTGACTTCGCCGTTTTCCACCAGCCCAACGGCAAGTTCCCATTAAAAGCGGCAAAAAGTCTCGGGTTCACATCCGCGCAAGTAAAAACCGGCCTGATGGTGCCCTTCTTTGGGAATACGTATTCGGCAGCATCGCTTATCGGGCTCGCAGCCGTTCTTGATAAGGCATTACCATCGCAGCGAATTTTACTTACTTCATTCGGATCTGGTGCAGGTTCTGATTCATTTGTTTTACGTGTTACAGACAGTATCGAGGAAGTGAGAGAGAAAGGGCAGAAGGTAGAGCACTTCCTTGTATCAAAGAAGTATCTGGATTACGCAGCGTATGCAAAGCATCAAGGAAAAATAAGGATGTGAAATGAGAGAAGTAGCGATAATAGGTGTGGGAACAACAAAATTTGGTGAACTCTGGGATAGGTCTTTTAGAGACATAGCGGTAGAAGCCGGCTTAAAAGCGATAGAAGATGCCGGGATAAGCGGAGATGATCTAGATGCACTTTATGGTGGTAACATGTCAGCCGGCAGATTTGTGGAACAGGAGCATATTGGTGCGCTAATATCAGATTATGCAGGCTTATCAGGATTACATATTGCCGCGACACGAGTAGAAGCAGGTTGCGCATCAGGCGCGCTCGCATTGCATTCGGCGGTTCTTTCTGTGGCTTCCGGGTGGTACGACCTCGTGATAGCAGCGGGTGTGGAGAAGATGACCGATGTAAATGATGATATAGCCAGTGATTTGCTCGTTTCCGGCGTGGATCGTGAATGGGAAGCGATTTGCGGTGCAACGCTTCCGTCCTTGTTTGCTCAGATGGCAAAGGCACACATGCAAAAATATCACACCACGAGCGAGCAAATGGCAAAGGTAGCAGTAAAGAACCATTTCAATGCCACTCATAATCCCCTTGCACAATACAGGCGGGAGATTTCAGCAGAGGCAGTACTTGGCTCGCCTATAGTCGCCGACCCGCTTCATATGCTGGATTGCTCGGGCATAGCGGATGGCGCGTCTGCGGCTGTAGTATGCACCGCGGAGACAGCGAAGAAATATACAGAATCACCGGTTTACGTTAAGGCGTCTGCACAAGCGAGTGATACCATCTCGCTTCATGATCGAAGGGACCTGACCACGATGGATGCAACGGTGTTTGCGGCTAAGAAGGCATATCAAATGGCGGCCCTTGAGCCTACGCAAATAGATGTTGCCGAGGTGCACGATTCATACACGATTGCGGAACTAATAGCAATAGAAGATTTAGGCTTTTTTGAAAAGGGTGCTGGTGGCACAGCTACTGAAGAAGGCCAAACGGAACTAGGTGGTAAAATTCCAATAAACCCCTCGGGCGGGCTAAAAGCATGTGGGCATCCGCTCGGTGCAACAGGCATAAGGCAGGTAGCAGAAATAGTGCAGCAGCTCCGAGGAGAAGCCGGAAAAAGACAGGTACCAAACGCCGAAGTTGGTCTGACACATAACATAGGTGGAACTGGTGGCACGGCTATCGTGCATATATTTACCCGTTAATAGAGCTATGAATGCATCAATTATGGAGAGATAGGACACACTATTAGCTGGAATATTAAAACAGGGATTCTTTATTCAAGCGTGAATAACGCACTGTTTTTATGTGTGCAACATATTTTTTACAGCGAGGTATTTTTTTTTTAGAGACAGAGATGGAAAACCTATTCGACGACCTGATAAGTGTGGGAGGAATATTTGTAAATAAGGAAGTACTCCGCTCCACGTATATACCAGAAAAGCTGCCGCATCGTGAGATGCAGATAAAGAGTTTAGCGGACATATTATCTGCGGCGTTAAAGGGCGAAACCCCTTCTAATATAGTAATCTATGGCAAGTCTGGAACGGGTAAGACCGCTACGGTGAGATATGTAAGTGACGAATTAGAACGGATGGGGCGGAAGTTGGACAGTAAATGCTTTATGATCTATATCAACAGCGAGGTTTTTGATACGCAATATCGTGTTTTTGCATATCTTGCACGGGTATTCAATCAAAATGTTCCAATGATCGGCTGGCCCACAGATATGGTATATTCAGAATTTAAGGCGGGGATCGATACCGATGATAGATGTGTAATCGTGGTATTAGACGAGGTAGATCGCTTAGCGGTCAAAGGCGACAGCGCGTTGTATAATCTCTCAAGGATAAACAGCGAGCTAAATAATGCTAGAGTAAGCATAATCGGTATTTCAAATGACCTGACATTTACGGCGTTATTGGACCAGAGGGTAAAGTCGTCCTTGGGCGAAGAAGAGATAATATTCCCACCGTACAATGCCGACCAGTTGCAGGATATTTTGACTGAAAGGGCGAGGATGGCATTCCATTTTTCCAGGCTTGCTGATGGTGTGATACCGCTATGCGCTGCTTTCGCAGCACAGGAGCATGGAGATGCGCGACGTGCTCTCGACCTGCTGAGAGTATCAGGCGAAATAGCAGATCGCACGAAATCCCGGATGGTAACAGAGGATCACGTGAGACAAGCAAGTGACCGATTAGAAGCTAACAGCATTGTGGAAGTAATAAAGACGCTACCGGTACAATCAAAAATCGTGTTGAGTAGTGTGCTTCTACTACGCAAGGAAAGAAACAAGAAGCGATTCTCCAGTGGCGAAGTCTATAACATGTATCGGCGATCGTGTAACCATTTGGGTATGGAACCGTTAACACAACGCCGCGTTAGCGATTTAATCGCAGAATTAGACATCTTAGGGTTGGTAAACGCCGTACTAGTAAGCAAAGGGCGATACGGGCGTACAAAAGAGATAGCACTAAGTGTGCCAGAGGGTTATGTGCAACCAGTCTTGTTTGAGGATTATAAGCTTAAAGCATTAGTTAGTAATATAAAAGTGAAAGCGCAGATGACACTGTAAGGGAATGAAAGATGACTAAGGAAGAAAAAAAAGCGTATATTAAGTTTGATGTGCCGGAGGAATTGCAAAGCAAGTCGTTAGAGGCGTTGGATTTGGCGCGGACTACGGGGAGCATAAAGAAGGGGACAAACGAGGCAACAAAGATTATAGAAAGAGGGATGGCAAAGCTGGTGCTTGTCGGAGAGGATGTTACTCCAGAGGAGATAGTGATGCACATAGCACCCTTGTGTGAAGAGAAAAGCATACCATACCTGTATGTTAAGAACCAGAAAGATTTAGGTGCTGCTTGTGGTATAAAGAAAGGTTGCGGCACCGTGGCCATCGTCAATCCAGGGAAGGCAGAAGAGGCGATTAATGCGATTATCGGGGAATTGGACAAGATAAAGGCGTAAATAACGGAGTACGAATGTAATGATCGATGATAGAGGGACACCCACGGAGGTAATAGAAATAGTAGGTAGAACGGGGATGCATGGCGAATCAACACAGATAAAGTGCCGAGTACTGGAAGGCACGAATAAAGGGCGCATCGTAACCCGGAATTGCCGAGGTGCGGTAAAGACAGGCGATGTTATTGTGCTGTTAGAGACAGATAGGGAAGTACGGAAATTATTGAGGCGATAATTTATTTTAGAGATAGGCGGGAGAAAAGAT
>Ga0255453_1062_pt1 | contig 14702 bp, 16 predicted proteins | sample ANMaggQLBNCT01G4_FD_182628 | JGI IMG/M metagenome (GOLD analysis project Ga0255453, IMG submission 182628) | Sediment cell enrichment communities from methane seep in Santa Monica Basin, California, United Staets - ANME aggregate JGI... | ecosystem: Environmental > Aquatic > Marine > Cold seeps >...
AAAACATTGGTAGCATATCCGAAGAAGTTTGGATATACTGAAGTTATATGACGAACGGGGGAGGTGCAATTTTAGAGGAGTGGGAAAATGAATTCCCTGACTACTGGATGTACTTAGTTCTGCACGGGTATTTTGAGGACTATGCGCCTTTAAAACCTTTCATTCAGATAGTGATCAATTTCGGCAGGAAGCTAGGGGAAAAAGCGACAATGATCGTGCCTATGAAGGGTGCGTATGACAGTACCCGCTGTAGCGTCCTTGGCCTTTCTTGGGAACCAGAGATGCTGCAGGAACTTGATCGAACTAGGGACCCCTATATTCTTGTCATAAGGAAGCCACTGGCAGCTTTTAGACCTGACGAGGACGAGTACATCATTATGCAATTTCCAGAAGCCATATCCAATACTCCAAAATATATTGAGATTCTGGATGAAATCTGGAGGGAGATCAATGCAGGTAACGACATTTTTGCATGGAAGTTCGAATCCAGAAAGAAAGTGACCGGCAAGTTTTTGCAACGGCTGTTTGAAGCGATCAAGGCTAAGCCTGGTGTTTTCGGTTTCTCAATTAACCTCAAGAGAGTGTTCACAGGAAGATAGCCTACACCGCAACAGCATATTTTACACGGTTTGAGGCTCACGTCATTCGCCAAAATGCTTTGCATTCCGCAAACACGCGAGACGTTTCCTTATCCCCTCTGCCCAACCAAACACATCGCAGCTACCACACCAATCATAGCGAACAATAAATCAAAGCCTGGTGTTTGTGTAGGTGAAGGCGTATAATCCGCTTCCCACTCCCGGCAATCAAACTCAGAAGGTGGAATATACATAACCTCTGCATAGCCTTCCTTCACTAATTTCTCATTTAGATTTGTTTCATTAACATAAACAACCGCTAATATCCTATAATGTAGGTCGTATTGCCTTTTATCATCCACATCAAGCTAAACCTCTTCACCCCAGCAAGTCTTATTTACAAACTCCTTCGCTTCTTCATATCCTTCTTCGCCTATATCAGGCGCATTAATCCCCACTAATCTTACCCTCTGGATACCGTAAATGTTGAAAGAGACATCAACCGTATCGCCATCCACTACGTTTTTGACGTATCCGCTCCATAGCTCCCCTTTCTCTAATTCCTTAACGCCAAAAGTCCATTCTGAGTTATTACGCATCCAATACTTGTTATCGTCCTCATTATCGCTTACTACGGGGGTTCTATCTACTACTTCACCTTTTGCATTTCTTAGGATTATCGCTTCATCGCTGTTATCCAGCCACCGGTAAAAAGGGGTACCTGTACAATAGGCTCCGGGGTAAAGGGTAGTGCCTTCGGGTATCCAGTCAATTACTGTTGAGCCGTGGGTAGACTCAAAAGTCCAATTTTCGATGTCCACGCTTTTGCTTGATGGGTTGTGAAAGGTGCCCCATTCATTGTCTTGATCGCTTCCCGCGGGGTTTTGGTCGAAGGCGTATATTATCACATCTGAGGAAGCGGATGCTGTGGTTGAGGTTGCTAAGGCTATCCCTGTGAAGAGAAGCGTCAAAGCGATTTTAAATATTAGCCCGTGTTTTTTGGTCTTTGTTACTAAAATTTTTATTCGATAGATTTATATATACAATGAAAACACAAAACAGAATTTAGGGTTTTATCATGGCAAAAAAATACAAACTAAAAAAGACATTAAAAGAGCCGGAACCGTCTTTCAAGATAAACTACGAAGAAGAACTAAATGAGGCTCAGTACAAAGCCGTAGCGATAACGGATGGCCCGATATTAGTAATCGCGGGTGCAGGTACAGGCAAAACGAGAACTTTGGTATATAGAGTAGCAAAACTGGTTGAATCCGGTATAAATCCGGAGTCAATACTATTGCTCACTTTTACGAGACGGGCGGCTAATGAGATGCTCCGAAGGGCATCAAGTATCCTGGATGAAAGATGTTCAAAAGTAGCGGGTGGGACCTTCCACTCTTTTGCAAATGCAATCCTCAGAAAATACGCGGGTCTTATTGGATTCAACACGAATTTCACGATTCTCGACAATAGCGATGCCGAAGATGCCATTAATGTAATTAGAACGCAGCTCGGGTTTCACAAAAAAGAGAAAAGATTTCCCAAAAAAGCAACCATTCGAAAGGTTATAAGCAAATCAATAAATAAAAATTGCACGATTGAACTTGTTGTAAAAGAAGATTATCCACAATTTATAGTTAATTTAAGCGACATCCAAAAGATAAATGAGCATTATAAACTATATAAAAAAGCTAAATCCATTATGGATTATGACGACCTGCTCGTGTATCTAAAACTACTTTTAGAGGAGAATAACGTGGTGAGAACGAAATTATCAAATTTTTACAAATATATATTGATTGACGAGTACCAGGATACAAACAAATTACAGGCAAGTATAGCCTGTTTACTCGCTTCCGAACATCAAAACATCATGGTAGTGGGCGACGATTCACAAAGTATTTATGCCTTTCGGGGTGCAAACTTCAAAAATATTATGGTGTTCCCCAAGATATTTCCCGATACGAAGGTAATCACCCTAGAAGAGAACTATCGAAGTACGCAACCGGTCCTTGATTTGACGAATGAAATTATCAGGTATGCAAATGAAAAATACCCTAAAAACCTGTTTACTAAAAGGGAAGGCGCACAAAAACCGGTCTTTATTGAGGCGGCGAACGATAATTATCAGTCACAATTTATCGTTCAACGAGTATTGGAGCTGAGAGAGGAGGAAATACCACTGAATGACATTGCCGTCCTGTTTCGGGCGGGATGGCTTTCTAATGATTTAGAGATTGAATTAAAAAACCATAATATCCCTTTCGTGAAACACGGTGGCTTTAAATTTATTGAGGCCGCACATGTTAAGGACGTAATAGCACATTTAAGAGTAGTTTTCAATCCGTTAGATGCTGTTAGCTGGCATCGGATTTTATTGCTAATCGAAGGGATTGGTACTAAAACGGCGAATGATATAATTACCGAAATTGTTGACAAAGACAAGGGGCTGGGATTTTTTAAAGTAAATAGATTTTTAAGTAGAAAGTACGGTGGGAATTTGAATAGATTGGGTTCTACAATTGAAGAGCTCAAATCTGAAGAGATTACACCTGCAGAACAGATAGTCATTCTACTTGAATACTATAAACCGCTATTCGAGAATAAATACGATGATTTTAATAAGAGACAAAAGGATTTAGAGTCCTTAGTTAGAATCGCGGAACGATATAAGGATTTAGAGCATTTTCTAGTTGATACTACCTTAGAGCCTTTAGAGGCCAGTCAAGTTGATGCAGAAGTTACAGACAAAGAGGATGAGAAATTGGTTTTATCCACGATTCATTCAGCAAAAGGACTTGAATGGCATACCGTATTCATAATCTTTCTTGTTGATGGTTATCTGCCGTCTGCTTATTCTTTGGACAGCGAGGAAGATGTAGAAGAGGAGCGGCGGCTATTATATGTAGCAGCAACCAGGGCTAAAGAAAACTTGTATCTTCTAAAACCAGAGCTCGAATACTCGGGACGGAACTATTTTGAACATTCTTATCTGGGTTTTTCCGAGGTTTCAAGGTTTTTGAATGAAGGTGATATTTTAGAAAAATATGTGGAACGCTGGAATTTAATTGATGAAAAAGAGTAAAATGAAGGTGGAAAATGAAAAGCATTTGACCCGGCAGTAGTGAAACATATGAATAGATAAGGGAACTCAGTAAATAGTTTACCCATTTTGATAAATATCATAGACACGGATTTCACCGATTTACACAGACGGTACTGTCCTGATTATTAAGTTTTACGGGTTGAATCAAAATTTAAAAACTACACGACTTTAAATCAGTGTTAATCAGTGTTAATCGGTGTCGTAAAAATCTTTGGGAAATGATACCGTTCGGGTAATTTATTATTTGTGAGTTCCCTAAACAGTCTGCAATCTCGCGGGATGCTGCTATGTAAAAGGGCAGTCACGCAACAACGGCGATATGAGTAGCCAGAATAAGCGGTGAAGACGAAACGCGCTTTGAGATTGCGTTTTTGGATGGTGAGTTCATATTGACTCCTGAAGCTATTTAGGGCTATCTTGAAGATAACGGTTGATATGGCGATATGTGCGACTTATCGGATTGATTGCACGAAATGCCATTATAGCATTATTTCTTCTTCTCTAAAATCTCTTGGACTGCCCCTAGAACCCCTCTTGCTGCATCTTTCACGTAGTCTAAAGCGGGTTGCGCAGTACGTTCCGCAAGGTCTGCGGTTTTAGCTCTTGTCTGTGTCGCCCCATCAATTATGCCCTCCGCTGCCTCTTTGATTATATCACCGGCTTCCACTTTTGCCTTATCGGCACCTTCGATTGCGCCCTTCATCGCATCTTTAGCCGTGGATTCCACTTTCTCCTTTGTATCGGTCACCCCTTCCAGAGTATTCTTAACTATTTTGTTGGTAATCTCACCTACTTTTTCTGTTATGTCCTCTCCTTTCTCAAAAGCGTTCACTATCGCTACCCTAACTGCTTTTGTTACCTCACTCTCTTTTTCTTCCATGATATACCCTTCTTTTTCATGACATGTAAACCTTCCGTGGGGTTCACAGTTCAGCGGGCTATTGAATCACAGCCAATGCGGCCATAGCGTCTCATAACCACTTCATTGCCCGCCAAAATCGTGGGCTACTACAATGTCTTTTGCGTCCCTGTGTTCCATTCTGTTTTTTCTGTCTGTGCTGTAAGTGCCAAAACCCTTTTTTAAGTTGGGTACTTTAATAGTATGTGTTTATGAACCTCAAAACACTTGTTTCGCAGCACCAGCAGGCATTCAAGCAGAAAGTGGCTGAGACACTCGCAGAAAAGAATTCCATGAGCTTAGAGCAAGTGCTTACGATTCATGAAGATCTGATTGAAAGATATGTACAGGAACGCTACAAAGGAATAGAGCAAGTAGTTTCACGGGTACTGGACTGCAAACGCCCGGTTGTATTGAGCATAAGACGAGACCCGTGTAGCGATGATGTCTGTCAGATCTGCGAGCGTGACCAGCACCATATTGAGGCGCTGCAACTGTGGTATGGCGACAGAATAGAGTTTTATGATATCTTTGACAGCTCGCAGGAAGCAGCTATTTATCATGTCCTCTATCAGAGCGAAGGAGAGAAGTTACTCCCGCTGACCGCGGTCATCTACAAAGGCGAAGTAAAAAAATATTGGTCCGGCAGACCGGTAGAGGTTGATGAGTACAGGGTATATCTTGACCGGCTGGTCTAATCTCGTGTATTTGTATAGCAGCGGGGTAAGAAACCACGAGAAACCACGAGATTAACACAAGATTTTTGGGTTAGCAGAGAGGGGATAAAGAGCCAATAGAGTCCTTAAGCCGGACCCATAGTATTGCTTTCTCGTGTAAAATCAGTTATTGACACAGATTAACGCTGATTAACGTAGAAGAACTCAAATCCGTGTAAATCCATGTGAATCTGCGTCCTAAATAGGTGGCAGTTATACATTATCTACAATAAAGAACAGAAAAAGGGCGATGGCCACGCAGTCACAGGAACAGGATATGCGAAAAGCTAAATAAGGAAACAAGAACTGAATTAAAACGAGCAGATGAAAGTAATACTTCACGTGGACATGGACAGTTACTTCTCGGCTGTTGAAATGAGGGACCATCCAGAATTGAAAGGTCTACCGTTGATAGTAGGAGGAGAAATCAAAGCGGAAAAAGGAGCATCTACGGATAGTAAAGATAAAAAGATACGAGGAGTCGTGAGTACGTGTTCATACGAAGCGCGCGAATTCGGGATTCATTCGGCAATGCCACTCGCGAAAGCATACGAACTTTGCCCGGATGCTAAGCTTTTACCAGTAAATATGGCGTTATACAAACGTGTGTCGCGAGAGATAATGGCTATTTTACGTGAACACGCGGATAAAATGGAGCAGGTCGGTATTGACGAGGCGTTTCTCGACATCAGCACAAGAGTGCGCGATTGGTCCGAGGCAAAGAGTTATGCGTTGATGCTAAAGAATGAGATATTGGCGAACATCGGCTTAACGTGCTCTGTGGGCATCGCACCGAATAAAACGATAGCCAAGATAGCATCAGATTTCGAAAAACCAGCGGGGCTTACGGTGGTTGAAGCCGGAAGTGTAACGGACTTCTTAACACCTTTGAATGTGAATAGGATTCCGGGTGTGGGTCCCAAGACAGCGGGAATGCTTAAAGAGATGGGTATCGAAGAGATAAGCCAACTTGCGAGTTGTGACGTGCAAGCACTCATAGCGAAATTTGGTAAATATGGCAATAAACTACATATGCGTGCAAACGGGATTGACGAACGCGAACTGAAAGAGGAACGGGTGAGACAGTCTTTGAGCCGGGAGCGGACATTTGCGGAGGACACAAGTGACGTATCCGTGTTGAATACCTGCGTGGCGGCTTTAGCGGAAGAGATTTACAATGCGATAGAGAAAGAAGGCTTTGTTTTTAAGACTGTTGGGATAAGGGTCAGGTTTGAAGATTTTACGGTACTAACAAGGGCTAAGACGCTGAGAACGTTTCATTCAGACCTCAACACGATTACACGAATAGCAACGGACTTGATGGCTAAAGTCGGGTTCGATACGAAGAAAGTACGGTTGGTTGGTGTTCGTGTCGCCAAGTTGACGCTGCTGGACGATAAGCAGATGCGGTTTGTGTAGCGGGCTGAAAGCGGAATAGAGTTTTATGTGGCAATCGCATTTCCAAGTGATATAGCAGAACCTCTTTTTCACAGCCAGAAACTTTTCAAACGGAAAAGGATTTAAAAATTACATGATTTTTAGAGTATGCCCTTGTTAATGTTAAAAAAGGCCAGGAAAATGCGTCTCAATAAGGATGTCGCGATCTATGCGATTTTAATGTTTGTAGCGATGCTGAGCTTGACGCTTATGGCGCCGGTAATCAAAGAATTTATTATTGAACGTTTCAACGCCAGCAATACAGAAGCGAGTATGTTTTTTAGCCTTGAAATGCTAGCCTACGTAATTTTTGCCATGATCTGGGGATCACTCTCGGACAAGTGCGGCAAAAGGAAATCATTCATTGTTTTCGGGTTTGCCGGCTCGGCAGTGCTGTATTTCCTTATGGCGCAAGCGAATTCACTGTCCATTCTTTTGTTGCTACGATTTATACAGGGCGCTATTACGGTTATGGCATGGTCGCTCGTGATGACGAGTGCGTTGGACAGTGTGCCGAAAACAAGCTATGGCAAGACGATGGGTGTGATTGGTACGGCAATGATGCTTGGAATGGCGTCAGGTGCGCCATTAGGCGGTTTTATGGCGGAGCAGTATAACGTGTTCGTCCCAATGTATTTTGCCGCTTTCCTCTTCGTGATGGGCACTTTGATTTCGGCGACCTTGATACACGATGTTCGGATTGAAAAGAAGCCCGATACTATGCGGGAATCCATCAAAGTGCTGATAGATGAGAAGCGACTCGCAGTTCCTTACATATTCAGTTTCGTTGACCGATTCACAATAGCATTTTTTATCTTCGCGTTCCCGCTGTATCTGGCTCAAGCATTTGGATTCGGCGGTGCGGAACGAGGTATGTATCAAGCACTGCTCCTTTTTCCTCTTGTCGTGTTCCAATACCCATTTGGGAGACTCTCGGACAAAATCGGTAGAGCACCATTACTCGTTACCGGTTCTCTTTTCTATGGCCTTGAGATGTGCCTGGTGGGTTTCGTGGGCAAGACTGCCCTTATCGTACTAATACTTAGCTGTGGTGTGTTTGCAGCAATGATGTTTCCATCAAGCACTGCGCTGGCTGGTGACCTATCACCGCCAAATAAGAGGGGTGCTGCGATAGGAGGGTTCAACGTTTTTGGGTCACTGGGATTTGTAGTGGGGTTTTCTGCGGCTGGTATTCTTTCTGATATGTACGGTTATAGCACCAGTTTCGCGTTAGCTGGTTTTTTCGAGATACTGGTGGCATTGTGTGCGATACCATTCCTGTTGAAGTTTAGTTCTAACCGAAGAAGTGCAAAGTGAAAAAGTCAAACATCAGGAGGATTATTTGGACTCGTTCTGGCAAGCGGGAGAAGCATTGGATACTTTTTCCGTTAACCCTGCTCGTCCCGCGGTAGAAAATGCGATACTCGAAATACTTGGTGACGCGCCTTTCTCCGTTGGTAGAACCAATCTCAATTCGTTGCTATCAAAAGCATACGAGACAGCAAGCCGTACGGCATTGCAAACAGCATCCGGTGACTCAGACGCTAAATAGTGCCTCACGGAACGTAACGGCGATTTTTATGTCTCATTGGCTTTCATTGCTTTCCCTCTTCGCTTTGGCTCTATTTCTAGTTTCGCATCTGCGAATTTGGCCTTTAGTTCTTTACCCTCTTGCAAATAATCGAGGAACAATGCCAAAGCCGCTATTTCGGAATGCGGTTGGTTGCCCACGGCAATGTTCCAGTCCGCCGTTTCGAATACTGCATAAGGCACCTTCTCGGCACCTACTACGACCATTAATTTTACTGCACGTTCTCTTAGCTCCACTATCACGTCAAGGATGTTTTCGCCGTACATCGTCAGGTGACAGACTTTTCCGCCTTCTCGTTTCCAGTTCGTTACTTCTTCTTTCCATTTCACGCCGGTCTGCACAAAGAAGTCGCCACCCCAGCTACTTGTTACTTCTCTTAGACTTCGCTCTATGCCTTTATCATTAGATGTGAGTAGCATACCTTTAGCACCTAATGCGCGTCCTACTAACCCTACATGCGTGGTTATCCGTTTGTCTCGTTCCGGACGGTGCCCTAATCTCAGTATTATTAGTTCCATTTATTGGCTTTTCACAAAAAAGATAACGGATACAAAAAGAAAAACAATCTAAAGTCACACGATTATTTTTGTGGTTTATTGATGCCACTTATAAAGCCATAGGTATAGTTATAAAGGATGAATGAGCAATGAAGCTGTTAACAGGTTTTCTTATCGTGACTCTGTTAATATTACTGGTCTTAGGGTACACCGCCACACATTACACAGAAACGCTGCCCGAGTTACTGGACCCGGTCGAGTACTTCCGGTCAGATGTCTATAGCAAAAAACTGCCATATTCTAAAGCCGCGGGGTCTCGAGTGTGCCTCGTTAACTACAAAAACGCCACTGACCCCACCTGGGCCGAACTAATATCTTTTCTGGCGAGTGATGACACAGATGAGCAACTGTATATAGAAGGCTCATTTGTTTGCGCGGATTTTGCCGAGATGTTGCATAACAACGCCGAGATAGCGGGTATAAAAACAGCGTTTATCGGTGTGGAGCTTGTTTCGGATGAAGTAGAAGGACATGCACTCAATGTGTTCAATACCACAGATAAGGGCTTAGTTTATGTGGATTGTACCGGCGAAGGTTTTCAGCATCCTGTGTCTCCGGATCAAATAGTTAAACATTCATCTAAGGACTGTCCTCATTTTAATTATTCATGCGATAAGATTGCGTATGTAGTAGAAGGAAAGGAGTACGGACTGATTAGCATAGACGGAGCGACATCTCGGGGATACTGGTTCTATGAGGACTATGCCGCGAAATGGGTCGTGCATAACCGGGAGCTAGAACTATACAACAAAGAGGTAAAGGACTATAACGAAGCGATTGCTGCGCACGCGAAAGAAGTGAGTGCATATGAGGCGGCGGCGGGCGGGAGAACTTGTATACGAGACACTGAGGAATACGAACGACTGAACAATATGTATAGTGCGCTGAAAGTGAAAGAGAAGGATCTGGCGCATGTGGGAAACGAATTAGACGCAAAACGTGAGCGGGTGATGGAACGCCAGGAGGATTTAGGCTGGTACTGCTGGAAACCGTTGGGCGTGGTCACGAACGTTGAAATCAATTGGTAATAGCCTGCAAATTGAAGTGGCGTGGCAGGGCGATAGTAAAGAAGATAAAGAAGGAAATCAAAAAAGCAAAAAGAATTTACATCACCTTTTAAAACATCAAGGTTATATTGACTCTGCAGGTATAATATTCTGCAGGTATATTGTATATGGAGTGAGGTACTGGAACAATGAAGAAAGGGGAAAGGGGATTGATAAGTGACATAAGGGTAATAGTGTGGCTGTTGTTCATTTTATTCTCTCTTGTTGCGATCTATGCTTATCCCACCCCACCTGCGGGTGCCGGGATAAATGGTAATTTACAATATGGTCTGGATTTAGTAGGGGGCTCATCGCTGCAGTTGGAATTAGAAGGTACACTTGTCAGAATAGACGTGCCTGCTACTGTTAATGTGAGCGAAGTTTCCTCATTCCTTGATGATGCGCTGGATACTGATGTTTTATTTTATAGGACTGAAAAAGAGGACGAATATGAGTATGAGATACGGAAGACAGTCACAAAAGAGCAGTTAACCGAGGTGTTAGCGGGCATTAACGGGAGCATCGCGAAGCGCGTTGATGGCACGGATTATTTTGAAGGCGGGATAACGCAGGAAACGCGAGAAGAAACTCGCCGAATAATAGAGACGAAGTTGAATATGCTGGGATTAGCAAGCACAGCCATAAGAACTGTGGGTAACAACCTCATTGTCATTGACTTAGCGGGTATAGACATAAAAACCGCGAAGAATTTGGTGGGCAATCCCGGTAAATTCGAGATACGGATACAGACTAATGGCACTGCTGGAGACATAAACGTGGGGCAGCGATTAGAAGAGATGGCGAATATCTCCGTGCATGTCGTTTACGGCAGCGAAGGGATACAGAGCGTGAGTATGGTTCCTGAGAGAACAGGTGAAAGGAAACCTTGGGGTGCACCATTTTCGTTAACCGAGAAAGGTGCGGAGGCACTACGAGATGCTGCGATAGAATACGGTGCCTTAGATAATCCTGAGGACCACGAACTAACTATGCTTCTTGACGATGTGGTGGTGTACAGCGGACCACTATCGCTTGAGCTTGCGGAATACCTGCGAACAGAGCCCCAGTATAGTTTAAGATCACAAACAGGAGTAGGGAATGAAGGTTTGAAGCGTGCAAAGGAACTGATAATACACTTAAAAGCAGGTGCGTTACCTGTAAATGTAAAGGTGATGGGGTCAGGAGAGGTACCCGCGTATTTAGGTGCGACATTCAAGAAAGGTGCAGTAATTGCGGGTTTACTTGCTCTTATTTCCGTTACGCTAGTCGTTTTCTTACGATACCGTGAGAAAAAGATAGTTTTGCCGATGTTCTTCGTACTTCTTAGCGAGATAATACTGATATTAGGGCTTATAGCAGCGGTAAATTGGCTGATAATCGGCATGATGGGGATACTAATAATAGTGCTACTTATTGGTGGCACACTGAAATGGTGGGACTACCCGGTAGCAGACTTAACAGCAGGAATTGCTGTATTATTCATTGTATCGGCATTTATTCTCTCGGCTGGAAAGTGGCAGTTAGATCTGGCAAGCATTGCCGGGATAATCGCAGTTATAGGCACAGGAGTGGACCAGTTGGTGATAATAACCGATGAAGTACTTTCGGGGGGTAAATCTTCTACAAGCATGTATCGAAAACGGATCTCGTTTGCGTTTGGTATAATATTCGTTTCTGCGACAACCACCATCGTAGCGATGCTTGCGCTTGCATTTATGGCACTTGGTACATTGCGCGGTTTCGCGATTGTGACTATCGTGGGGCTGCTGATAGGGATTTTTATTACGCGACCTGCTTATGCAAAGATAATGGAAACCATAATTTAGGTCTAAGGGAACTCACAACTATTATTTTACCAGAACTGTATCATTTTTCAATGAGTTTTAGGATACAGATTAACGCTGGTTAACACGGATTTAAGGTAGTGTAGTTTTTTGATTTTGATTCAACCCGTAAAAACTTGATAACCAGGACAGTACCGTCTGTGTGAATCGGTGAAATCGGTGTCTACGATTTTTATCAAAATGGGTAAACTATTTACTGAGTTCCCTAAATACTATTTTGTACCGTGGATTTTCTGTGGTTCGACTCGCCTGACTGAGTCACGCGGAAACTATAAATTAGGTCGGTGTAATATTTATGCTTGTTGAAAGCTATAATAAGAAATAGGACTAATAACAGATCATGGAAGAAGAGACGCTAAAAGTGTGTTCTGTTTGTGGTAGCGCGGACCTGTATTACGAAAAAGGGGGGATGACCGGTTTCGTGTACCATTGTAAGAGCTGTGGTCATATCAGCTCGTTTATCGTGGAAGCAAATGAGGGGATGGCACAGGCGATAAGGGCGGAATATGCGAAAAAAAAGGGTGCGGAATAATTGGCTGACCTGCTAGAAGCTATTTCCGGGACATTGTTTACTCCTGCTTCTACGTTCAGACGGCTGTTAGGAGAGAGAACGTCACTAACTATTGCAGCTATAATAGTTCTAATAGCATGTATTTGTAGTGGAGTCGGGACTTTATTAACAGAAAGTACGGTTATGTCTTTGTTTACCGAGTTTTCTGGTTTTGAGCCCGTGGCTCCTGATTTTGACGAGATGATGAGTTCTCCTATTACTTCCATGACCTCAAGCGTAGTCGGTGGTTTTATTAGCTGGGTCTTTTTCGCAGGCATATGTCACATAGTAGCAAAGCTTCTCGGAGGAAAGGGCACTTTCACCGAAATGTTGGTTCTGATGGGTTTTGCTTCGCTTCCTAACATATTCCAGGCTCCAATTGGATTAATCGCCATGCTTTCTGGTGGTTTAACCGGCGCTTTTATAGCTATTGTACTGGGCAGCTTTTTAGCAATCTGGGTTTTGATACTGTATGTTCTTGCAATTCGAGAGGCACAAAAATTCTCTACCGGTAGGGCAATTGCAACTCTCGTTCTACTGATTGTAGTTCTTGCAGTGCTTGTGTTTATACTTATATTCATAGGTCTTTTTTTGATTTCAGGGTTATGATAACTACGGAGGTTTTTAAATGGCGAGTTTAAAAGCGATAATTGAAGACAAAAAAAAAGGCATCGCATTGTTCCTATTAGGTATCTGCCTGGCTTCCACGGTGATAGGAATTGCTATCATAGCGAGAAGTCCATTTGATCGTGACGGCCTAAGCGGTGGTAAAATCGTTTTAATCAACATTGAAGGTTCAATCGTGGGTGGCAGAAGTGGATTTGGGCTATTTGGATTGGAATCAGGTGCAGATGATATTGCAGAGCAGATAAAACGTGCAGGTGAAGATTCATCGGTAAAGGCAATTATACTTCGGATAAATAGTCCGGGTGGCAGCGCAGCCGCCTCGCAGGAATTACATGAAGAGGTACATAAGGCACGAGAGAATGGCAAGATAGTGGTAGCTTCGATGAGCGATGTAGCCGCTTCGGGTGGCTATTATGTTGCCTGCGGTGCAGATAAAATAGTTGCGAATCCCGGGACAATAACCGGGAGCATTGGCGTTATCTTTTCACAGTTGCAGTACTCTGAGCTGCTAGAGAAGTATGGGGTAAGATCTAACGTCATAAAGAGCGGTAAATATAAAGACCTCGGGTCGCCACTTAGAAATATGACCGAAGAAGAGCGTCAAATCCTTCAGGAAATGATTGATGACATATATTCTCAGTTTGTTCACGCAGTAGCGGAAGGAAGACAGATGAACGAGAGCGAGGTCTTAGAACTTGCTGATGGTAGGATTTTTACTGGTAGGCAGGCAAAAGAGGCGGGTTTGGTAGATGAGTTAGGCAATTTTCAGGATGCTGTTGACCTCGCAGCGGGGCTGGCAGGGATTAAAGGTAAGCCTAAAGTGGTTGAATACGGGAAAAAATCGCCTTTCGAGTCGTTCTTCGGTATATTTGCAAGAGAGCTTGGTCATGGGCTAGCAGAAACGTTTTTAGAGACGGGAAAGCAGCAAGTAGGTTTGGGTAGCTTATAGCAGCACAGATAATTTTTATCTAGGTGCATTGCCCATATTCCTTTTATTTCATCATATTCCATGTGTTCGGCGTAATAGGCGGTTACAGCTAAAAATACAAATCCGCATTCAAAAACGGAATCAACGCAACTGTTAAGCCTGCCACATAAAAACGTTTCCTATCCATCACCCCTTTAGTGAAATACCCAACAGCACCCTGTTTTTGTTTCGTGTTCTTTTCACCAATCATATCATCCATCACATCTCCGAGTTCTGTACCACCCAAAAGCTTTTCTGTGAGGTCCGAAGGCAGTACAAAGAACGGCGAAGTCCCATAGCCTACTCTTCCTGTATCGTCCATAATACAGATTACACCAAAAGTGAACCACCGGCCAAACATTTTCTTTATCCCGCCTTCAATACCCACAAAGAACTCGGCTTTAACATTCCGCTCGTCATTAATCCTGCTCAATGCAAGCGCTCTATTTCTGGCACCAACAAATGTTTCATCTTCTATTGGCTGATTGGATACTTTACTGTCCACGCCGATACCTTCTACAGCCACACTATCGAAATATATAGAAAACGCTTCTTTTGTCGCTTCTAATTTCACGATGTTCCGAGAGCCAACTAAGACTTTCATAACGATTTAAACGTCCTGCGTTGTGAATAAGTTTTATACCAACCAATGAACTAACTGAGTACACGGTAATTATGAAACACAAAAGACCAGCAACTTTTTGGACTTCGCTAGTATTTTATGTAGTCGGAATTGTAATTGCCCTGAATATATTGCGATTCAATTATCCTGATTTTACACCTGA
>Ga0255453_1026_pt2 | contig 14563 bp, 15 predicted proteins | sample ANMaggQLBNCT01G4_FD_182628 | JGI IMG/M metagenome (GOLD analysis project Ga0255453, IMG submission 182628) | Sediment cell enrichment communities from methane seep in Santa Monica Basin, California, United Staets - ANME aggregate JGI... | ecosystem: Environmental > Aquatic > Marine > Cold seeps >...
CTACAAACTCACCCGTCTCTGGCCATTCATCTTTTACCATCTAATATTGCTCATTCTCCCCCCTGATGTTCACATGATTCGCAGTTATCCTAAATACTGCATCTTCTGGATTTACCGCCTGAACAATCGTTGAAGGTGAACCATTTTGTGTTTGAATGGTTAGATTGTTCACGTTTACATCTACATTCTCTTTGTATATGCCATCTTTCACTATAATAGTATCACCCGCTGAAGCACTATCCACTGCCCATTGAATCTTTGCATAATTGTCAGGCACGTAAATCGTGACTGATGAATGCGCCCCATCGCTTTTAGATACGATGTCCGCAGAAGCCATCGCTGCGAATACCATCGTAAACAGTACCAAAACAGCAATAAACGCCAAAACCTTCATGCTTTTGTACATCTTACGCCTCTTTAGCTTTCGTCTTTATCACGCCCACAGCCTAAATGCAGGTATCCCATCGTAATAAATCTTACCATTTATATCTATTAAAACCCCCCACTGGGTTAATCCAGCATTGGTGTATTCAGACAACTCCTGATTTTGCTGTTGAAAATCGTGAACGAATTGCGGCTTGAGCAGTCGATTCTATCCTTGTGGGACGATGTTTGCCATGATATTTATTCCTACTGGCATGTCTCGCCATTATTCAGTCAGCATCACCAGTTTCGGTTTCATTTTATATTTATATCGGCACCCAAACGGTACATATCATCAAAAAACGTGGGATACGACACTTTAGCGCATTCCGCATCTGCTATAACAGTTTCGCCACGTGTGCAAAGCGCAGCAAGAGTCAACGCCATTGCTAACCTATGGTCACCATGAGAATGCACCCTCGCTGCCTTTAACGCTTTACCTTCTATCAGCAGCCCATCTTCTTTCTCTTCTATTCGTGCATCCAGTTTTCTCAGCTCTTCTGCCACTAACATCAACCTATCGGTCTCCTTATATCTCAGATGTGCAACATCCGTTATTTCCGTGGTGCCGTTGGCAACCGCAGCTAATACAGCCACTGTCGGCACTAAATCAGGATTTGCACGCATATTCACCTTCACACCTCGTAAACCGTCTCCTTTAACCCCTTTTACCGTTACAAGCCCTTCTTCTTTAGACCAGCTTATATCTGCGCCCATATCGTCCAATAGTTTCACAATTCGGGAATCTCCTTGCGCAGACGGGAACAAATTCCCCACCGTTATCTCCGACTCGGTGAGTGCCGCCGCTGCTAAGAGATAGGACGAGGACGAGAAATCGCCGGGCACCGTAAACTTCCGTAACTCGTAGCTTTTCCCGCCTTCAATGTCGAACACATAGTCGTTCCCGTCCACATCCACACGCAAGACAGGTATTTCCACTCCGGCTTGCGTCAGCACCTCCAATGTCATTTGCATATAAGGCACAGACGCAAGATTGTTTGCACGGATGTACGACTCTTTCTCGATGAGTGGACACGAGATGAGCAATGCCGATATGAATTGAGAACTAATGGTCGCATCCACAGTTGTTTCACCACCTTTCAACTTGCCTTTTACTACTATCGGGGGCGTACCATCCCCTTTTGTCGAGAACACTTCCGAGCCGAGGTCGTTCAAAGATTTTAGCAGTGGTGTATTCGGCCTCGTCCTTAACGATGCGTCACCTGTTAGAACTGCCGCACCTTCGCATAACGCAGAAATCGCTGTGAAGAATCTCAGAGTAGTGCCCGAATTCTCGGCGTTTATTACATCTTCGGGTGTCTCAGGTTCGCCCTCCACGCCGTCTATCGCTATTTTATTACTTCCCAATTCATATTCTATAACCGCACCCAGGTATTTAGCAGCGTTAATTGTAGCTTTTGTATCTTCAGAGATAAGCGGATAGAAAATATCGCTCTTAGCACCAAGCGCAGCGATTGCAATGGCTCTATGCGTATAGCTTTTAGAAGGTGGCGCATTTAGTTCGCCTTTTATCTTTGACTGTCGCACCGTTGCTTTCATCACTCTTACTTTTACAAAACGTTTAATTAAATGTTTATATCACAAACACGGCTGAGTTTGAAATATAACCGACTAAAGGTTAGCATGAGAATTAAACCCATACGCTCACTTCCACCTTTTCCCCCTCTTCCATACCCTCTCTATTCTCCGCTATTATCACAAACCCATCCGATTTCGTCATGCTGGATAAAATACCAGAACCACTTACCCTTATGGGATTCGCATAAAACTCATCTTCTGAACAAACAAGCTTGACACGAACAAAATCGCTCCGGCCGACTGCGGAAGGTATTTTCTTCCTTGTCACTGCGAATAATTTACGGCTATCTTCTTTAACGCCATGTGCAGCATACAAAAACGGTCTTACGAGCATTTCGAATGCCGATATTGTCGCTACGGGATAGCCAGGCAGCACGAAAACGGGCTTCTTGTTTATGATGCCAAAACCCGTAGGCTCGCCCGGTCGAATAGCCACGCCGTGGAACAGAAGCACACCCAGGTCTCCTACCGCATCTGCGATAAAATCTTTCTTGCCTACTGAACTCCCGCCACTTATCAGTAGCGCATCGTAAAGCGTCAACGAAGTTGTTATCGCGTTCTTTATCTTCTCGTAATCGTCCCTAAATATGCCTATCCTGTACGGATTCGCTATCTTCTTTACCAACGCTTCTAAGACATAACTATTCACATCTGCTATCTTCTTCTCTGTTTCGGCCAAGTTCTTAGGGTCCGAGAGCTCGTCACCCGTGGAAAATATCCCGACTTTCATTCTTTTATGCACCTTCACCCGCGTTTTACCGAGTGCAGCAAGCATACCGAGGTCATGAGCTCTCAACACCTTACCCTCTTGTAACACACGCTCGCCCTTCTTCACATCCTCGCCTTTGAGCGAAACGTTCTTACCGGGTGTGACGGGTTTGTAAATCTCCAATTTAGTCGCGCTCTCCTTTGTGTACTCCAGCATAACCACGGCATTACTGCCTTTCGGCATTGGCTGCCCGGTTTGTATAGGCAAATAACCGCCCTCACATATTTCCACATCTTTTGCGGATTCGCCTGCTAGTTCTGTTCTCTTCAAAAGCACGGTGTTATTTGGCGTTGCACCAAAAGAGTTTTGCCCTTTAATCGCATAACCATCCATAGCAGCACGGTCAAAAGGCGGGCTGTCTATGGGCGACTGAATATCTTCTGCCAGTATTCTATCAACGGACTCGTCAAAGTGTACTGTCTCTTTTTCTGTCTGTTTTGCGTGTGCTAAAACGGTTTTTAATGCGTTATCCCATGAGATCAGCGTACGGAATAGTTTCATCTTGTTTACGTTTCTTACCTTGTATCCAAAAATATTTAACGTTATATCTTTAGATATTGTTATGAATACGGAACGTGGTTTCATGGGTTGACGCCTACACGTCAACCATTTTTACGAACCAAAAGTTTATGGACATAGAGACGCTCTGGGAACTATTGTATAAGGAAAGGAACACGGCATCACTGCAGGATTTACCGGAAACATTCTTTGAAGACGTAAGTACATATATAACTAAGTTAGAAGACGAGAAACGAGAAGCGGATGAAAACCGGAAGGGGTTTGTGGAAGACGAGATAAAGAATGCGCGGGCGAAGGTGGAGGATATAATCAAGAGACGTATAGGGAAGATAATAAAACTTGCCAGTTCGGGTATGAGTACACAGCCTAAGGGGATGATGGACGAGGAGAGGCTGCTATTTGAAGCGGTAAAAAGTCATGTGGATGAAAGCCGGGAGAGAATATTCGCGTCAATATGGGGCGAGAGTAAAGAGGAAAAGCGGGAACTGATAAAGAGTACAGAAGAAAAAGCAGCACATTCAACCGTTTCCACAGTTGAAAAAGACGCTACGATTGTAGAAAGTGAGGATAAAGAACCGCTGCACATAGTCAGGGTATTGGAGGATATACCAACTTTTATGGGTACAGATGGAAGGATTTATAAGGTGAGAAAAGAAGATGTTATTATGCTGCCAAAGACCAATGCAGAGATACTGTGTAAGAGAGGGGTTGCAGTGAGGTTTGAAGGCAAAAAAGAAGTAGGTAACGAAGGAGAAATAGAGAAATGAAGATGCCGAAGAAAGTGCGGATTCTTTGTCCGTTTTGCAAGAAGCATACGATACATGACGTGGATAAAGTGAAAAAGGGTAGAGCCTCGTCTTTGAGCTGGATAGTACGGCAAAAGAAACGCAGGTCTGGTATAGGTAATAGTGGTAAATTTTCCAAGGTTCCTGGTGGAGATAAACCAACGAAGAAGGTTTTTCTCAAATATAGGTGTACGGAATGTAAAAAAGCGCATCAGAAGTCGGGTTTCCGTGTATCTAAGCTGGAACTCATGGACTAATAGTGTAAAGGTAATCATAAGAAAGACAAAATCTAGTTAACACGTTTTTCTTTAAGAAAAGTTTCTGAAACAGGAGGGTGTATAAGTATGGAAGGAAAGCCGAATAGTAAATTCGTAAGGGTAAGATGCGATGATTGTGAAAATGAGCAAGTCATATTCGACCACGCATCCACAACAGTGAGATGCAATGTCTGTGGGAGTACCTTGGTTGAGCCGCGAGGTGGAAAGGCGGAGATAAGAGCTCGAATAATAGAATTCCTCGAGTAACAACAGGTGGGAGAATGAGCAATATTAGATGGTAAAAGATGAATGGCCAGAGACGGGTGAGTTTGTAGTTTGTACGGCAAAGGAGCTTAAGACTTTTGGTGTTTTCGCTACGCTTGATGAGTATGACGGTAAGGAAGGTTTTATCCACATATCTGCTGTAGCCACTGGTTGGGTGAAACATCTGAGGGATTACGTAAGAGAAAACCAAAAGATTGTATGCAAGGTATTAAATGTAGATGCACAGAGGGGACATATAGATTTATCACTGAAAGCGGTGAAGGAAGGGCAACGGCGGGAGCGAATAAAAGCGTGGAAGAACGAGAAGAAAGCGAAGAAATGGCTAGCTCTTGTGGCGGCATCCGCAAATATTGAACTGAGCAAAGAGGAGCTCGGCACCATCGAACTGGAATTGGTGGATGCTTATGGTGGACTGTATGATGCCTTCCATGAAATTTTAAGGGGTGGTAAAAGCGTACTGACTGCACTTGGAATAAAAGAAGAAGTCGCAGATGCAATACATGAAGTGGCTCTTGCAAACGTTAAATTGCCATCGGTGCAAATAACCGGCTATATGGAGCTGACGTGCCCCTTGCCTAACGGTGTGGACATTTTAAAGGCAGCACTGAAAAAGGCAAAAGAGACGATAAAAAGTGAACCTTCGGATACAAACGGGCTTAAGCTGGAATGTTTCTACATCGGTGCGCCGAAGTATAAGATGCGTATCACAGCACCCGATTACAAAAAGGCGGAGAGCATACTGAGTGAAGCAGCAAGTGCAGCTATTGAAGAAGTAAAAAAGAATGAGGGCTATGGCAAATTCTACAGAACTTTACCCTAATTCACAATCTCAAAATCATATTCGCTTTCTTCTTCTTTCAGTGTTAAAGAGGTGGATACAATAGGCTTTATCGGTAGGACCTGCAATACGTTACTATGTGATTACCCGCTCATATCTCGTCTCTTCTCCAAATTCTTTAGTTGCATCTATACCTACCTTCGTGGTAAGCGCGTTTTTGGCGGACGGGTCAAGTGACGACCCCTTCACGCCTGGTATGAGCACCACATCTTCATTCCAGCGAACCCGTGTCGCTATCGCATACTCTACCTCATTCATGTTGAATATGTCTATATCGTCATCCACCACGACAACGCGTTTTAGGCTGGGATGTGCAGCGAAAGCTGCAATAATAGCATTCTTCGCCTCGCCTTCGCCCATCTTCTTTAGCTGCACCACCGCATGCAAATAGCAACACCCGCCATCGGTCAAAAGAACGTTCTGCACTCGTGCCACACGCTCCACCGATCTAAATATCAAAGGTTCATATGGCACACCCATAAGCAGTTTATGCTCCGAGCCCGAAGGTAGTATAGCGTGATAAATCGGGTCTTTTCGATGATACATCCGTGTAAGCGTGATAACCGGTTCCTCTCTTATCTTGTCATACGTACCGGTAATATCCAAAAACGGGCCTTCCCTCTCTCGGTCTTCACCTATGAATCCTGCGAAAGCGATTTCCGCATGCGGTACCGCCACGCCATTATCCAGAGTGAAAAGCTCTACCGGCTCTTTCTGCAATGCCGATGCGTATTCAAACTCCTTGCCAGGTGGCACCCTTGTTGCGGCTGCTAAAAGGATAAAAGGATCAATACCTATGGCTATACCAATTTTTAAGTTCTCACCGCTTTCTATTGCTTCACGGTGCATCTTATACAGGTGACGTGGGGGAACAAGCCTTACAGCCAATCGCTTCTCATCTAGTACCATCATCCGATGAAATGATGCGTTCCGAACCCCGTCCAATTCAGCCACGATTATACCTGCCGTGATGTACGCGCCACCATCGTCCCGGAAATGTGTTAGTATCGGCAAACTCGACAAATCCGGTGCTTTTATCACTTCTTTTGTCGTGGAATCCTGTGTTATTTTCACCTCGCCACCCGCTCCGTTATCTGGTATATCCGCCAAAAAAGGTGCGATACTATTAGGTGGGATGCCGAGTAACCCTGCCAGTATTTCTCGACCACCCAGTACATTCATTATCACTTTATGCGTACCGTCAACAGCATGGAAAAAGATGGGTTTCCGCTCGTGCTCCAAACAAAAGGCTACAGCTTCATATCTCGATGAGACGCTTCGATCAATCTCTATTAACTTCCCTTCACTTGCTAAATTATCTTTAAATTCTCTCATTTTTGGTGTATTGTATATATGTACCTATTGATTTAGCTTCTTTTATAATCTCAAGGTTACGTATTTCACATAGCATAACTACTGCTTCCACACAGTATGCGGTAGTTTTAACCTGATACTGAAAACCCGTTCTCCCAAAAGCTTTTTTTAGCTTCACCAAAGGCATATTACATCTCATACAATGAAACCTGTAAATGTGAACAGAGAAATAGGCAGATAAGTCCAGCTATTTCGCATGCTGGACATTCGCCACATTATTTCTCTACGCGAGAGATAGGGTGTCGGGACTATATCTCACTACTTTTGTACGTTCAAACCCGTCGTCTTCGTCTCTTTGTGCTTGTTCTCGTATGACATGTGCCAAGCGACTGCACTGAGTTGCAGGACACCCTCTCTTCGTAACGTAGCCCTCAGCACCCACATTCAAAGCCTTTTCTGCCACTTCTGGTCCGCCAATACCGGTAAAAAGGATGAACGGGATATTTGCGCTTTTACCATTTCGCTTCACGACATCCAAAAACTCTATTTCATTCCTCGCAGGCATCTTGTAGTTGGAAACGATAACATCGAAATCATCGTTTTCGAGTTCTTTCAATGCTTTTTTCGCTGAAAGGACACTGACAATCACAAAATCGTCTTTCGCTTCCTTCTTCAGATATATCCTCGTTATCTCAAGATGTGCCGGTTCGTCATCAACATGCAAAATCCGTATCGGCATTAAAATTGGTTCTTGTCAAATGTCATACGCGCCCCTAGTACCGTAATCCTGTACAAACAAGTATGAAAAACGTAGAAATACGAAATACTACTTAGTACGGTTCACACTTAAGTAAATAGTCCTCGTATAGCTAGCGCCAATTGATTGCACTGAGTTGCGGGACTCCCGCTCTTCGCAACGTATCTTTCCGCACCCTTATTCAAAGCTTCTTCTTCCACATTCGCCCCATCCGCACTGGTGAAAAGGACGAAAGGAATATTTGCATATTTTTCACTTTTCTTCACGGCACACAAAAATTCTAGACCATTCATTTTAGGCATCTTATAGTCGGAAACGATGACATCGAAATCATCGTTTTCTAGTTTTTCCAGCGCTTTTCTAGCTGAAGGCACACTGACAATCTCAAAATCATCTTTTGCTTCTCGCTTTAGATATATCCTTGTTATCTCCAGATGTGCCGGCTCGTCATCCACATGCAAAATCCATATTGGTTCGGAACCCTCAGGTTTAGGCCTTAACACTATTGTCATTTTTCATAGTCCCCTTTGCGAGGCAATTTCAGATGCGTTATTGAATAGTCATGATGTGCAATCACTTAAAAGCTTTTCGATTTTTCACAGTCGAAAGTTCATATCCGTTACCACCAACGGCAACCAGACCGGAATCTTTTTATACTATGTATTCCTTTCATATCACACCAATGAAATCAGAAGAAGAGATATTTAACAAAATTATAGAGGCTATTCAGGACATCGGCGATATCGGTGCAACCATAGACGAGATCTCGAAGGTTGTGCCACTGGAACGGCATACGATGTCCAAATACTTGAATCACTTGCGTGCGGATGGCCGTGTCTCTTACAAACAAATAGGGAGGGCGAAGGTATGGTTCGTGAGCAAGGCACCCCTGCAGCACATATTTCGCTTAAAGGAAGAAGAGAAGACATACACCGAGAAGATCTTCTCTCGCATACTCTCGGATATGCCGGAAGGCGTTCTGATTCTCGATTTCGATTACAATATCCTCTTCATGAACCGGTATTTGTCCTCTCTTTATAATGATTGTCTCGGGCAAAAGTATTATAGCGCTTTCTTTGGCTATTCTCATGACCTCACAGGGATTTCGGCGCTCATTGATGGTACGGAGGAAGAAGTTGAGAGTCATATAGCAGATAAAGAAGGGCGAAATCTGGACATAAAAGCGAGGCGGGTGGAAAATCCAGATGGCTCCTTCTCTCTCATTGCAATCATCCGCAATGTCACGGAAACTGTTCGGAATGAAACGCGGATAAGGAATCTCTCTGAACTATACAGGCTGCTTGGAGAAGCGATTAACAGGTCATATACCATTGACCAATTGTGTTCCGCGATACTCAATGACCTGCGCGCTGTTATCAATTTTGAGATGGGCGATATACTGATTTATGACCCGGATACAGACCTGCTTTCCAGTTATGCTCAGATAGGTTACCCTTCAGAGGACGAAACTAGCGAAGTTGAGGACTGGAAAAGGGCAATCGCAATGGAAACAATCCACAACCGGGAAGTCTTCTTCTTCGATTGTACCGTTAATAATGATAATGAGAGTACCATCGCACAAGCCTCTTACCGTTTAGCCCAGGGATATAAGCTCCAGAATGTATATGCAATCCCTCTGAGGACCAAAGGGGATATTCACGGTGCGCTTCTTATCCTATCAGGGTCGCAACGAACGATTGCGGATGAGGATAGGAGTTTACTTGAGGGGATTTCAGAAGTGATTGCCGGCGGTATCGCCAAGATTAAAGCGGAAGAGGAGTGGCGACTAAAAGCGAGCGTCATCGAAATCTCGTCTCATCCTATCTTCATGACCAATAGAGAAGGTAAAATGACCTATGTGAATCCCGCATTCCTGGAGCTATTGGGATACGCGGAAGAGAAAGATGTTTTGGGGCATTCTTATTCGGCATTCTGGAAAAACGGGTCTGAAGATGTTGTGAAGGTCGTGTATGGAACTGGTAGCTGGGACGGGGTTTTATTAGCAGCGAAAAAAGATGGCTCGGAATACAAAACGCGATTGTCCGCTTCTCTAATAATAGGTAAAAAAGGGCCGCTCCAGTTAGTTGCTATTGCCGAGCCGGAAGAAAGAGATAGGAACAATGACTGAAACAAAAACAGTTATGGTAGTGGATGACGAACCGGATGTTCTGCTCTCGGTTGCGCAAATCTTGGAATCGAACAATTACAGGACTATCAAGGCAAAAGATGGATATGAGTGCCTGGAGAGTTTAAAGGAAGAGATACCCGATGTTCTCCTCCTCGATATAATGATGCCTGGCTTGACCTCAAAGGAACTATTGGCGATGATAGCGGAAGAAAGTAGCTTGTCGCAGGTAAAAATTATATTCCTGACTGCGGTACATTCGCAGGAAGCGGAGGAAGGGGGGTTGCTTGCTTCAAGACAGGTGGTTGATTTCATAGAGAAACCGTTTACCGTGAGAAGGATGCTCGATGCGATCGAAAAAGCAATGAAACTATAAATGTTGGCTAACAGGCGGAATGCAAAGCTTGAGAAGCAAAAAATTATTGTATTGAATGCTGCAATATTGACCTGTATCATTCTAGATGCCTATACCATCTACATTGTGGGTAAAGAGACAGTATATACACATTTTTTCTATATCCCACTTATTCTGGCTGGGCTCTGGTATTACAGAAAGGCGGTTTACACTGCAATATTCCTTGGTGCACTTCACATTCTCTCGGTTTCTTTCTTTCTGGGATTTGACGCCTTGACCTTTCTCGAATGCACCCAAAGAGCTGTTATGTTTATGGTAGTGGCTTATGTCATCGGATTTGTTAGTGAGAAACGAGCAAAGGCTGAGGAAGAGGTAACAACAGAACGGGATAGATCACAACAGATACTCGGCACCATTGGTGAAACGGTTTACATTTTTGACCATGATTTAACTATAACAGAAGTAAACCGACCTCATCTGAAGACGTTTGATATAAACAGAACAGAAGTTATTGGCAAAAAGTGTCATGAACTATTTTTTGGGCTGAAAGAGAGATGCCTGGATTGCCCAATCACCGATGTATTCCAAAACGGAGTTTGTGTGCGTGTGGAGCGAATGATACCCTTATCGGGAGACGTGAAGAAGTATTTTGATGTGATGTATTGCCCACTTATTGACATAGATGGGGATGTAACAGAGGTAATATGCGACGTGCGGGATCTGACAGAGCGAAAGGTGATGGAAAAGAAACTTGCACGGTCAGAACGTCTCGCGACAATAGGACAATTCTCAGCGGGTATGGCACACGAGCTCAGACAGCCTTTGGGCGTTATAAACAACTCCGTTTATTTCATCACTAACAAATTAAAGGATATTGCACAAGAGAAGGTAAAGAAGCACTTAGCGATATTAGAAAAGGAAGTAAAACATGCCAATAGCCTAATCTCGGACTTGCTGGATTTTGCTCGTGTGGACGTGCCTGACTTTAAAGATTGCAATGTAAATCAGGTGATAGAAGAAGTGCTTTACTCTGTTAACATAGCACCGAACATATCGGTAAAAACCGAGCTGAAAGAGACCCTGCCACTGATTCGTTGCGACTACTACCAAATTCAACGTGTGTGCTCCAATTTAATCTCGAATGCTGTGTCGGCAATGCAGGAAGGTGGTTCACTGGAAATATTGACAGATGCGGATAAAGACGGGGGGTTTATAGAAGTGTGTATTGCTGATACAGGTGAAGGGATACAAAAAGAGTTTATACAGAAAGCATTCGAGCCGTTCTTTACCACGAAAGCGCGTGGTATTGGTCTTGGACTTTCGCTATGTAAGAAATACGTAAAAGCTCATAGTGGTACAATAGACGTGGAGAGCGAGATAGGTAAGGGCACCTCTTTCACAGTGAAGCTACCACTAAACCCGGTTCTTGTTAAAAAAGAAGCGTTGGCGGAAAGAACAGGAACCTGGAATGTGAATTTTAATCAAGACTGACACTTTAATAGAACGAGCAAAAAAATCTCGTAATCGTGAAACGGTAAAAATGAGGTGATCGTATATGGAACACACATCCATACTCATAGTTGAAGATGGCGCGGAGATGCGTGAGGCGCTAAGCGATATTCTTTCTGATGAAGGTTACCGGGTAAAGACCGCGGGAACGGGCAAAAAGGGTTTAGCGCTTGCAAAGAGCGAAAAGTTCCCTATTTGTCTTGTAGATTTGAGGCTTCAGGACATCACGGGCTTAGAGGTAGTAAAAGGACTAAAAGAGATCAACGCTGATACATCGCCCATCATAATCACCGCGTTTGCATCCAAGGAAACGGCAATAGAAGCGTTAAAAGCCGGTGCTTCCTGTTACATCGAGAAACCGCTGAACATGGCGGAGTTGCTATCCACGGTGAAAAGGACTTCTGATGCCTACCGACTGCTAGAAGCGAAAAGAAAAGCAGAAGCGGCGTTGAGGAAGAACGAAGAGAAGTACCGTTCTCTTGTAGAGTCCACAGAAGATTCGGTATATCTTGTGGACCAGAATTGCCGGTATCTGTTCATGAACGAGAAACATCTATCTCGTTTGGACTTCCCAAGCGACCAATATGTAGGACGACCATACCGTGCTTTTCATTCGGATGATGATGCGAAACGGTTTGCCGAGAAGGTAAAACACGTTTTTGATACCGGCACATCGGTTCAACACGAATATGAAGATAGCGAGGGGCACTATTTTATTAAGACCTTAAGTCCTGTTAAGAACCACGAAACGGGTATAGTTATGGCGGTAACGGTGCTTTCAAAAGACATCACCGGGATGAAGCGTACGGATAAGGAACTGATAGAAACGCGAGATTATCTGAATAACATAATAGAAAGTTCTGCGGATACGATCACGGTCGTGGACATGAAAGGGACCGTGCTGGACTGGAACAAAGGTGGGGAAGGTGTCATGGGCTATTGTGCAGAAGAGGTAATAGGAACGCCAAACAGGATTTTTTTCGTGGATCCCACAGAAGCGGACAGGATTATGGAGCAAGTGCAGAAGAAAGGCGTGATTAAAAACTATCGGACCACCGTGGTGAGAAAAGATGGTAAGATCATTCATGTTAGCCTGTCCGCGGCATTGTTGAAGGATAAGAACGGCATACCTATTGGCACAGTCCGTGTGAGCAGAGATGTAACATTAGAGGTAGAGTTGGAGAAGCGGGTAAAAGAAGAGCGGGACAACCTGAATTTGATATTTGAAAGTATGGTGGATGGCGTGTACGCAGTTTTTGAGGACTATAGGGTAGAGTTCATGAACAAGGTGTTACGGGATGAGTTTGGGGATCACGTCGGTGATATTTGCTATGAAGTGTTTCATGGCAGAACGGAACCCTGTCCCATGTGCAAACTTTCAGAAGTGCTGGCGGGTGGGACAGTACGCTGGGAATGGCACTCTCGAAGGCTGAACAGGATTTACGATCTCATTGAGACGCCGGTGAGGAATATTGACGGAAGCATCTCAAAATTGACGATTTTTAGAGATATAACCGAGCAAAAGCGAGCGGTTGTGACACTTCGGGAGAGTGAGGAACGGTATCGTATATGGTTTAACAGTAGCTACGATGCGGTTTTTGTTCATGGTGTGACCTCAGAAGGCATACCGGGTAAAATCATCGAGGTTAATGATATTGCGTGTCAAATGTTAGGCTACACAAGAGAAGAATTGTTGAACAAGTCGCATTTAGACATTACGGATCCCGAACGGCTTGACGATGCGCACGCGATAAGAGAAAAGCTTCTTGCTGAGAAGCATGGTCTCTTTGAATTGGTTGCTCTAACCAAAGATGGTAGAAAAGTTCCTGTTGAGATAAATGCCCATCTGTTTAATTTTAAGGGACAGCAAACAGTGTTTTCCATTGCACGAGACATCACCGAGCGGAAGCGTGCAGAGGCGAAGATCCAGAAGCTCAATCTGGAACTGGAATCACGAGTAGTGGATTTGGAAGCGGTAACACGGATGAAGACCGAATTTTTATCTATAACGTCACATGAATTAAGAACTCCGCTGACACCCATGAAAGCGCAACTACAAATGCTGGAAGAAGGCTACAAAGGCGGATTGACCGATAAACAAAGAGAGAGCGTAGAACTAATACTAAGGAATCTGACGCGATTGGATAATCTGATCAAAGACATTCTGGACATTTCCCGGATTGAAATGGGCAGAATCAAGTTGAGATTTCAAGCTATGAGCATCAATGATGTAGTTAAGGAAGCAATGATAATGCAAGAGCCGTTTGCTAAAAAAAAAGAGATAATTATAGTGACGGATTTAGCGGAACTGCCGTCTGTAGTAGGGGATAGTGAAAGACTAAGACAGGTAATAGGTAATTTAATAAATAACGCGATAAAATTCTCGGATAACGGTTCTGAGGTGCTTATCGGGTGTAAACGGGTGGGTGATAAAGTGCTGTTTAGTATAACGGATTATGGGGTTGGGATTTCTGAAGAGGACAAGGAGAAATTGTTCAAGCCATTCTCGCAAATTGACTCGTCTATGGGTCGGAAACGTGGTGGGTCCGGGTTGGGGTTGGTAATTGCAAAGGGTATTATCCAAGCGCATACTGGCGACATCCGGGTGGAAAGCGAACCGGGAAAAGGCTCTACTTTTTATTTCACGATTCCACTAAAGCAGAAGATACGAGAAGAAGAAGCGCCGTATATTGGGTAAAAAGGGAGAAGTCAGTATCTTGTGTGTTGGCGAATTAACGGTAAAACGAAACTCAAACACGATTTTGTAGATTTACTGTCGCTTCAAACAATCAGCGATTGCCAGCTTAAATAGATGAAGAACCCCAAACCGCTTCTTCTCCGCGGGCCACACCATCTCCCTTTTCTCACTGATAACAGAATCGAGAATCATATCAGACTTAGGCTTCAGGTCCAGCAGTTTTTCGTGCTTAATTCGCTCGTCCTTAATCTCATTAATCTCATCTATCGCATTAGTAAGCTCAATAGCAAGCTTTATCTTCTTTTCCATAGCCCGGCACGATTCTTCGTC
>Ga0255453_1063_pt1 | contig 14550 bp, 11 predicted proteins | sample ANMaggQLBNCT01G4_FD_182628 | JGI IMG/M metagenome (GOLD analysis project Ga0255453, IMG submission 182628) | Sediment cell enrichment communities from methane seep in Santa Monica Basin, California, United Staets - ANME aggregate JGI... | ecosystem: Environmental > Aquatic > Marine > Cold seeps >...
GATTCTTCGTTATTATCAAACCCTGCTTGCAATCGTTCCTTAAAATCACGAAGATTTTGGATGTTACGCATTATTGTTACTCCTAATAGGATATTATGAATTAATCTTAGTATCTGCCCCCATATATACCTTTACGTATTTCTATTATATACCCTCATATATGCTTTTATCATGAAGATGTTGCTATACCGTACTTAATAGACGGTCACACGATTCAAAATCAAAAAAAAAAAAAACGAAACACATATAGGAGTTTATAATCAAAAAATAAGCACCATAATCTGCAAAATGTCTAATTATGGGACAAGTCCTTGAGTACATGGCCTGCACTTAGGCACCGAGCGCTTATGATTCTGACTACTCTTTTATCACAAGTTTATAAAAGCTTTTCGTCTTTTAAAAATACGAAGATCGGTGCTAAAAGAAAGAACATGTTTCTTTGGTCAAGCGTTCTCTTAGCGAGAAAATTCGTGTTTTATCTTAATTCGCTATTCACTATTTTACGGATAAAGCGATTAAAACGCGAAGCGGTTCGGCGCCCGCTCCACGCTGATGGCTGCGCTAACGTGTTGGCTAAAAATAACCTGAGTTCATACGGACTTGCCAGTTGCAAGCGTCTATATTTGCTTACTATATGGCTCTAACGCAAAAGGCACTACACCACTTCCTTCTGCAGGAACAAGGGACGGCTGCTCCAGATCACCCAAAATCTTCTGACCCTCCTCTCCAATCACAAACTTCACAAACTCCTCCGCAAGTTCCGGCTGTGGCGCGTTCTTGGGTATTGTCACCGCATAGAAAATCGGGCTGCCGACTCGCTCTATATCAACAGCCGAAAAACGCTGAAATCCCAACCGAACAATTACTGTCTTGTAATCGTCTTCATATTCCGTAGAACTCAAATCTATCGGGTCCGGCAATTCCAAAAACCGCAAACCGTGTTGCTGTGCTACACTCTTGTATTGAAATGCATAATCAAGCCCACCGTACTCCAACAGTGCTAATAGCTGCACGCTTCCACCTCGTACAACCACTTTTCCCGCGTGTGGCTCAAATATCTCAGGCACAAACACGATGTATGTATCGCCTTCTTTAGTTACCGAGATAGTAGGCTCGAAATTACACGCGATTAAAACATCAAAAATCGTTTGGTTATCGTAGTACGATTCCGCGAGTTGGGTCACCATCAAGGTTCGGTATCCGCACGAGTCCAGCATAGGGTTTGAGAACCCGAACGTTACATCCGGTCGTGCCAGGAGTTCATACCAGTTCGATTCCGTTATCTCATCTGCGTATTTGCTCTGGTTATTATACGCGATGACCATCTGATTCGTTGCGAATTTCACATACCAGTCCGTGTAGTCTTCACCGCTCGGAGTAGCATACATCATATCTGGAATCAACGAATAATCAGCGACAACAAGCACATCCACCGCCTTGTGTATGTCTGTTACCTGCCGGATCACCTGGATACTACCATGCCCCTCTATCTGCACGTCCACACCGGGATGCTGGCTTTCAAATTGCTTTTCTATTTCTTCAAAAGGTACAATCAGGCTTCCGGCATAGATCACTTTCAGTTTCGTTTCTTGCTGTTCCTGTTGCTGGTAAATCACCGTGCTTACAACTACTGCAACAATTAACAATACCAGAACTGTAATGTGTATAGTTTTCATCAGCCGTGATTTTACGTTTTATTTTGATTCTTGATAGCACGAATCGCTATTTTATCCACCCACTTAATCCAGTAATGACCTTCAGTCAACAGTTTATCCTCAGACACAATAGCGAGTCTGAGCGGTCTGCCGTCATCTTCGGCTAAGGGTGCACCGTCTTGTTCATACGCCAAAACCATCTTTAAAGGGCTATGTGGCATCTCTTTAAGAGTTTCCGGCTCGTAAGTGACAAAATCGCCTTTGACCTGGTCATATGTGAATACCATCATATACCCGTCTGGTGCAGATACCCCAAGAGTGTTTGAATCGTTAATTCCGCCAACTAGGGCACATAAATCTTCCACAGGGACACCTTTACATTTGAAAGGTCCATTTATCATGCCCACAGTGCTAAAGAATCCACCATAACCCTCGTAAGACGGCTTTGCTTTTAGTTCATCAAAGGTCACTACTTTTTCTGCCGTGCCGATCAACGTCAGATTCCAGTTAATCTTCTCTTCGGGCGCCCCAAAAGGATACATATACATAACGGCAACGATAGCACAGGTGCATATCACTGCAATAATAACTATAAATCCGATGGTTTTGCGGTCTTCTTTCATCTCGCCCGCCTCATAAAAGCATAAAAAGCCAACATCACCCCTGCAATTGCAAATACGAGTTCAAATCCTGGTAGTGGACTAGATGTAGGGTTGGCCATAGATTTCGCGGGACCCCCCACTTCGCCTGTGTATCCCCCGCGGTAAATCCTTATCTCGTCTATCCATTTCACAGATAAACCCCCTGTTGAAGGATACAGGTCTCCGAAGAAGTGCTGACTATTTTCAGGTAAGCATTCGCGCATGTCCCAATTACCGAAGACGCGTTTACCCTCGGGGTTGGATGAATTATCCGCAAAGAATACCAGGCGCATTCCCGTGTAATAGTCGGGTGGATACCCCTTTCCCTGACGCTCACCGACTTCGGTGTCCTCACCGTTATACCAGCATAGAACTATCGGTCCCTGTTGGGGTTGCGGTTCATAAACGTTTGTATAGTCGAACTCTACATGGTAACCGTCCGGTGCATGAACCATCACCTCATCGTCCGGTGACATACCGCCTACCAAATCGCATAAATCCTTTATGTTCGTACCTTTTACGGCACCTCTATCCTTGAAGTTTGTCGTCTCGTTCTTGTCCCATTTATCGCCTTCAAATACAGGTCCCTGATGGTAATAATGTGTTACTCCGTCGCCATAGACCGGTAAATTCTGTGCCAGCCACTGATATGTTACCGTTGTCTCGTCTAAGGCAGTTCCAGCCTCTGTATATAAAATCATGTGCAATTCCGTCGTGGGTGCTGCTTGAACAAGGCACGCTGCGAATACAAAAAGCAGAAACAGCGAAATCCAGCGCACTATCTTTTGGTTCATTTTCTGCTTCTTCTCCGTTTAAGCACGTAAGCACCCGCAACAAATCCCGCGAATACGAATAAAGCTTCAAATCCCGGTGCTGATGGTGTTGGCGTAGCGGTTAGCGCGGGCGTTTCCGTGGGTGTTGGTGGCGCAAATGGCACGGGCGTAGGAGTTGGACGTAGTGTAGGAGATTGCGAAGGCGTTACGTTTACCCGTGGCGTTTCCGTGGGTGTTGGTATGGATACCGTTACATTTGACGTGCCATTCACAGTTCCGTTTGCCGCTTTTAGCGTTGTCGTTCCCGAAGCAAGAGCGCTGAAAAAACCTGTGGTATTGATCGTTCCAATTGTTGTATTGCTATTTGTCCAGTTGAAAACAATATCGTCCATTTCATGATTGTTTTGATCGTATGCGGTTGCATTGAACTGTTGTGTAGCGTCACGGGCATTTACAGTTACCGACTGTGGCAAGACGTAAATCGCGGTTAGAACGGGACTAAACTGCGAGTCATCGTAACTATCACTGCTATACGTCCTAGCTCTTCTATCATCTTCATGTACCGTTACATTCATAATACCGCTTACGGTTCCGTTTTCTGCACTTATCGTGGTCGTGCCTGCTGTTTTCGCGTCAAATAAACCGTTTTCGTCTATTGTCCCAATGTATTCCGCGCTGCTCGACCACGTAAATCTAATAATCGGCAGTTCATTGCCATCCATGTCGTATGCGGTTGCATTGAACTGTTGTGTCTCACCCTCGTCCAGTGTTATGTCCGCAGGTGAAACGGTGATAGCACTTAATTCTGGAGTGTCTGTGCTGCTATATATGTGTAGCTCATTTATGTACTTCATCGTATACCCGGTCGTAGTCGGGTAATTCGGATATTGATAGTAGTGCCAGCAATCCTCAGGCAGACATGCGCACATATCCCCGATGCCAAATACGTGTTTACCCCACGGATTCGTGGTCATATCGGCGAAGAAGACCAAGCGCATGCCGTTTGAATAACCGTCCGGCACGTACCCACTAATCTCGCCGCTTTCATTAGCATCAAGCGTATACCATGTCACAACCATCGGTCCCTGTCGCGGATCGGGTTCGTAAACGTTCGAGTACGGGAACTTCAAGCTGAATCCATCATTCGCCTTGACCTCAACAGTATCTCCCTCTGACATGCCTCCTACCAGATTACACAGATCCTTAACGTTTGTCCCTTTTACGGCACCCAGATCTTTTCCCAGTACATTCATATCCTCGCTCGGATTCCTGTTGTCATAGGTCTCATTTGGGTGTACTTCATTCCAGTAGTCTTCAAAGATAGGCCCCTGGTGGTAGTAGTGAGTCACACCATCACCGTAAACCTCGAGGTTTCGCATCATCCATTCGTGATCAACTGTCGTTTCGTTCAGTAATGTAGTACCATCGTTCGCGTACTTCGCGATATGCACCTCGGTAGTGCCATCTGCCGACACAAGTGGTGTTAAGAACAGCAGTCCAAAGCAGATGTATATTATCATTAAAAACAAATCTTTTCGCATTCGCTCCACCCCAATCTAATCGCAGGTATCCAATCCGTGTATCTCTTTGTGTTTGCATCTGTAAACTCCGTGCAGGTGATAGCACTGCCATCCAACGTTGTATGGACTCGTGTGTGAATCATCTGCGGATACGAGCCAGTTATTAGCGTGTAATCGTAATTTCCCCCTGCTTTTAGTGTGAACGCTTCGTCAAAGTAGAGGTTATGCCAATCACTCTGGTACCCGGTCCAATTCGCAGTTATGCACCAGGTGCTATTCCCAATCCGTACGTATTCTGTATGGCCACCAGTTCCTGGACATGGATAAGTGTACATCATGTTCACACGAACGTCATGAGTTGGTTTTAATGTTCCGGTGTGTGTACCGGAATTAGAAGGATACGGATTTACCGGTACTCCCGTGTCGAATGTTTGCGTAGCGGGGCATGAACTGAGGACCACGGTCTCAAATACAGTATTCTGCGGATAAATGTGTGTGACCGCTTTGTTATCTTCTGAGACGTCCGCGACCTGTATCACGTTCATTGTTGCATTCGCGCCTTCGATCGTTATCTTAACGTATCCGAGCGTATGTTCAAAGCTGTTTTGATAACCCGTTAGCTTAGCCTCTGCAAGCGGATACAACGGCGCCCCACCACAACCTACAACCACATATTGAATCCCGTACTCTTCATATCGCTCGTAAGCATGTACGTGCCCATTGAAGACAGCATTCACACCATCATCTTTGAAAATATCTTCCCACACAGCGTTCTTCCAGCCACCCCCATGGCGTTCATCCGAGCTGTATATCGGATGATGGAACGACACGAATTTCCAGGTTGCATCGCAGGCAATATCGTTTTGTAGCCATTCTGTCTGCTCTGTCATATGCTGCGATACTCCGTCATTACTATCGAGCACGGAGAAGTGTGCATTTCCGCAATCGAACGAATACCATTCCGGAACACTAAAAGTTTCGTAGTAGTTCGTATTGTTATCATCATGATTGCCAAGTACGGGATATATAGTCGTATTTGCCAGCATCGCCTTGCCGGACTCGAAGAACTGGTTCCATTCTTCCTGATCGTTTCCTGAACAGACAAAATCGCCGGTGTGCAGCACGAACGAAACATCCTTTTCTCCCGCTATACGTTCTGCAACGAGTTTGTGCCTCTCCATCTGCGTGAATAACGGGCTTTGCGCTCTGGTATCGCCGTAAACTATGAATGTGAACGAGTCGTCACCGTATGTTTTGAAGTTGTAATCGCCAGTGGATTCTTGCCCTAATATGAGTTGATAATGGTACACGGTGTTCGGCGTCAGGTTCGTAATGTCAAGATGGTGCAGTTGCTTACTTTCTGTGTCTGTAATTGTATGGTCATAGTCGCCATGTTTTCTGTAATACCCTTCTGTTGCATACTTTACCGTTCCGGTGGTTGCATTTTCCGTCTTCCAGTTGATTGTCGTTGAATCCTGCATAGTGCCTGTGATGTAAGGTCCCCATAGTGTGATTGGTATGGGCATTACAGTCATTGCAGCCGTTCCTGCGGCTTTTGACGCGAACAAACCGGTATCGTCAACAGTTCCAACGGGTTCATTGCTACACGTCCTCATGTAGTTCACAACCGTTTCATTTGGTATTGCCGCCCAATTCAAGGCATACTCTAGCACGTGCACTTCTGTTGTGGCGGCCTGCACAGGGAATGTCAAAACTAGCAATGCTATGCTAACCATTACCCACGCACACCTACCTCTTCGCATCTATCATCATCGCACTGCAAACTTTCTCGACATAACTCCTTTCTTCCGCTTTTCATGGTGAAATAAAGAAGGAGGCAGTGAACCTCCTCTAAGACTATTTTTGCCATAGCGTTATTGCAGGAATAACGTTGTAACTGACTTTTTCGTTGGCATCCACAAATTCCGTGCATCTAATTGCACCTGCTGCGGTACTAAAACTTGTTTCGTGTATTATCTGTGGATACGAACCGGTTATTATCGTGTACTGATAAACCACACCTTTTTTCAAGTCCAAGGTTCGATTGAACGAGATATTATGGTAATCACCCACGTAACCTTCCCAGTGCGCTTCTGCACATACCCCTGTTGTTTCGTCCCATATCCGAGCAAACGCTGTATGACCTCCTGTGCCGGTACACGGATATGTGTACAGTTGATTTACTGTAATATTGTAATCCAGGCTGATTGTACCGTTATGCGTGCCGGAGATGCTTGGGTATTGCTTGACAGAAGCCCCGGTATCGAATATTTGTGGCGGTTGCACGGGAGCTAAGTCCAATTTCATCTTAGCTACCCCTTTGACTAGCAAACTACCCGATACGTTCGCACCCACGAGTTTGAGCGGCCAACTTGAGTCGTCTTCTGGTATATGCGTACCGTTGAGCGTATTCGCAACTATGTAGTTGTTGTTCCGGATCGTATCTCGGCTGTCAATAGTCACGTTATAGCCATCGTTTGCGAAGATCGTGATGTTGTACCCTGCTGCGGCGAGTGTGTCATTGTATGCACCTTCTGAATGTGAGTTTGCATCATCTACCCAGCCGCAGAGCACCCAGAGTGGCAAGCCTTCCCATGCCCTGCCCTTGCTGTCCGTATATTCAGCTGCGTGTCCGCCCATAGTACAAGCAAGCGCCTGGTTGAAGTAGGACTTGCTGATCGTGTCATTGATAGCACCTTCTAACGTGAGGTTCCAATCTATTGCAGGTGCCGAATATATCTTAATGGTATCCACGTACTTGGCGGAAAGACCGGCACATGACGGATACTTTACACCCTCATTCCAGTAGTAGTGCCAATGTTTATCGTTCATGCACTCGTGCATATCCCACAGCCCGAAGATGTGGTCAGCTTCACTAGCAGTAAAGAATAGCCGCATTCCATTGGAATAGTCCGGTACATATCCCTGATCATCACTCCACCAGGCAAGGAAAGCCTCTCCCTGACGTTCCCGCTGTTCACTCGAGAGTTCATCAGTGTAAATGTTTTCGTAGCCCAATGCCGTTTCATAGCCGTCACAAGCGACCAGCTTGATTTCAGTCCCTGCACCCATGCCTCCGACAAGTTCACATAGGCCTTTTACCCTTGTTCCTTTTACGATTCTATCAATCTTGAAACCACCGGTGTAAGTTTCATTCTGATCCCAATGGTCCCCTGAGTAATCTACGCCTTCAAACTTGTAGTGCGTTGTACCGTCCCCAATGACCTGGAGGTTTGCCTCCATCCACTGGTAGGTGGCATTAGTCTCGTTCATAATGGTAGTGCCATCCATATCGTACTTGATGATGTGGACTGAAGGCACCTCTGTTGAGCCTCCAAATTCTGTCAGTTCGATCTCAACAATGTTACCTACCCGGTTTCCTCCGGATACTGCACTGCCAACAAGCCGGAGTGGCCAAGGCGGGTGTGAACCATCTTGGGAGAGCGGCTCACCGTTCAGTGTGTTTGCCACAATATACCCTCCGTTGCGTGCAACATCTGCACTTGTAAATTCTTTGGCATAGCCGTCACCTGCTTTCACAATTATCTTGTAGCCCATAGTAGCTTGATTGTCGTTGAAACCGTCTGGACCATGTGGTATTCGATCGTCCACCAAGCCACAGAAGAACCAGAGTGGCACGCCTTCCCAGACCTCGCTTGTATTAGTATCAGTCCAGTTTACGCCATGACATGAAGGATCGGCAGCAGCCTCATATTCTGCTTGAGAAAGCACATCTATGATCTTACCAGTCAAATTAAGGTTATAGCTGTCAGTAGCAGGTGGCGGAGTGATAAGTTCGACAAGATCAATTTCTGTGATATTCCCGATCTTGTTTCCTCCGGACACTGCACTGCCCACAAGCTTTAGCGGGCATAAATAGTCGAGTGGCTCACCGTTCAGATAATTTGCCACGATATAGCCGTTGTCATGAGCGATCTTACCACTGTCAAAGGTGCGATTGTAGCCATCGGCTGCTATTACTTTTACCGTGTAGTTGGTGGCTGCGAGTGTGTCATTAAACGTCCAGTGGCTGCTGGTCTCAAGGCCATCAACCGCTCCAGCGAGGTACCAGAGTGGAATACCTTTCCATGTATCGTCACCGTCTGTGTAGGTCACCTCATGACAGGCAACCGCTTCTTCAAACTCGGCCTGGGTGATGACGTCCCCAACCTCTCCGAGCAGCTTGAGTTCCCAGCCTTCCGATGGTTCCGGGAGACCCACAAGTTCGATCTTAGCTATGTTTCCTACTTGCTGCCCACCAGTCACATTAGCACCTTTGAGGTGTAGCGGCCAGCAGGGCTTGCCTGACGATGTGTTTATCGGAAGTTCCGAACCATTGAGTGCATTTGCCACGATATAGCCACCGTTTCGTGCGATGTCCGCGCTGGCAATGCTGGTATTCCAACCGTCACCTGCAATTACTTTTAGCGTGTAGCCTTCAGCAGCGAGTGTGTCGTTGAATGCACATGAACCATGCTGTATTTCATCATCTACCCGTCCGACAATGCACCAGAGTGGAATACCCTCCCAGAACTCGCCTGTATCTGGATCAGTCCAGTTGGCATAATGTCCACAGGCAACGCCCTCACCAAACGCTGCTTTTGTGACGGTTTCTGTAACTGCGCCCACGAGTTCAAGATCCCAATCGCTTAGCGTAGTATTCACCGTGATCCTAACCGCAGCTATAGCGTCTTCAGACCCGTAATAGGGTAGCTCCACGTTGCCGTAGTAGTAGTACACTACATCTTTATCTTGTAGCGCGTAGATATTCAAACCTTCGGTTTCCGGATTACCCCAGTCATCCAGGACATGATCATTTACCGAGCAACTCCAGGCCCACTTGTCGCTGCCCGACTTGTTGTATTTATAATCCTGGATGTCGTCAAGCATCAGGATACCCACTGACTGGTATTTCTTATCGGTGACGTTGTAACCAAAAGCACCTGCGGTCGCCGCCGCATCAAGTGCTCCCAGTGGCGTAAGGTTGTTAACGGAATATTCTGTTCCCGTGTTATATGCTGTTTGGGTGAAGTTACCTTCCGTAAGTGTGACCGAACTGTCGAAGAATACATCAGGAGCACCTTCCGTGCTGTAAATTAGAAGTTCACTGACGTGCTTTACAGAAAGTCCACTTGAGGAAGGCCAGATCCCGGAGTAATTATGCCAGTATTTTTGTGCGAAACATTCGTGCATGTCCCAATTACCAAATACATGCCAGCCCCAGGGATTCGTGCTGTTATCAGCAAAGAAAATGATACGCATTCCTTCATAATAGTCGGGCACGTAGCCCTCTTCTGATTGCTTCCAGGTTAGAACCAACGGACCTTGCCGTGGCTGTGGCTCATAAACGTTTGTGTAGTTGAACCGCTTGCTGAAGCCGTCAAAAGCTTTGATTTTTATCTCGTCCCCCGGAGACATGCCCCCTACAAGGTTGCATATGTCCTTAACATCCGACCCTTGCACCGCACCGTAATCTCTGTCCTCTACATTTTGGTACTCAGCAGGATCCCACGGATCGCTGTCGTTAAAAGTAGGACCCTGATGGTAGTAATGCGTGGTCCCATCCCCGTAAACCTGCAAATTTGTCTCTAACCACGTGTAATTTACTGTCGTTTCGTTCAGTACGGTAGTACCGTCAGAAGCATATTTTACCACGTGCACCTCGGTTGTTGATGCTGCCACCAACACGGGAAGTGCTAAAAACAACAATCCTATGCTAACGCATAATATCTCCCATAACGTTCTTCTTTCCATTTTTTCCTGTTCTCCTTTATCCATTTTTACATTCAGATTTTCATGCCGATATGCAAGCATATACCGCTCACTATAAAAAAAGATGTTGTTTTTTCCGTACAGAAACGCAGTTTAACGAGCAAGATCGAGTACCCTTTAGTGGAACGAGAAATAGCTAATAAGCGCAAGGAATAGACTTGAAGGTACGTATCTACGGTAAGGTAAAACTCGAAGTCGCTTGCCCCTCGACTTTAACTGCGATGGTAACAAAAGCGGCTGTGGAACTGAATTCATAAATTTGATGGCGGGTGCTTAGATTTTTTGCTGCACCATCGAAACAAGTCGGATTTAGAAGACATGCACTGCAGACGCTTTAAAAGTGATATATACCAACATGCCTTCTCTTAAAGCCAGATCCTCAAAAGACCTCTTTGTTATTACCACCACAAAAGGGATGCCTACATCTACTATTATCTTCGTGATTGCACCCCTGTCTATGATCTCTGTTATCTCCCCCCGGTATGTATTTCTGGCACTTGTCTCGATTCTTTCCGTTGCAACCAATATGTCCTCCGGTCGGATTGAGATAAATACGTCACCGGATTTACAGCTCGTAGATACGATTAATATCCCATTAACATCAATATTGGCAATATCGGTGCCCGTATCAATAACCGATTTACCCTTAAATAAATTCTCGACACCCACAAAGTTTGCAACGAATTCCGAATAGGGTTTTCGGAAAACCGCTTCGGGTGTTCCCACCTGCAAAATTTGCCCGGCATTCATCACTGCTATCCTATCAGCAAATGCAATAGCCTCTGAACGCTCATGAGTAATATGAATAATAGTTATGCCCATTTTTTTGTTTATCTGTCGCAGTTCATGCATTATTTTTTCTCTTGTACTGATGTCCAAAGCAGCTAATGGCTCATCGAGTAGAAGCACCGCGGGTTTTGTAACAAGCGCACGAGCCAAAGCCACTCGCTGTGATTCGCCTCCCGAGAGAGTATCCGACCTTCTGTGCAGAATAGGCCGAATATCCAAAAATTCTACTATCACTCCGAAATCCGAAGAATCTTTCTCTTTTAGCCCAAACCGGATATTCTCTTTTACCGTTAGATGAGGAAAAAGCATGTAATCCTGATATACAATACTTATATTCCTCTTTCTTGGCTCTTCCCTTGTTACATCTCGCCCATTTATGTATATTAAACCTTTTTTTGCTTGATACAGTCCCGCTATCGTTTCCAAAAGAACGCTCTTCCCAGATCCTGTGGGTCCAAGTACCACAAAATATTCGCCACGCTTAATTTCCAGGTTCACGTCCTTTAGTATGAACTCGGCAAGGTCCACGGTTAAATCTTCAATTCTAATCAAAATCTTCCGCCTCCAAACCGCTCAAAAATAGACAATGCGAGGATAGATATGATAATCAAAAGAGTAGCAGAAGCGATTGCGCCATCTAAGTTGCCACAGGACAAGTTGAGAAAAAGAGCGATGGGTAACGTTTCTGTCTTCATCGCGATAGCACCTGCAAATATTAATACTGCACCGAATTCCGCCATGCCTCTTGCCCATGTAATGACTATGCTTCCTATAACTCCCGCTCTCGCCATCGGTAAAGTGACCTTAAAGAAAGCTTCAAATGGCGTTTTACCCAGCGTTTGTGCTACGAGTTCGTATCTCGGATCAATATCAGAGAAAGCAGAGGTGAGTATCCTTGTGGTATAGGGAGCATTAACAAAGAATTGTGCTAATACAATTCCTGCCGGTGTGAAGATGAGTTTTAATCCCGCCGCCTCGAGTGCCATACCAAAAGGAGTGGTGCCAAAGAGGATCAATAATCCCAATCCCGCCACTATAGGCGGAAAGGCAATGGGCAAATCGAGAATGATTTTTGCTATTCGTGTACCAAAAAAGCGGTATCGTGCAATGGCATATGCTGTTGGAATGGAAACGGCTAAACAAAGCAGGGTGGATATTATCGCGGTTAGCAGACCTAAGAGAAAAGTAAAGCGTATCTCCTCACTTTGAATATTTGATAGCAAGCTCTGGGGGCTGGATCTTACTACTATGCCTAATACTACCGCTAAGATTTGAAAAAGCAGGAAACGAAGTTCAAACAACCAGAATAGGGTATGCACTTAGTGAGACAGATACAAAGTGGATTTTATGGGATGTGGCGAGCGGAAAAGCACTCCATACCTTTAAAGGACACTCAGCTACGGTCAATGCGGCGTGTTTAAGCAGCTACCATTTAAGGGGGGGGAATTCTTTCTGGACATAATAATAAGTTTCAACCCATTTTTCCGCATGTTGTGGATATTTATCTATTTTCTTATAAGGATATTCCGCGAATTTCCGAGCTAGGTCACCGTCACTTGGTAGTGCTGCTGTGGGATCATCTTTGTGTCTTTCGGCAAGATAATAAGCCAAATTATTTTTAATCCAACATATTAACTCCTCGTTGGATGTTTTTTTTTCGTCCAATTTTTCGGCGTAGTCATCATATGCCTCTCGCGTTTTGTTAATTACTTCATTCAAATCCTGGATTTTGTGCCATCTCTCATAATCCATCCAGCAACTATAGCCATGAATCCGTGCCTTTACAGCAGCCATAGTGTTATTGTTAAGTTCTTCAACAAGCCCCAACCTGTCCACCCACCGACTAAAGTCGGAGGCATCCTTGTTGTTTCATCCCCTCCTCTTCACAAGATAAGCAACTGCGGACAATTCCACGATTGCAAATACCGCTTCGAAGGCAGGTGTTTCTTCTTCTCTTTCGCCACATGTTTTAGGATTTCGGGTACATTATCCTCCTTCGCCTATCAGTTTTCAATATCAGATGCTGTAATTTTTAATTTATGAGCAAACTTCTGAATACCATTGAGGGTTGAGCGGGAGACGAGCCTTGAAAAACCGTCGCGGTGTTTGCGGTCAGTCAAACTCCAGGGGTAGGCGATCCGTTTTCGTTTTTTAAATCAGATGATTGACATCGTCCGTGGATACTTTTCTATCAAACATCCAACTACGCTCAGAAACGATTTCATCCCATGGAACAAGGGGGGATGTCCATATCGGCATTACTTCTTTATAAACAGTCCGACATAGATGATCAAACTGTGCGTAGCCATCGTTAAAGTAGTGGGCAATCAACTCCGTTAGGGTAGCTTTGTGCAAGTTGCCCAAAGCAAAACGATAGTTCAAGGTCGGAATTTCAGGTAGTACTGTACCATCTTCTCTTATAACAAGTTTCTTGATTTCCTTAGCAACTTTGCGGTGACAACGAGTACCATTGCACACGTACGCTGCACACGGATGTGCAAGAAGGAAACGTCGTGTGCGATATGCCAGGCTGAAGCGGATTCCATGTGAGAGGTATTTATGTCCTAAGTCTGACAATTGTAGAAACAGATCACACAATTGCTCTTTTGAAAGCTTCTTATCATGGATGTTTTCCCCTCGTCCTACATTTAAGAGCGGTTGCACACTGATGCGCGCTACCCCCATCTGAGAGGCCCATTGGGCCAACCACGGTAACCATGATATATTGTCACGGCAAATTGTCATCACAATGGTCACCGGCACTTCGGCTGCAACGAGTTGCTGAATCCCAAAGCTGGCACGGCGGAAAGCTCCTTTGGATCCGCGAAGTAGATCATGATATGCCTCCGGACCATCAATACTTACTTGCACGCTTGCTCCGCTGTCTTTTAACATTGCAGCTTCTGCAGTACCGATTAAAGTACCATTAGATGCAACGATCAAATTGAAACCTCGCTGTGAGACGCTGGCGAGAACGTCTGACAGTTCTGGATACAACAATGGTTCGCCACCACTTAGATAGATGGTAGCGATACCCAATTGATCGATCTCATCTAGTGTTCGTATAACCAACTCCAATGGTAGTTGTGTATTACACGACGGTGCAGCATCTAGGTAGCAGTGCGGACAAAGAAGATTGCACCGATTCAATAAGTGAATCAGCAAAACACCGGGTTGATGCGGTAACGGCGACCATACAGGATCATAATCTAATGTCAAAACAATATTCCTCCTCTATCTACGGTGACAGATACACCTCTATTGCAGCTATAGTAACCATGGCAGGCTGGTTGCCCAGCCCGACATGGTATACAAATGTGCCTAGCCAGATATCTCCTCATAGCTTCTCCATGCGCGCAAGTTCTTCATGCACTACCTCACGCAATTGCGTTCTTACTTG
>Ga0255453_1064_pt1 | contig 14455 bp, 17 predicted proteins | sample ANMaggQLBNCT01G4_FD_182628 | JGI IMG/M metagenome (GOLD analysis project Ga0255453, IMG submission 182628) | Sediment cell enrichment communities from methane seep in Santa Monica Basin, California, United Staets - ANME aggregate JGI... | ecosystem: Environmental > Aquatic > Marine > Cold seeps >...
AGAGGGAAGGGACTGGCAGGAGCGCGATGGCCCGGCAGGGACACACCCTCCATACTCAGAGATGGGCAAGGGGTGTCAACAAAACTGTGGTCCATAACTCTACGAGAACGTAGAGGATGTACTCCTGAAGAGCCGGATGAGGGAAAACTTCAAGTCCGGTTCTGTGAGGGGGCTCATAGTAACCGCGGAGCCAATACTCCAATAGGAAGTGAACTATGAGCCCTACTCGACATAGTAAATGCAAACATTTTATTTGGATAGTGACAACATTTTCTGCTCTGTCCAAAACAGCATAATTTTAGGTTCATCTATTATAACAAGCTAGATAGAGGCTATTTAAACCTTTCGGGATTTCAGAAAACGATAATAACCGCTAGTCGTATTCTATATCCATAAAAGAACAATATACATAGTCATTCAATATGGATAACGAAGTGGTAGATTATGATATTCGAGGTTCTAAAATAAAGTTACAACAATTGCTATTTTTGTTTAACTGTCGTGACGTTGCGTCTATAAAAAATGTTTTGGATGAGGCCTGTTGCGTAAGGGTACTCCCTGTAAATAGTTTACCCATTTTGATAAATGTCGTAGACACAGATTTCACCGATTTACACAGACGGTACTGTCCTGATCATTAAGTTTTTACGGGTTGAATAAGAATTAAAAACTACACTACTTTAAATCTGTGTTAAACAGCGTTAATCAGCTCAAAAATCATTGGAAAATGATACAGTTCGGGTAAATTATTATTTGTGTGTTCCCTAAGTACCCCATCCGTTTTTGTACTACTGTGAATCGAGGTTAACCCTTGTTTTATGCTGAGACTTGCATCTGCTGGCCCCGTATCATAAATGCGAGAGTAATAAGTATTATACCCGCGAAAATCGCGAAAAATCCTATTAGCAGACACAACAGTTCCAGTCCTTCTATACCAAGACTGACCAGCAGCACGGCGAAAACTATATAAAATATACCTTCCAAACCAAACACCCACTTGCTACCCATTTCTTTCGGTATCTTGAAGGCTGCGATTAGTTTGAATATACCCATAACCAGCATCCAGAGCACGATAAAGATAAGTAACATCGCAAGAGTAAGCCTGGGCACTAACAACACGGCAAGTCCTACCGCGATGCACACCATACCCCCAAAAATACGTATTCCACGTTGCCCTTTCTCCGCTTTTGCCGCTGCGACAAACGCGAGGATGCCGCCCACAACAGCAAAAACACCAAAGAGGATAATTAAAAATCCCAACGTCATTCCCGGCCAGATCAAAACGAAAAAGCCGAATATCAATGCGACAATGCCTTCCAGTGCTATTAGCCACGAGTCCTGTGCTAAAACGTATTTGTCCATAAAATCTGTTTCATTCATGTCTTCTTCTCCACATAAGGATTTGTTACTCTTTGTTCTATCTATGGCATAAATATAGGACTATATAAACTTTTCGGATTCCAGGGTGTTGCACCGGAACCCTAATATTTTGCTCGTTTTTGAGAAGTACAACTAATAACTCTAAATAGCAGCCACCTTAGCTGCCTGACCAAGTACCAAACTGGCAATTTCGCTTAAAGCACACCCTCTTCCCACATAATTTCGCCCACAGCACCTTCATAATATACTTAGCTCCCACCAAAACATTGCTACTCAGCAAGCTTTTGCATACGTTCTTTGTCCCCAAAGCCCAATGAAATAGAGATGGCTGCCAAAACGACACCCAAAGAAGCAATCTTTGTTACCGATGCCCGTGTAAATCTATGTAGCTTACCGTACCTTTTTATTACTTTACAGTGGTACGATACCGTACTCAGTTTAACCTTAGATAAAGCGAACAGTACAGTTTTTCGAGCCCAGTCTTGCCTCGCCACAACATCCTATACCTTTTCTGACCGCATTGCCCCAAATCGCTCGCATTGAATGTTCCTGAATACGTTTACACGTCAACCCGCACCTTCTGCAGATTCATTCACCAGTATAAATACCGAGTTATCTCCCTGTTTCAGCTCATAAAGCGTGCCTGACGTCTCTATTTCACCAGAAACGGTAACCATTTCATCAGTCGGGGCCATCTCCATCTGCTTACCACGCTCGATTATCTCTTTCATCTTATCAATATCCACGAGCGCCTCTTGCGCTTGCATCTGTATCACTAACGCAACGAGCAACCCCAGTGCAAATATCATTGCCACGTCAAATAGATTCGCAACTCCGCTTAAAGGGTCCACATCTTCGTGTAGTCGGCTGCCTCTTCGCCCACCATTTCTTCTACTCCTTCGTTTCATATAACTCATCTTTCGTTTGCCCTCCCTTTTTTCTGAAAACTTCTCGCAGTTTGCTTCTATCCCCCTTATTCATCTTACCCAGATAATGCCTGAGTCGTTGACTATACCTTTTCTCTTCATCCAAATCGAATTCATTAAATATACCTAATTCTAATCCTTCTTCGCTTTCTCTATCTCCGAACAAAATCTCCGATAAATACTCCATATCGCTCATATCCTGCTCATACCACCTACTTCTAACTAGTGAGATAAAAGTCCCAACCAGCCCCGCCACTAATCCAAGAACCGTTGACCCGAATGCGACAACCAAGTTCTTTGCTAACGTTTCGATGTCACCACCGGCAAGCGCGAGTAGTGCGGGTCCCATTGGTATCAACGTACCCATCAAGCCAAGCATAGGGCCTGCTCGAGTCACAAACCGCGAAGACTCCAGCCTCTTCGTCATCACGCTCTCTAAATCCTGTAATAGCTTTTCAATCTTTACTTCCATTAGTTTCTTACTCTGATGCGCTCTCTGGAACCTTGCTAATCGCATGAGAAATATATGCACATATTTCGTAGAACACAACGTACTCAGAATCTCAAAAGCACCGTCCAGGTCTTTCGCATCCAGTAACGCCCTCGCTTTAAACGCACCTCGTTCAAGCGCCACGAAATCGCGGTCCCTTTTGTGCCACTCATACAGAAATCTTCCGAGCGCTATTAAACTCCAGGCAATCAAAAGAAATAGGATTATTAGCACAGGATACAATAGACTCGTGGAAATGAGATATATCACCGATTGCGTGGCGGTCGCAAATCCCTCCTGTGCCGAGGTTATATTCATTGCGGTCATATTCATTGCTGTATCCGTATTCATTCTACGCACAACACATCCTATCCTTACCCTTACATGCCTTCTGCATTTGATACTTTCCTATTCTTAGCTGCGATTTTGCTAGCTATAATAAAGATACAATCCAGCCATAAATAAGACTTTCGTTTTTTTTGTGTGATTTTTTAGTTTTAAAATGTATGTAAATATAGGGATGACGGTGTAGTAAATAACAATATGTGCCAAGATATTAAGACAATCTCACGAAATGTGTGAATATTGGGTGTCACATTCGTTATAACCACAATGGCTATGTTTTTTTGTTCTCGTGCATTCTTGTTTGCACCGCAGCCATGATTAAAGGTAATGCTATCGTGACATCAGAATAAAGAGTAACTGCTTTTGCTTTTACGCCGATTTTACCCCATGATTTCGCTTCATCTAACGTTGCACCACTCAAACCGCCATTCTCCGGCGTATCGGTTGTTATCTGTATAACATAATCGAACCCTTCTCGGCCATCATCACGTTGTGGCGCTACAAGCGCGGTCTGGAATATAAAGTTTTTTGGCACACCACCGCCAAGAATTATCGCACCTGTACGTTTCGCATCGCAGAATATGTCTATCAATTCTTTCATATCATCGAAGGCATCCACGTGTAAAGCCGTTGTTTGTTTATAAATCCACGCATGGAGACCAATCATAGAATCAGCAATTGCGGGACAGAATACGGGGACATTGCTATCTACTGCACTCTTTAATATAGAATCACGATCCGAGAGGTTTTCGCCTATCGCTTTTGTCAACGCACTTATACTGTAACGCTGATTACCGCTACAATCGAGATCGTCAAAGATACCCCTTACAAACTCTTCTAACATTGCGAATGCCTCATCATGCACGACTACATCGTATATCCGGTCCATACCCTGTCCTCGTAACCCCGCATCATCTACTGTGTCACTCGCTTCGGATTCTTCCATCTTATAATGATGATGACCAAGAGCTTCGATAATGTCATGCACGAGGTTTGCTCCTGTTGTTACCACCACGTCCACGTATCTTTCCCGAATCATCTGTGCAATTACCGTTCGCATCCCCGCGGGTACCAGTGCACCTGCAATACCGATAAATTTCGTTGTATCATCCTTCAGCATTTCCTCGTATATATCTACCGCCCGGGCTAATCTACCCGCACCAAATGCACAGCCACTCAACTCCTGCGCAAGGTCATCTACGCTCATGCCGCTTCTGGTTCTAACTCCTTTTACTTCGGTTAACCGCATTCTCTTCGTCATTGTTCTGTTTTTTTAGATTGTTATAACATATGCCTAATAATCCACTGCCGCCATAGACACCAATCGTGCGTGAGATAATAACAATTACAATTGGTATGCCAAAAACATTTTTTTGATGTGAAAAAACCAAAACTTTTTAAATCGCTGTAACATTGAATGATTAGGGTGGTAAATATGTCGGGGAAAATATTAAGAATAGACCTGACCTCAGAGAGCTTTAAGGGAGAGGAAACAGACGAGGCGACGTGTAGGAAGTTTCTTGGCGGTAGAGGACTCGGAGCGAAGATTTTATATGACGAGTTACCCGCGGGTACTGACCCGTTTTCCGCAGAGAACATCGTTGTCATTGCAACAGGACCTTTAACAGGGACGAAAACACCGAGCAGCGGGCGGCATGTGGTAATTTCAAAGAGTCCTGCAACGGGTGGCATGACCTTCTCAAGTTCTGGTGGGACATGGGCTGTGGAGTTCCGTAAGACAGGGTACGATTTGATAGTGCTAAAAGGAAAAGCAGAGAAGCCCACTTATTTGTGGATAAGCGATGGCTTTGTGGAATTCCGAGACGCGAGCAAATTCTGGGGTAAGCAGGTAATTGAAGCGGATGATGGGATAAGAGCGGAGACGGATGAGGAAGCAAAGGTGCTTCAGATTGGTATTGCAGGCGAGAAAAAGTCATACATGGCGGCAATACTGAACGAGAAGTATAGAGCTGCAGGAAGGACTGGTTTAGGTGCTGTATTAGGGAGTAAGAACCTGAAAGCAATCACAGTAAAAGGTACGAAGGAGATAGAAGTTGCTAATTCAATTGCGATGCGAAGAGCTGCGGACAAGGCGATGAAGATAATTTTGGAGAATGCCGTCACGAAAGAAGATGGTGCGCTACATACCTACGGAACTGCGGTGCTTACGAATATCATGAATGGCTTGGGGATTTATCCCACGCGGAACTTCCAGACCGGTGTGTTCGCAGATGCGGAAAAGATTTCCGGAGAGAGAATGGCGGAGACGATTTTTGTAAAGAGAACAGCGTGTTTTGAATGTCCAATGGAGTGTGGCAGGTGGATAAAGGTAGATGAGGGAAAATATGCGGGGATAGAAGGCGAGAGTCTTGAATATGAGACGACCTGGGCATTCGGTGGTCAGTGCGGTGTTAGCGAGTTGGATGCGCTTGCGAAGGCGAACTATGTGTGTAACGAATATGGTGTGGACACGATTTCTTGTGGTAATACCATAGGATTTGCGATGGAACTATTTGAGAGAGGAATCTTAACGAAGGATGATATAGGTTTCGAGCTGAATTTCGGTGATGCTGATGCGATGGTGCGAATGACAGAACTGATAGCGAAGCGAGAAGGGTTTGGTGACGTTCTGGCTGATGGTACGGTGAAAGCGGCGGAGAAGATAGGAAAAGGTTCGGACTACTATGCGATGCAGGTGAAAGGGCTTGAACTCCCTGCATACGATCCGAGGGGCGCGATGGGCATAGGATTGAACTTTGCAACTGGTAATCGTGGAGGCTGTCATGTCACCGGATATACGATTGCGGCAGAGGCTGTGGGGGCACCACTGAAAGTTGACCCGCTTGATGCGAGTGATGATAAGGTGGATTTAACGATATTATTCCAGGACTTCACTGCTGCTGTGGATTCCGCGGTTAATTGCCTGTTCCTGAGTTTTGCCGTGGGTGCAGAGGTATGGGCTGAGATGATTGCAGGTGTCGCGGGCTGGGATGGCTATGACGTGGAGGAGTTTTTAACGACAGGTGAGCGGATATACGCACTCGAAAGGATGTTCAATAAACGAGCGGGGTTCGGGCGAAAAGACGACACATTACCTGAAAGACTGATAGAGGAGCCGATGCCTGATGGACCCGCAAAGGGGAAGGTGCATCCATTGGATGAGCTGCTCAAGGTGTATTACGATAAACGGGGATATGACCATGAGGGACATCCAACGTATGCGAAGTTGAAGGAACTGGGGTTATAATCCCGGTACAAACATAAAAAGAGGTGAATGATTATGGCAAAAATAACAGAAGAAGTGAAAGGAGTGATAGGGAAAACAAAGGGTTTTGCGGTAGCTACTACTACCAAAGAGGGAGAACCAAATGTAGTGCCGATTGCTTTTGGGAAAGTTCTGTCTGAGGAGGAAGTGTTGTTGATGGATGTCTTTATGAAGAAGACAGAGGAAAACATAAAAGCGAATCCTCGGGTTGCGATCTCTGTCTGGGATATGGATACTTTTACGGGGTATCAGTTAAAAGGCAGTGCCAGGATAGAAACTTCGGGGAGCGTCTTTGATGAAGGTGTTGATATGGTGAAATCCATGATGCCACAGCTTAGCCCAAAAGCTGCGGTTGTTGTGGAGGTGGACTCCATCTATGTGACTTCACCGGGTCCTGACGTGGGAAAAAGGTAGAATAAAACCTTTTTCTTCCTTTTGTTTTTTACTGTTTCAGTAGAAAGAAAAGCAAAACGGGTACAAAAAAGATAGTTAAAGTCGTGGTATACTATTTATACAATCATAGGAGGTGAAATCTGAATCATGAACACAATAAGAATCTTAATTTCTGGTTTTGTTATGTGGCTAGTTGGTACAGTATTTGGATTATTAACCTGCGGTTGGCTTTTCAACTGGGTTTATTTACTGCCGCCAAATATCTGGAAGGACCCCGCTGTGATGATGAGTACAGGAAATATAATCGGAGCGAATTTAACAGGGCTTGTTGCTGCGATAATATTTGCATCTGTATATGCACTGCTCTACAAAGGCATTCCCGGTGATGGCATAAAAAAAGGTATGACCTACGGAATCCTTGTGTGGCTGTTAGGTGCGGTATCAGGAATAGCAACAATGCCTTTCTACATGACAATAGCAACAACCGTAGTTGTGTACTGGATATTACAAGCTTTGGTACTTAATTTGATTAATGGCGTGATACTAGGCATTATTTATAAAGAAGATTGATCACGGTGAGGGGTAATATCTAGGCGGTCATTCATGCCAGCATATGAGGAGCTTGAATCAGAAATAATAGATGGTGGACTTTGTAGCTACTGCGGTGCCTGTGTCGCTGCCTGTCCGCTCTTTCATCTTAAATGGCTTGAGGGGCGGCCTAAAAGACCTGAGAAGAAGGCTGCTTGTAAGGACTGCGAGGTATGCTATCATGCCTGTCATCGAACCGCGTTTGATAAGGTTGCGATAGAGGAGGAAATCTTCGGCAGATACAGTAACGAAGACGAAGATATAGGGATATACAAGCGTGCCGTTGCGGCAAAAGTATCAGACGAGAGGACACACGAAAAAGCACAAGATGGAGGTGTTGTAACCGCGATTTTGTTGTATCTGTTGGAAGAGCAACTAATAGACGGTGCTATATTGACCGGTAAAGAGGAAGACTGGATGCCTATTCCTATGGTAGCAAAGAGCAAAGAAGAAATAATCTCTGCCGCCGGTACAAAATATGGGGCATCGCCTAACTTGCTGAAGCTGAGAACCGCGGTTATAGATGATGCGCTCGACAATATTTGCATCGTTGGACTTCCTTGCCATGTTAAGGCCGTGCGACATTTACAACACACAAATTTTGATCTCGCACCTGCAATAAAATTTGTAATCGGCCTTTTCTGTTATGGAAATTTTAAGTATGAGCGTATGATTGAGGGGATAGCGGAAAGAGGCGTTAATAAGTGCGAAGTGAAAAAGATAAGCGTCTCTAAGGGTGTTTTTCATGTTCGTACACGGGATACAGAACTTTCCATAACCTTAAAAGAAACGGGTGGATGGCTTTCCGAGTATTGCCAAATGTGTGATGACTACTCTGCCGAGCTGGCGGACATATCTGTGGGAAGTAAAGGTTCAGAAGAAGGGTGGTCAAGTGTAATTTTAAGAACAGAGAAGGGTGAAGAACTTTTTTCCGAACTCGAAACAAAGGGCTATCTAAAAACGAAGGAGCTGGATAATTTTGAGTCGCTAAAAAAGGATTCGATGAGAAAAAGGCAGAAGAGCGTTTAAAGGCTGATGTGCATATATTCGCACAGGACCGGAAGCTCAATAAGTGAGAATGTCTGGGACGAAGGAGGATACTATACAAATGTATCCAACCTCACTATTCTCTCTTTTTTGTGGTACTTCACAAATTCCATTCGAGATCCACAGTTCTCTTCACCGTAACTATACAAAAATATATAAAAAACGACATCATATTTATAATCCGAGTTTAGAGAGAAGTATTAAAGTGAGAAAAGTAAATAATCTCATGTGTAAATCAAAACCAAAAACAGAGGGGCTGTAAGGTAGCCAGGTTATCCTCCCAGCTCGGGGAGCTGGTAACCGGAGTTCAAATCTCCGCAGCCCCATAGCGTTAAAAGCAGTCTGGTGTGGTGTAATGGACATGAAAAGATATGGATGGGGGTGAAGATAGATGGGTGTATCAAAATATGCGTATGTATATGCAAGGATAAGGGCGAGGATGTGCGAACTATTGGATGAGAGAAAGTTGAAAGAACTTGTGGATGCACGCAGTACCGATTTTTTGCCATTGCTTATGGATAGTGCATATAAAGAGAAACTAACGAAAGAGGGTTTGGCAGCGGTAAACGCAAGTAGGATAGAGAACGCACTGAATGAGGAACTGATAGACCAGTACATGATGGTGATAAGATCAACGGACGGTGTAATACGGGATTTCTTTGTGGAATTACTCAGACAGTTGGAAGTGAAAAATGTGAAGGCGGTTATTCGCGCAAAAGCGACAGGAAATACCGCACCTGCTACGTTTTTCCCGGTTGAAAAGTTCTTCAGACGCCATATAAGTAAATTAACCGAAAGGGACTCGTTGGATAGCCTAATTAAGCGATTAGATAATCCATACAGGCAGGTACTGGAGGAATTACTGCCCGAATATGAAAAAAGTAAAAGGTTATTTGTCCTGGAGAATGCCCTTGATGCGGAACTCTTTGGTGCGATATGGCATAAGACCGAGCGGTTGCGTGCTGTGGATAAAGGAATAGTACGGAATATAATTGGTACTGAGTTTGACATAGTAAATGTCATGACTCTGCTGCGGTGCAAGTCAGGAGGGATAGCTGAAGCCGAGCTTACGAAGTACTTCTTACCTTATGCGTATACGCTTGATTTCGATGCGGTGAATGATTCGATTTATGCCGAGAATATGAACTCAGCCATACAGTTACTGCCGACACCCGCGTATAAGGACGTACTGACCGATGCTTATTCGGTTTATGAAGCAGAGGGGTCACTTGTACCGTTTGAGACTGCCCTAAGGCACTATTTTTTTATGTTGGTAAAGAACACATTGCGTGGTTATCCTATCAACATAGGCACGACAATAGGCTATCTTTACCTTAAAGAGCTAGAAATAAAGAACCTCAGCACTATCGCGGTATGTAAGGAGAATGATCTATCGGCAGAAGAGACGATGAAGATTGTCATGATGTAAGAGATCGTCGAAATTAGGGCTGCATGATGAAACGGTTGCTTATCGCAGTGATGCTAATGAGTGTGGTGCTCACCACGATCTTTAGTTCTGGCTGCGTTATGAGGGATGGCTGGCGTGTGACAAACGAGGGGCTGCTAGAATATCGTAGCAACCCGGAATGCGACTATCAATTGAAAACGCTTGAAACTACGGGTAATCATACACTTCACGAAGTCGTATTCACGAGTAGGGGCAAGCAAATAGCGGGACTCTTGAGAACACCGAGAGCAGGGACTTGCAAAGTATCTGTGCAGTTTGGGCTACGCAAGTATCGCAATAGACCAGCGCAATCTGGGTTGTATTGATGTGCAGAGCGACCTGAGGCTGTTTCTGAACGACAAAGAGCCGACCGAACACAAGATGGTGCATGATGCACTTGTCGCGGCTGAAGTATTGCGAAAGCAGTCAGGGATAGACCCGGAACGTATAGTATATCTCGGCGAGAGTAACGGCGCACGATTTGCTATAACTGCGTGCGCACTTGACCCGAATGCGCGGGGCATGATTGCCGTCAGTACGTGCGGCTACGATGTAGATTCTGCAATTGCTACCGGACAACTGAACAATCGAGATATGATTCGGTTTTACCGCTCCATTGATCCAGGTACGTATATAACAAGAATAGCGCCGCGAAAATTCGTGATGATTCATTCTTTGAACGACACGGTAATTCAATATGATAGTGCACAGCGTACCTACACACGGGCAGTAGCACCAAAAGAACTGTACACCGTTGGAACCGCTACACATGGCTACTGCACTGAGATGGAGGAGTTTATCAAGACGGAACTTGAGGGTATGGTTTCGTAAAGGGTTTAGTTAGCCACTTAGTTTTAGTTGGATAGCGGAAGTGACGGTTGAAATGGAACATCGAGGAAGCACGAGAAGTATCTACACGCTATGCCATTGAGTCATAGATGTGAAAGCGTATACAATTATGAACAATAAGCATATATTAAATTGTGATGAACACCAATAGCCACAACATGAACACTGAGAGCTACACAAATATCTTTGAAGATTCGTACAAAAAGTATTTGGGTGTGAGAGAGCAGGATTCGCTGTATGTGCCGATAACCGACCTGTTGGGTCGTGGTGGGAAGAGATTAAGACCTTCTTTATGTTTCATGGCTTGTGATCTGGTCGGGGGCGATATAAAGAAGGCGATACCAACTGCGGTTTGTATCGAGTTATTCCATAATTTCTCGCTTGTTCATGATGACATAGAGGACGATAGCAAGCTGAGACGAGGTGAACCCACATTGCACATAAAATATGGGCTACCTATCGCGGTGAACGCAGGGGATGGTCTATACGCTCTGTGTTATAAAGCGTTGATAGAGAACAAGCGATTACTGGGGTTGGAACGTGCATGGGAGATATTTGAAGAGATTGCGGAACAGAGTATTGTGCTTTTAGAAGGGCAAGCGATGGACCTCCAATTTAAAGATAGCAGAGAGATGGACGAGTCAGAAGTAATAGAGGTGCTGAGGCGAAAGACGGCGAAACTATTTACGATTTCTGCAAAATGCGGTGCTATCGCAGGTGGTGCACCCTATGAAGTGGCAGAAGAGCTGGGCACTGCGTGGGAGTACATAGGCATTGCGTTCCAGATAAGGGATGATATACTTAATATCGAGGGTGAAGAGGCGAAATATGGGAAGCGGATAGGGGAAGATATAGCAGAAGGGAAACCTTCGTTACTACTAATTAACTGCTTGGAACAGTGCACGGCATCAGAAAAGGAGAAGATATTTAACTGTTTCCACAATTATGATAAACAAGAAATAGAAGAAGTAGTTAATATATTCACAAAGTATGATTCGCTAAGATACTCGGAAGCGATAGCGATGAAATATCTGCGCAAAGGTACGGAAACGCTAAAGCAAATAGACCTGAAAGGGACGGGTAGAGAGGCAATAAGGGATAAGATGGTGTCTATGGCGGAATATTTCGTGGAAAGAGAGAAGTGAAGGATACAAGAGAAATGGAGAGGAATAAAGATAAAAGATTTGGTAGGGGTGCAAACGCTTGCCGGCGATGCGGTAGGCAAAGGGGATTGGTCCGTAGATATGGTATTTATCTATGCAGGCAGTGTTTCAGAGAGATTGCAAGGGAGATTGGGTTTAAGAAGTACAACTAACAAACTTTCTTTGAAAAGAAAGTTTGATCAAAGAAACAGCAGGGAAATATATTATTGTATTATTATTATAGGAACAAGGAATAAAAATGTCGTTAAATGACCCACTTGCGGATGCACTTTCGCATATGAAGAATATAGAAAGAGTAGGAAAGATGGAATGCAGTATAAAGCCAGCCTCAAAACTGATAGGGAACGTTCTGAGTGTAATGCAAGAAGGAGGCTACATAGAAGAGTTTGAGCGAGAGGAAGATGGAAAAGCGGGTATATTCCAGGTGAAACTTCAGGGTAAGATAAACGATTGTAACGTGGTAAAGCCGAGGTTTCACGTTCAAATGGCCGATTTCGAGCGCTGGGAAAAGCGGTTCTTACCGGCAAGGGATTTTGGGCTACTAATCGTTACGACATCAAAAGGTGTGATGTCACATGCGAAAGCGGTCGAAGCGGGAGTGGGAGGACAATTGCTGGCTTTTGTGTATTAACCGAAAAAGCCACGATAGTTCTAGAAATTAGCACAAACTTATTTGTATAGCAGCGGGATAAGAAACCACACGATTAACACTAAAACTTTTTAGGAAAAAGTTTTATCAAACTTTCTTTGGGAAAGAAAGGTTGTGTGCATTATTCTTGTGGTGTTTTTTGTCCAATGCTTACGGGACAGCCCCAATAATCGCGACCACATCGTCTTGCGAGAAGTTGTGCGGTATGATATAGAAAATCCAATCGTCATCCGTCCAGAAGTAGTGGTAGGACATACCGTCTGGTGATGTTTGATACACCTGCTTTCCCGCGACCGTGATCTCTTTCAGCTCGGATGTCCAGTTGCCACCCCATTTGCATATACCGAGTACCATCTTTTCGTTTTCGTTCCACGCAATTGTCTCGTTTGGATACAGAGTAGTCCACAGCGTTAACAGCCGATCTTCGTTCATATAATGCACGATTGCCACATCACTAATCTGCTCAATATTACCGGTATGCGAGTGCTTCACGCGTTGCAGCGCATCCAAACCAGAGGCTACAACTAGTTTGTCCATACCCAGTAGCACCGCCGGAGCGATCTCGGCAGCGGCACTTACTTCTTCTGCTTCTGAAGAAGAAGGGTGCGAGGCTGGGAACTCGAGTGTGCAGAGATATGCAGAAGCAGTCACTATAAGAGCGAGGATGATCGCAATCAGAATGATTCTTTTTGTCGTTATTTTGTACATTTCACACTTTTTATGTTTAGGTCTGAAGCAATAAAAAGCATAGAATCCGCAAGATTCGGAGGTGACCACTACAAAAGTGTGGAATATGTAATAGTTAAGTGATCATTTTATCGCCGAAAGTCAAGTACCTCGTAAAAACAACCAATGGGTTGCTATTCACAACCCGTCCAATGAAAACGAGGAAATAGGCAATTGGACTTTAGAAAATGCAGATGGAGAGCCGAGAGGAACGATTATATGAATATCCCAAAAGCTGTGCCCATATACGTACCGGCCATAAACGAAATAGCAACCTGAATATGCATCCAAATGCGCGAGTCATGATATTTGGTTGATACCGCGAAAGCCTCGTTTGTAAGTACTTCACCCATTTTTTTCTGCTCACCTCCTCTCAATTGGTAAGAGTTAATTGTCCAGAGGAACATAAGTAACTTTCGGTAGGCTATAGTTTAATTTGATAATATCCCAATTTTTTTGAGGACGATTAGAACATTTTTGTATTCTATGATTTGATGGTCATCAACCCCGAGGATGCCGTCTTGCAGGTTAGTGTGTAGTCCCGAAATGTTTGACTATATATACTCACATGATGTTAACTCATGGAAAGCGAAAGTATGGTCGGTTGAGCGAATGGAAGGTGAAATACGTTGTAAGGTACAAAATACTGGATAAGAGCACACGGAGTATCGCACTTAAGATGCGGGGTCCATAGCTCCACTGTAAAGCGAGTCCTGGCGTACTGGCTCACGTATCATGAGTATATCCCTCTAAAAAAGCGTGGACGACCAGAAGGAGAAGTCTTGAGTGTGAACGAAAGAGTGTGAACGAAAGAGAGATCATCAAACGGGCAAAGGGAAAGTATAAACTCGGTACAAGAAGGCTTGAAAATGTGATAGTTTCCAAAGGAAAAAATTGGATGTAACGAAGCATAACAGTAAAACTGCCGTTGTGCACCGTTAATCCGATGTACCATCAGGCATTGACTTTGCATAGAATTACTCACTGTTGCGCAACTGCTCTAGGGTCTACGATCCCCTCAACATCGAAGCTGCTTGACATACGTAAGTCCTCAATGGTGCCTTGCTGAGAGGCTTCTTCCACGGTTTCGAGGAAACACCACACTCTTTTGTAGGTTGAATCATCCTGTAGCGACGCAAATTCGGCATTCAGGAACACCTTAACCTCAGATGCAGAAGTACCCATTT
>Ga0255453_1065_pt1 | contig 14064 bp, 15 predicted proteins | sample ANMaggQLBNCT01G4_FD_182628 | JGI IMG/M metagenome (GOLD analysis project Ga0255453, IMG submission 182628) | Sediment cell enrichment communities from methane seep in Santa Monica Basin, California, United Staets - ANME aggregate JGI... | ecosystem: Environmental > Aquatic > Marine > Cold seeps >...
TTGACACCAAAGGATTTAACGCTGTTGCGGCCTCTTATCGTTGTACCAGCCTATAAATCCCTCCAACGTATCAAATTCGTCTCTCCTCCGTTCGTACAAGTTCGGACCATTTCTCAAGTTTACCATTCGTCTGCGGGTGGTTTACGCTCGTTGTTATATGTTTTATCCCATATTGTTCCAGATGCTTCTGAAATATACCGGTTGAACATTCTTTTTTGTGTTCCAGTGATTTGAGAACTCACTGCCGTTATCGGAAAGTAACGCTTTGATAGGTCCGTAAAATTCTACTTCTTTGACAGTTTTGCCCAGTATATGTATACCATTCTCAATATTGGCACTATCACACTCATCTGCGGCGAGTATCTTCCTCGATGTGTCGTCCTCGTACGCTATCACCTGGGTCCCATCATAGTCAAGCCAATCAGCATGCACCAGTGAAAGACTGTGCTTTCTTTCATATCTGCATCTTTTACGCTTCTTCTGCTTTTTCCGATTATGTCTCGCCAGTCCCACCACAAGCAGATGCTGATGAATCTTGTTATGCGATATATTCCGTTTGTAATGCTTCACTGTAAAATCGCACCAAATTACCCCTTGACCACGTTTATGGCACCCCAAACACAAATTCACCATATTCACTCATTGCAATTCCCTTTAAGCGTTGTGTAAATCTTGTGCAATCACGTTTTCCTCCAATCCACATCACAAATATTCGACTTCACCACTTGAATATATCCTTGCACTTGCTTTACGCGCAGCCCAGCACTGGAAATTAACCGCCACGGGCAGACTCGTTATATGTATGCTCGCGGTTTCTACGTGCACATCAAGCGCAGTAGTTCTACCGCCCAAGCCCATAGGCCCTATACCCGTGCTGTTCACCGCTTCAAGCAACTCCGCCTCCATTCGCGCTATCCGCGTATCTTCGTGTCTCACACCTACAGGTCGCAGCAACGCAACTTTTGCGAGACTCATCACCATATCAGAAGAGCCGCCTATACCCACACCGATGATTGTAGGCGGGCAAGGTTTACCGGCTGCGTTTAGCACTGCATCAAGCACAAACTTCTTTATCGCTTTCTCCGCATCCTGCCTGGGCGGTAACATAGTAAACGCACTGACGTTCTCCGAACCGCCACCTTTTGGAAACGCTAAAATCTCCAGTCCATCAATATCCGCAACTTTATAATTCACATGCGGCATTCTATACCCGATATTCGCATCTTCGCCCGTACCACCACGTCTTGTTAGCGCATCCACCACGTTTGGACGTAGAGGGATCATCTCCGTGGCTTCCTTCACTCCCGCGCGTATACCGCTTTCAATATCGCTAAGGTTCGCGATGCCATTCCCAAGCGTAACGAAAAAAAGCGGACTGCCCGTGTCCTGACATAAAGGTCGCTGCATCGCCTCCGCGAGCTTTACGTTCTCAAGCATCGCCCCAATCTGCGATTTCGCTATTTTCGTATCTTCGCGCTCGTATGCACGAGCCAGCGCTTCTTTTATATCGGCTGGCAGCGTAGTCTCGGCTCGTATCAAAATCGCTAGCGTTACGTCCGTTATCAATTCTTTTGTAATCATCCACTCACGGACTAAGCCACCCGGCATAAAGCATAATTATCAAATACAAAGCGAAGAATAGAAGCACAAACAGCACGCCGGCTCCTATGCCTAATCTTGTCTCTCTACGTGGGTTCTGACTGAACTTGACTAGATAATCCGCAAGCCTCAACACCTGCTTCTCCATCGCAACCGCGAAATGCACTAATGGCCCTTCACATGCACTGATAAAACCCCGACCTACCTTTCTGTACAGAGTATCTACATCATACGTTATCTTCTCATGCGGTGCGAAGAAGCCGATCATAAAGAATAGGAATACCGTCATCAGCACTATCTGTAAGACACTAAACGTGTGCCCGGTTTCGAATGCGTGGTAATGTGAGGTCACCTCGACATAGGGTAATATATTATAAAGCAATTGTGGATATACCCCGATAGCAATACACATGAGCGCGGTAGCGCACATTGGAATTAGCATGAATACCGGCGCCTCCTTCGCTTTTATCTCGTCATTCTTACTGAAAAACGCAAAATATGTGAGCTTTATAAAAGATATAAGGGTTCCCACAGACCCTAACGTCAAAATGAGTACAAGGAGGTGCAGCTCTTCCATTTCCGCTGCGTGGATTACCATGCCCTTACTTATATAGCCATTAAAACCTATAATACCAGATATAGAAAGAGCCGCGATTACGCATGTGATCATAGTAATCGGCATCTTCTTCGCAAGCCCGCCCATATCTGTGAGGTTGTTATACCCTGTCCGGTATATCACCGCACCCATACACATGAACAGCGTTGATTTGAACAACAGATTGTTGAAAAGATGAGCAAAAGCACCGTCTATCGCCAGTTCTTGCGCTTCGGTCGCCATAATTCCAAGCCCTATCGCGCCCATCCCTACCCCCGCCACCATATACCCCAACTGGGATACGATATGGTAAGAGAGCAGTTTCCTTACATCGTTCTGTAATATCGCAAATATAACTCCGTAAATACACATTGCACCGCCGATATAAGCAACAAAAAGGAACTCCTGACCATGAAACGGAAGTTCAGCACCTGAAAAAGTCCTCGCAAGTACATACACCCCCGTCTTTGTCGTGAATATAGACAAAAATATAGTCCCCGCTATTGTCGCCTTCGGATATGAATCCGGCAGCCAGGTATGTAGCAGTATAAACGCTGTGTTCACTCCGACCCCTAATAGTAAAAGCCAGTATCCTATACCATACTCCACGGGCCCTATCAATGTAGAACCAGTGCTCATATAATGAAAGATTATTCCTCCAAGTAGGGCACAACCACCGAATAGGTGAAATAGGATATATCGCATCCCCGCATCTCTCGCCCTCCTCGAACCTTCATACCATATCAAGCCAAGGGAAGTGAAAGCCATTATCTCCCAGAAAATGTAGAGCGTAAAGAAATCACCGGCAAATACCGCACCCATCGCACTTCCAAGATACAACAATGCGCATATATGATGTCCGTTATCTTTTACGGTGGCTAAAGAATATATTATCGCACAACCACCAGCTATGGCGAATATGTAGCCCATTAAAAGGCTTAATCGGTCAACTTCCAGGAAAATTAGGTTAGAAAATACCCAACTTGTCTGCGGTGCCCTCATCACTGCGACGCTTATCAACCCAAGCACAGCTATAATGATGAGATACGCCTGCCTTACTTTACCTTTTCCGAATAGCGGAAGTAACACAGCGCCAAGAATGTAGATAAAACCCGGTGGGATGTTCGGTACGCTACTTAAATCAATCATCTTGTTTCCCCTCCCGCTGTATCAAGGTCATCATCTTCGCAAGTAGCATGAAGAGTGCAACTCCTCCTGCACCGTATAAAAAGCCTGCAAAAGTCTCGGAATGTCCTACCAATAAAGATCCCGCTGATAAAACAATCACAATAAAAGCCACTAGCAACAACAGTCCTTTCCACGTTTTCTTTTCCATTGCTCTTCCGCGTATATACTCCTCTTGATAAATTCAATATAACGGACTATATAAAATCTTACCTTTTTTAAAAAATCTGGTATAAGGGTATATCGCATTCGCCAGGGTAAGAAGATTAATACAAAAAAAAACAAAGGACTTTCCCTGTAGCCCGCCCTATCTAACAAGGCAAGGCACAGGGGAAGCCCGTTTTGACTTTCGTTTCTGGTGCTAGATCCATACAACTCCGTGCGTCAGATAAATAACCAGGTAGAGTGTGAACAGCAAGAGTACCAATAGCACCCCGGTTCCTATCGCTACCCTTTGCACGGGCTCATCCACATGCATCTGCTTGAGCTTCGCCAAATCCTGCTCGTACTGTATATAACCCGGATTTAACGTTCTCATCACTGCTGAGCCTGCCATAGCCACCATTGCTTTTGCCGCCAGTATTTTCGATGCGGTCGCGGGATTCCGGCTGAACCATACGATATAATCGGCTACCTTTCTCAGCCCTTTGTCCATGCCATCCGTGACCGTCACTAACGGCTGCTCGCATAGCCATATGAATCCCCTACCGGCCTTCCTATACAAAGTATCTATGTCATACGTGATTCTCTCGTGCGGTGAGAATACCGCCAGTAGCACGACAAATCCCACTGCCGTCATCATCAGTAGCTCTAATGTGCCTATCGTATGCGCGAGTCCATATGCGTGATAGTGTGATGCTACTGCGGGATAAGGTAGTATCGCGTAGAGCATCTTCGGGTATACACCTATGGCAACGCAAAGGAACGCAACAGCACTCATTGCGATCAACATAGGCAACGGTGCTTCTTTCGCCTGTATCGCATCGTTCTTCTTGAAAAACGTGAAATATGTTAGTTTCAAGAACGATAGGAACGTGCCTACGGACCCCACCATCAACACGATAGTAAGTAGGTGCATCCCTTCCAATTCCACTGCGTGTACCACCATACCTTTGCTCACGTAACCGTTAAATCCTGGCACGCCGGAAATGGAAAATGCTGCTATCATACACGTTATCATAGTTATCGGCATCTTCTTCGCCAACCCACCGAGTTCTGTCAGGTTATGTCTCCCTGTACTATATATCACCGCGCCCATACACATGAACAGTAGCGCCTTATACAGGATATGGTTGAAGATATGTGCGAATCCACCGTTTATGCCTATATACGTGCCTACTCCTATCGCCGCTACCATGTAGCCCACCTGGGATACAATATGGTAAGAGAGAAGTTTCCTCACGTCATTCTGTAACAGTGCGAAAGCAACACCGTAGAGGCACATTAGGCCACCCATGTATGCTATCGCTTCTACGCCTGAATAGGTCCTTGCAAGCACGTACACACCCGTCTTTGTCGTAAATACGCACATGAATACCGCACCTACTAACGTTGCTTTTGGATATGAATCCGGCAGCCATGTGTGTAACGCTATAAATGCCGTGTTCACACCTATACCGATAAGCAAAAGGAAGTATCCGATGCCCGTTTCTACAGGCCCAACCGCAATAGAACCTGTATTCATGTAATGTATTATTATACCACCCAGAAGAGCACAGCCGCCAAACAAGTGGAACAGAATATATCGCATCCCCGCGTTCGTTGCCCTCTCGGTTCGATTGTACCAAATCAGCCCGAGCGAAGAGAACGCCATTATCTCCCAGAAGATATAGAGCGTAAAGAAGTCACCGGCAAATACCGCGCCCATTGCACTTCCTAAATATAGCAAGCCACAAATAAGCTCGCCATTCTCTTTTACTATATCTAATGAGTATATTATCGCAGCCGCGCCGATTATGGCGAATATATAACCCATTATAAGGCTAAAATTATCAACCTCTAAAAATGTAAGCTCCAGTCCTTGTAGAACCGGAAATACCCAGCTTGTCTGAGGTGTTAATACCGCTACAGCGGCCAACCCCAGTACAGCTAAGGCGATAAGATATATCTTCCTCGCCTTGCCCTGTCCAAACAGGAGTAACAAGGCAGCCCCAATAAGATAAATAAAAGCTGGGGGCACACTGGGTATTCCTCCTATGTCTATCATTCTATTATCCCACCTTTTCCTTTTTCCGTTCTATTGGACCTAAATCCAAAACGCACCGTACGTCATGGACATGAGCGCATACGCAGCGCCAAAAGTAATCGAATACAGCATCGCAGTCCATATCGCTAACGTTCTGGTATCTTCTAAATACCCACTTTTTTCTAATTCCAGTACATGGCGCACCGGATTAGAACTCGCCACGGCTACACCGGCCTCATCGAACATTACTCGAGTTGCAAGCCCGGGATTCCTACCGAAACAGCCCCACGAGTTCAAAAATCCACCTATTCCTATTTCCATTTTCTTTTTTCCTCCTTTTTTATCCTTTTAGGCTTCCTGCCTGCTTTCGATCATAGATTTACCACGTTCGGAAAGCCGATAGTATGCCTCATCTCCCTGCTCCATCTCATCTACAACCCCTTGTCTTAGAAGTGATTTCGCCACATCAAACCTGCCCGCACCTCTCAACCCTTTAATGATATTTGTTTTGTCTATACCGGTGTCTTTGGCAATTTCCGCCGGATACGAAGTCTCTGGATAGTTGTTATACAGATACATTAGAATCTCACTTCTCACTCTGTTCTTTCTAATAGACACTAATACATCTCCAAATCCCGTTTTTTTAGCTTTTCCCAACATTTTTTTCTCTCCTTTTTTACAATTGCCCTAAAACCAAAACGCACCGTACGTCATGGACATGAGCGCATACGCTGCACTAAGAGTAATCGCATACAGCATCGCTGATCCTACCGCTAAGGTGCGAGTATCTTCTAAATACCCGTTTTTCTCTAGTTCCATAATCTGACGCACCGGATTAGAGTGCGCTACGGTCGCACTTACTTCATCTATCAGTACCCTGGTCGCAAGTTCAGGGTTCCTACCGAAATAGCTCCAAGAGCCAAAAATTCTATTCATTTCCATTTTCTTTTTTCCCTCCTTTTTTTATCCCTTTTTTTCTTCCCATCTCAGCACATACACATGTGCTTACATATACATCTATATGTGTAGGTATATAAAAGCTTTTCGATTTTTCTCGGTGATGTCATAAAAAAACAGGGCTGTATAGCCTGACAATAAAGCACGAGTTCCTAATCACAAAAAGGAAAGACAATTAAAAACGAATGTAAAACCGGTACTACTGGTATTTGTGATTTGTTTGACGGTACGGGCATGTATTAGAATTAAAACTTTTATAAGTGGCTATACAAACACAAAAGCCAATTACAGATGGACAATCCAGAAATAGCTTTAATTCTTAAATCATGATTGACTAACAATAATTACGTTCTAACTCTTCTGTATGCTCTCTATCACGGATTTACCCAGCTCAGAAAGCCGATAGTAAGTAGCTTTTTCGCGCTCTATCTTCTCCACAACGCCCTGTGTGAGAAGAGAATTCGCAGCATCGAACCTGCTGCCCATCCCCCTTAACCCTCCGATGACATTTGTAGGATCTATCCCTGTGTTCCTACCAATCTCCGCGGGATACGAAGCATTGGGATAAATTTTATAGAGATACATTACGATTTCAGTCCGAACCCTGCTCCTTCTTAGAGCACGCAAAATCTCCTCAAATAGCAGATTATCACTCATTCCTTGCCATTCCTCTGCAGTCTTTCGAGCGCATCAAATAAATTCTTTATCGAGAACGGTTTCCACAGGTATTCACCCGCGCCCGCATCCAGCGCTGCGTTCTTCTGCTCCGACGTGCCCAAAGCGGTAATTGCAATGATTAATGCGTTCGGATCATATTTCTTTATCTCCACTATCGCTTGAATTCCATCCATCACCTCCATCGCCAGGTCCATGGTAACGAGGTCAGGCTTCAGTTCTTTGTATTTCTCTACCGCTTCTTTTCCATTAACCGCGAAGTCCACCACTTCGTACCGGTCCTTCTCCTGTTCCAGCATCTCCGCCAGCATTTCGCGCATATATGCCGCATCTTCCACGATTAATATCCTCTTCTTCTGCATCTTTCCCCACCCTTTATCATTGCCTTTTTGGCATTATAAAGAAGAACTTTGAACCTTTTCCTGGTTCGCTTGTAGCCCATACTTTACCGCCATGCAAATTTACATATTCCTTAACTATTGATAAACCCAGCCCAAGACTGCCGGGCTTACGAGTCAATGAGGTATCAACCATATAAAAACGCTCGAATATCTTTGGTAGATGTTCCTCGGATATACCAATCCCGGTATCTGTAATACAAACACGTATATCTTCCCCCGTATCCTCAGCACTGACGTCTATTTTCCCTCCTTCCTCTGTATATTTGATTGCATTGGAAATCAAATTGGAGAATATAGCGGCTGTCTTCTCCTTATCTGCCTGGATTTCTATCTCGGGAACGGCCATAGAAATAACCAGATTCTTCTTCTTTGCCGCAGGTTCAACTCCCTTAACCACTTCCTGTACTACTTCTGAGAGGTGCACCTCTTCCACAACTAGGTCTATCTTCTTACCGTCAATGGTCGCGAGTTGTAACATCCGGTTTATCATCATATCCAGCTCTCTTGCTGATTGTTCTATATTAGAGAGATATCGTCTCCCCTTGTCCGGTAGTTCGCAGCTCTCCAGCAGACTTGCATACCCTACAATTGGTGCTAGCGGGGACCGCATCTCGTGATAAGCAACATTAAGGAAATCCCGTTTCATCTTGTCCAGCTCCGTAAGTCTTTCGCAGGTCTCACGCAATTCTTCCTCCTTCCGTTTTAACTCTGTAATGTCAAGCAAGGCTGCAATGCACCTGTTTACCCCTGGAATTGGTTCTATCCAGGCATTCACCTGCTTTATCTCTCCAGTGTGGCTAACGAATCTGAATAGACAGCCTGCGGGCGCACCCCCTGCTCTTCTTTCTGCGCAATAATTCAGCACCCTCTCTCTGTCTTCACCCGCGATGAAATCGCCCCACTTCTTACCCATTATCTCTTCCCTTGAGTAGTCACTCAGGAGCGCAAATTCCTGGTTCGCTAAAGATATTATTCCGCTCTCCTCAAGGACACACAAAGCGGTGAGTGCATGCTCGAAGATTATCCGGTATCGCTCCTCAGCTTCCCTTAACTCATCCTCCATTCGCTTTCGCTCACTGATATCTCTAAAAATCGTCAATTTTGATATGGTACCATTAATATTCTTCAGCAGTGTCTCAACGAGGTCATAAGTCTTGTTCTGCCTATGAGAGTGCCACTCCCACCTTACTGTCTTTCCTTTCATCACCTCGGTAATTTTGCAATGTGGACAGGGGTCTTCTCTATTATGAAACACCTTATGGCAGACATCGCCGACATGGTATCCAAACAAATCAATCAAAACCTTGTTCATAAACTCTACTTTATAGTCTTTTGATACAATGTACACACCATCAGCCATGCTCTCAAGTATCAAATTCAGGTTGTCGCGCTCCTCTTTAATCTTCTCTTCCAACTCCACCTCTTTGGTTACATCTCGGCTCACACGGACTGTCCCTATCGGCACGTCATTTTTGTCCCTCAACAATGCCGCCGATATGCTGATGTGTACCGGTTTCTTCGCCTTATTTAACACGATTGTTCTATAATTCTTAAGCTCGCCATCTCGCTGTACAATTTCCATTATTCGCTCTGCTTCTTCAGGTTCCGCAAAGAATTTTTTGTTTGGCGTTCCTATTACCTCATCTGCCATATAACCCATGTAGTCTTCTGCCGCTTTGTTCCAGGAACGCACAATTCCCTCCTTATCCACGACAACAACTGCATCCGCAGAACTCTTAATAATATTATCCAGATACTCTTTTGTCTCTTTTAATTTCTCCTCACCTTTAGCCCACTTATCGCTCACAAACCCGATAGCATACGCCACTACCACAAACATAACCGCTCGTTCCAATGTCGCAACAAGGATTTCCGTGGGTGTGGGATAAATAAAGAACAGAGTCACGAAGATGTAAACAGCGCCGAGTAAAAGTGCGAGATAAACCGCTTTCTTCTTATACCAAATCCCGGCTAAAATAATGGGGATATAGAATAGATGTGTATATACGATTGTCGTGCCGCGGGATGCGAAATAAAGGGCTAAGATGACACAGAATAATGATGCAAAAGATAGTATAAGTATTTGTTTTTTCATCCCTATTGCCTCCGGGTACTTCATAAAAAACCTCCCTTTTTCTATCTGCTACTACTTATAGAGTGTGGTGGAAGGATAAATATAAAACACTAAAAATCACAATTCCTGGTATTACGTTTACAGCACGTTAAACGGTTGTGCCTATTATAGAAGCAAGACACTTTTATAGGAACAGAAGAAATAGCTTTTAGCCATAACGCAGTCGGATTCACGTAATATTAATATTTAGCTCGTAAAGATAACAATATCTCCGTATTCATCCACCGAAAAACTCATGCCCGGCGGCACAACAACTGTAGAGCCTTTTCCTTCGATGATCGCCGCACCAACGTGTTCAGCCGGCAAATCCGCTCTTCTATAAACCGGTGTTTGCTCTCTTCCAGCCTCAAACAGCACTGCTCTATATTCAACCGGCTTTCCTTTTCTTTCGGCCTCCACTTTCGGCGGTTTTGTTTTCGCTCGTGGTGCAATCACTCTCAATCGGACATTTACAATTTCCACGTCTTCAGAAGGCATAGAATAGCCATAAAGTTGGTTATATTGTTCATAAAACAGTTTCCTGGCGTATTCCAAGCCATTGAAGCGCACATTCAGTTCATAACTCTGCCCAACATATCGCATGTCCAAAGATGGCAACAGTATTGCATCTTCAAAGTTTATATTTTGTTCCGCAAGTTCCCGTCTGGCTTCCACAGTAAATTCTTCTAGCGTGGCTGTGACAAACTCTTCTGCGTCCGTCACACACAAAATGTTAGTCTTGCTATAATCCAATTGCACGTCAGATACCAGGATACCATAAGCAGAGAATACACCGGGTGCAAAAGGCACGATTACCTTTGGGATGTTCAGTTCCTGTGCCAACGCAGCCGCATGCACGGGTCCCGCACCGCCAAACGCAATTAGGGAGAACTCCCGGGTGTCAAGTCCTCTTTCTACTGAAACCAGCCGGATGGCTTTTATCATATTTGAGTTTACTACTTTCCCAACACCCAGAATCGTATCTTCATAAGACATCCCAATCTCATTTGCGAGTTTTTCCACACTTTTTCTCGCGTTCTCTGCTTCTAAAACCATTTCACCACCCAGAAAGTAGTTCGGGTTGATAAAACCGCATAACAAATCACAGTCTGTTACCGTGACGTCTGTTCCACCGAGCCCGTAGCAGATAGGGCCCGGGGCTGCACCTGCACTTTCAGGTCCCACTCGTAATGCGCCACCTACATCTAACCAGGCAATGCTGCCGCCACCGGCACCAACAGTTACGATGTCCACCACCGGCATTTTTAGTGGTAAGCCGTTAATACTGCTCTCTGAAGTCCAGGACAGATTACCGTTGACCACGGTAGAGACATCCGCACTTGTCCCACCCATGTCATAAGTTATCAAATTGTCTAGCCCAATGAGTTCGCACAGAAACTTTGAGGCGGCTACACCACCCGCGGGTCCTGATAGCAACATATTTACGGGCTTTTTCTTTACAAGCCCTGATTTAACTACTCCGCCGTTCGATTGCATGACATAGAACTGCTCTTGCTTCTTCGCCAGAATAGCTTCTATACGGGTTATGTAGCCCTCGACAATTCGCTTTAGGTAAGCATCCAGGACTGTTGTGGACATCCGTTCGTATTCCCGGAATTCCGGCAGTACATCGGAAGAGCAAGAAACTTTTATGCCCGCTTTTTCCAGGCGGTCTCGTACAACCCGTTCGTTTTCGGGGTTCAAAAACGAGAATAAAAAGCAGATAGCTACCGAATCAATGCCCTGTGCTTTTAGCTGTTCTACCACAGCCAGAACTTCTTCTTCGGATGCGGGCGTAATTATGACCCCTTTAGATGATACGCGCTCTGAAATTTCAAAATAATGGTCAACCAGCGGCTTGGGTCTTGCGGAATCGAACGTATAAAGATGAACACGTTTTTGTCGTCCAATTTTAAGCAAGTCTGCAAATCCTTTTGTCGTTATCAACCCGATTCTTGCACCTTTACGCTCCAGAACCGCATTTGTTGCGATAGTCGCGCCATGAGAGAAAGAGGTAGCAGTTGTGAGTCTATACGGACCGCGTTCAATAGCGAGTTCGGGCTTCTGCGGTGTGGAAAGCACCTTAAACGTTTTTAGCTCCTCACCGTCCAAAACAACGAAATCCGTAAATGTGCCGCCAATATCTGTGCTGATGTGCATCTTCTGATATACTTTTGTACCCCACGCTAAATATACATTCTAATATTATCTCGTCTTGGTTAAAGTAATATAAATGTCGCTAATAGAAAGTTCGGAATACGAAAAACGAATAGGTATCAGGTTTTACAGCACGAGCGCAGAGGGACTCGGGGGGGTTATAAAGAAAAAACCATCAGACTTTATAGTTCGCGAAATCACGAATCGAGATGAGAAAGCAGAAGGGAAATACTTGATTGCTGCGTTAACGAAGGAGAACTGGGACACGCACAATGTGATAAGAGAATTATCACGTCGGTTAGGTATTAGCAAGAATAGAATCGGATTCGCAGGCACCAAAGATAAAATCGCCGTTACTACGCAGAAGATTAGTATATGGGATGTGACCGAAGACGAGCTGGCTCGCGTAAGAATCGCGGATGTAGCGCTTGAAATAGTAGGAAGGGCGAATAAACCCGTTTCTTTGGGTGACCTCTACGGAAACGAATTCGAGATTGTTATACGCGGTATAGACGGGCAAGAAGCAGATATAAGTGCAAAAATCGCGGCGTTCACAAAAGAAATAGAGGGTGCTTCTGGGATACCCAACTTTTTTGGTGTGCAGCGTTTTGGCATAAGCCGACCGATAACGCATGTTGTGGGGGAACATCTGATAAGAGGCAGAATAAAAGAGGCGGTGATGTCATACATATCAGACATTTTCCCTGACGAGAGCGAAGATGCGAAACGAGCAAGGCAGCTATGCCAGGACGGGCAGCTAAAAGAAGCTTTGAAGATGATGCCAATGTTCCTGCGCTACGAGATAGCGATGTTGAACGAACTGGTGAAGACGGAAAATAATCCTAATTTCGTTTCTGCCTTTTCCGTACTCCCCAAAAATTTGCAGAAACTTTTCGTGCATGCTTATCAAGCATATCTGTTCAACCTCGTGTTAAGTACGCGCATGAAGCAGAACATACCCTTCAATGAGGCTCTAGTTGGTGACGTAGTATGTTTTCGCAACGAGATTGGATTAGCGAATCCTGATAAGACGGAAAGGGTCACCGAGGACAAAATAGAAGGTATGAACCGGTTGATAAGCCGAGGTAGAGCTTTTGTCACTGCTTCGATCTTTGGCTATGAAACGGAATTTGCAGGGGGTGTGGAAGGTGAGATAGAGCGTAAGGTCCTGGAGGAAGCAGGATTAGACTTGAGCGATTTCCGTATCACAGAACTTTCTAAAATGAGTTCTAAAGGTACAAGAAGACCAATTTTGGTGCCGGTGATGCCAAGTATAGAAGAAGTTACCGAAGACGATCTGAATCCCGCACGGGAAAAAGTGCTGTTGAAGTTTTTCTTACCTAAAGGTTCGTATGCCACGGTTGTGCTGAGGGAATACATGAAAAATTAACGGGTTTTGTGAGGGTCAACCACCGATTACACGGATTGGTTTTTATTGCATTATAAACTCTACTATACATAATACACGGGAACTACCAGTAAATAGCTTACCCATTTTGATAATTATCATAGACAGAGATTTCACAGATTTACACAGGCGGTGCTGTCCTATTTATTAAGTTTTTACGGGTTGAATAAGAATTAAAAAACTACACTACTTTAACATCTGTGTTAATCTGAAGAACATGGGATATAACTAGTAAAAAAACTTAGTAAATCTAATGAGAGTAGAGCTATTATGACAGAGGTTGAAATAAAGCCAAAGGGACCACGTGCCAGGATCAGAGATGTAGTGAAGAAGGCAGAGCCAAGAGTGGAACCAACCATTGCTGCAAAACAAGATCGAAGTATCCAAATTCAAAATATACTGCAGAACCTCAGAAAGAAAGAGAAAAGCAAAATAATAGAGTCCGCACTGCTGAAATATTATGAAGCAGAGGAATTGAAACCGTATCAGGCAGAGCTTATTAAATTACAACGTCATGTAGAAAAAACAGGAAAAAGCTAATCATTCTATTCGATGGCAGAGACGCATCCGGGAAAGGGGGCACTATCCGGCGGGTTACCCGGTATATGAACGGAAAAAGGTACCGTGTGGTCGCCCTTGGCAAACCAAATGAAGATTAGGCAACTGAACTCCACATGAAGCGCTATATCGAACGTTTTCCCCATGCAGGGGGGCTCTCGTACTGTTCGACAGAAGCTGGTATAATCGGGCAATGGTTGAACCTGTGATGGGGTTCTGTACCTGGCGTCA
>Ga0255453_1066_pt1 | contig 13882 bp, 16 predicted proteins | sample ANMaggQLBNCT01G4_FD_182628 | JGI IMG/M metagenome (GOLD analysis project Ga0255453, IMG submission 182628) | Sediment cell enrichment communities from methane seep in Santa Monica Basin, California, United Staets - ANME aggregate JGI... | ecosystem: Environmental > Aquatic > Marine > Cold seeps >...
TTTTTATCAGACTGTGCGGAATGTGGTTTTTACCAAAAGAACAAGGGTTTTTGTTTATTGCTACGCCACGTTTATCTTTACATAGTCATACGTCAAATCGCAACCCCACGCAGTCGTTTCTACTTCTCCCACGCCCATATCTACCTCAATAAATAGCTCCTTGCCATTCAATATGTCCTTTGCAGGACCCGCTAAATCGGTAAACACGCCTCTATCCACGGCTAAGAAATCATTCTCGTTGTTGCTTTTGAAGCTTATAGATATTACACGGGGATCAACCACGTCTGCGGTGGTGCAGCTTCCAACAGCCGCTATTATACGACCGCACGTAAGATCCAGCCGTTCGCCAAAGATCGCGCTCTTTACTAACGGGCTTCTGAGTATTGCTCTTGCTATTTCACGTGCATCGTCAACAGATGCGGCTCCTTTTACACGTAGTTCGATTAACTTCGTTGCGCCTTCACCATCCCGCGCCATCTGTTTCGCAAGTTCTGTGCATACGACATTCAAACCCGTTTTGAATTCGGGTTCGCTTATTTCACCGCCTTTACTCGTAGATACGAGCAATACCAGATCGTTCGTGCTCATATCGCCATCTACCACTACCATATTGAATGAATTGTCAACGGCATCTTTTAAACTACTACTCAACGCTTCTGCATCCAGGTTAGCATCGGTATAAATAAAACAGAGCATTGTAGCGGTATTCATTTGCGGGAAGATCATCCCCGAGCCTTTCGCTATACCGCCTATTACCACTGTCGCGTCCGTTTGTTGTTTATGCGTGGACTCAGTCTTGGCTTCTTCATGTGGGTTAATGCTTATTGCACATTCCTTGAGAAATGTATCTGTGGTCATTATAGCCTTTGCTGCGGCTGTGCTACCCGCTTCTTCGGAGGTTAACCCCTTCACGACTACGCCAAGCTGGCGTTCTATCAGCGCCATATCCAGTTGTTTACCGATGTGTCCGGTAGATGCAACAGCTACTTCTTCTTTTCTAACGCCTAACGAACCCGAAACGAGCTCTGCCATCTTTTCCGCATTCTTCATGCCCTCGTCACCTGTAAAACTGTTTGCGCAGCCACTGTTTGCGATTATTGCATTCAATATTCCGCCGCTATTTTCCAGTTGCTGCTCGGTAAACAGAATCGGCGCTGCCTTTATCCTATTTAGTGTAAACGCTCCTACCGCTATGCCCTTTCCTTCTATCAAGGTTAAACCTTTATTACCCTCTTTTAGCCCGTATGCTCTTACGCCTTTAACCGCGCAAATACCGCCTTGTACCGTTTCTATCTTCATGTCTTTTCCCTCAATTTGAAGCAATCCAAACGGGATTGCAGAACTAATTAAAGCTCTTATGCCTTATCTATTGCTTTATCTATTATGAACTAAAAAACCTTTATTACAAAAAAGGATTTTTTTGTTTTACCTATGAAATACTATACTTTATATGCAAAACGAAATAAAATAGAATGAGATGAAGCGTAAAGGGCTCGTGGTCTAGTTGGTTATGACGTCGCCTTCACACGGCGGAGGTCATGCGTTCGAATCGCATCGAGCCCACTACGTTTATCTTGTATCAATAAGACAATTTAACAAAGAGGAGTGTGTGAGAAATAGGATATGTCAGCAGTAACCATACCACAAAATTCCAGAACAATAGATATTAATAGCGTTAGAGACACGAATGAAGAAATAATAGACAAAGTGCTCTTGCTTTACCTAATCAATGAAGTTAATAAACAGGGCGAATTAAGTGGAATCACGAAACTAATGAAACTGTTATTCTTTGCAGAAAAAGAAATGGTAAAGAATAAAGTGAAAGGATTTAATTATAACTTTTATAAATGGTATTTGGGTCCTTTCACACCAGAGGTTTATGGAGATTTAGACTATTTGACTGCGAATGAATTAGTTACAGAGCACGAGACTATTGAATTAACAGATCGCGGTAAGGCGATTCTTAAAGGTGCCACGTATTTGTTAGATGAGAATCGGGACATTCTGATACACATAGATAAAGTTGCTAGAAACCACGCAAACGAATGGGCAAGCACACTTATGGATATAGCTTACGAAACTAAGGTTGAGATTATACCCACTAAAACCATGGCAAAGGTTAGGGAAATCCCTAATGGTGGCTATCTAGTGACAAAGATAAGCAAAACTGAGGCTGATACAGTGTTTGAAATTGATAGGGGCTGGTTAAAAACCTTTGATACATTTTTTGATAAAGAGGAATACAACTCGCTTATGGAAGCAATGGAATCTGCCAGAACAACCGAGTTAAAGAGAGTCGAAATGGATAAAATATGACCTACGACCTATACGAGACAGATAAAGCTAAAAAAAGCCGAAGAAAACTTGTGGTATATACACTATAAAAAATCATGCCCGCGCGGTATCAGTTATTACCACTACCCCTTAATAGATATAACTGATGCACCCCGACATCTTCACACCTGGAACCTGCCTCTTCATCGTTCTCCTCTGTAGTCTTACTACTAATGCCCCTCTTACTGTAAAACACATATTCGAGGACAATTTCAACTGGGCGGCATTTCACCTTGCGGAAAAAGATAACCTCCGCGATATTGAAATCAACGAAGTCAACAAGATGCTGTCCTGCAAGGATGAAAGTCGCGGCTTCTTCACATACGAGTGTGAACACTGTGAAATCCTGAAAACTGTCTATTTCGGCTGCAATAGTCGCATCTGCACGAATTGTGGTAAGAATCACACAGACAAATGGGCAAAATCTCTCGGAAACGCATTATTCAATGTTCCTCACCGACATGCGGTGCTCACGATTCCTGCTGCTCTCTGGCCCATTGTGAGGCAAAATCATTTTCTACACAAGGTTTTGATGGATGCGGCAATTGCTGCGATCAACGACACAATTTCCCACAAGCACAGAAACGGACGATTGACGGCTGGCGCTATCGTTGTGATGCACCCCTTTTCCAAGCGTATGGGCTTCAATTCACATCTCCATGTACTCGTAACTGAAGGTGGATTCGACAAACGCGGCAGGTTCATACGCCAAAAAATCATCCCTTTCAACGCTATGCGAAAAACATGGCAATATCAGGTACTTACCCAGTTCAAAGCGGAACTACCTAAGACTAGGGTATTCGCGCTGCTCATAGACCAACTTTTTAAGAAATACCGTAAGGGTTTTGTCGTATATCTCCCAAAGGAATCCAGAATTACAAACAAACAAAGGATAGCACGATATGTAGCCAGATACATCCGGCATCCCGCGGTCGCAAACACACGATTGCACCGATACGACGGGAAAAAGGTCACATTCTGGTACATGGATCGTGAGGACAAGAAGCATTTCGTGACTATGGCGGTGCGGGAGTTCATTAGAGCATTGATTCAGCACATTCCCGATCGGAATTTCAAAATGATACGCCATTACGGTGCTTACAGCCGTAGAACCAAAAGGAAATATTCCGGATATTTACAGAGAAGTATAAGGCAGGTTACATTCGAGGACTTTATTACGAAAGTGAATAAATGTGCACCAAAATGTCCAAAATGTGGAAGAAAAATGACATTCGTGTGCTATGAGAAGGGACCTCCGAGCGAAAACGAAGTTTTTGGATGTCGATTAGCTGATTGGAACCACCCCCTGCTTAGCCGTAGCTAACATTTGATTTGCACCCGAAGGGTGCTTTCTTGAAGGCACACTTCATGTGTGTTCGGTTAAGCATAGCCCACCAAAAGTAAAGACATATAAAAGTATATTTATTAGACACAAATTAACATAGATGAAAGAATATAAACAGCGTGATATAACCGAAAAGATAATCGGTGCTGCCTACAAAGTACATAACTCATTTGGTTCTGGTTTTTTGGTATCTCAAAGCAACAGGTATTGAAGTTGGACTTTTAGTTAATTTTTGCACTAAACAGGAAGTTTAACGTAAGGCAGTTGATTTTCTGCGTAAATCTGCGTAAATCCGTGTGATCTGCGTCCTAAATAGGTAGTAGTTATACTTTATATACAGAAATAAATCAGTGCAATCTGTGTGAATCTGTGTCGGAAATGTGTTGTTATATGTCTTTATTTATGTTGAATCGTACTTAACCGAACACATATGAAACGAAATCACACAGATGAATGGATGGGCAAAATCTCTCGGAAACGCATTATTCGATCTACCTCACCGATGTGCGGTGCTTACGATTCCTGATGCTCTTTGGCCTATATGATGCAAAATCGCTTTCTACAAGAAAGATTGATATTATCAAAGGACAAAGATTTTTTCATGAGAACGTTTATCGCAGTGGACCTATCCCAGGAAATAAGGACGACAATAAAGGAACTGCAGAAGCAATTCACGAATCTGGATATAGACCCGCGCAGACTAAAACTGAAGTTCGTGAATCCGTGGCAGGCGCATCAAACGGTGAAATTCTTAGGCGAAGTCCCGGAGACGAATGTATCAGAAATAAAACGAGCGTTAGCCGGTATAAATCTGAAGGCTTTTGAAATAGCGTTACAAGATGTAGGCTTCTTCCCGAAAGCGTCACCCGAAAAAGTAAGAACCATAAGAGTTGTATGGGTCGGAATGGCCAAGGGCGTGGAAGAGTTGATGGTGTTACAGGACGATGTGGACTCAAGGCTGACTGATCTGGGCTTTCCACGTGAAAAGAAGTTCAGTGCACACGTAACAATCTGCCGTGTGAAGCTGTTTTCGCGTGCTGTGTCGCATGCCGAACTAACACCGATTCTGGATAAGATAGCGAATCTCCGGGATGTAGAACTAGGGAAGATGCCGGTGGCCGAGCTGAAACTGAAGAAGAGCACGCTCACGCCGAAAGGCCCCATTTATGAAGATGTGTATGTGAAGCAGTTGGGATAAAAAGGGATTGCCGTAATTTGTTAAGGTGACATTCTGCGTAATTAGGGGAAACCTTTTTAGACAAAACCCGCCAAAGTATTATAACTATGTTCTGGACATTATTCGGTTTAATCGCCGGTTTCATGTGCATAACCAGTTTTATCCCGCAGATGCTGAAAGGATACAGAGCCAAGAAACTTGATGACCTTTCGTATCACTTAATGTCGTTCATGGGTTCCGGTATGTTCATGTGGATTTTATACGGCTTTCATATCGGTTCTATCCCGGTTATAGTCACGAACGTCCTGGGCGTTGGCTGTAATATCGTTTTAATAGCTATGAAACTCAGTTATTCTCATAAATAACGGGTGTTGTACCAACCACAAATTCAGCCAGTTTTCTTCTGATTCCCGTGATTCGATTTACGATTAACGCGAACACTAAGTTACCGACTCTATCTTCTGCTTTAAAGTGCCTTCTTTATCCCTTCGTTCATCTATCCTCAACGTTGTAACGACCCGTTCCGCGCCATGTTCAAATACCGATTCATGCACGGCTGCAAATGCTTTTAACACTGAGGACATATCTTCGGCTTCAAATATCGTGCCCATCGCAGTAAGTTCGGGTTTCAAGCCCAATTCGTTCAGCACCGCTACTGCCTCTGCCACGTATTTACTCACACCTGGCGTTTTTGTTCCTATTGGCACGACACTAATTTCTGCAATTATCATAAATAAATTCTTTGTTGTATGAATAGTTAAATTCAATACTGATTTTTAGACCGCGCCTATTTCTCGCATCACTTCCTCTTCCAAATCCAGGTCTTCGAATACCTCCAGCCGCTTCAGATACCCTAAACAGGGGACTTTCTTCGCCTTTAACTCGGACTCGGCAATGTTTATTTTTATGGCGGTAAACGCTGCTCCACCACCTGTTTCTCGCTTTACTTGCATATCAAAGCTTTCGTAGCGTTTAGATGCGATAAAACGCATAAAAAAATGTTTGTAGTTACGCAGTTCCCATTCCTTCACTTCTATATCCACACGAGCAAACTCCGCAGGATGTATCAATCGCAGCTCTTCGGGATACACCACCGGCTCATAATGTATACCTGACGTGATAGAACCGCCTGTGTCCCGCGCTAACACCTCATACTCTTTAAGAATTCCTTCGTGTATGATGACTGCGGAATAAAACGGTTTATTGTCCGCTGAGCCACGGAAATTCGGCACCACCTCAAAAGGGACCGTCTCTCTTGTTATGAATCCCGTTCCAGAAAACAGTTTATGTAGCATATCCGGGCTTTCTCCGGCTGCTATCTCTATATTCACAGCTATTGTATATAGCGGATGCAGAGACGACCCGTAGTTCTTCTGCTCTTTTAGCTTTATGCTCTTTTGTTTTATGTTTAGCATTCAATAATTCATCAGTATAAGTGTTTTAGTTCTTAAATATTCTTCAATAGCTCGGTTTTAAGATTAATAACATGAAAAGCAAATACGTAACCTTCTCCAAAAACATATTCGTACCTGTGACGAACGTATGCCGAAATGCCTGCGACTACTGCGTGTACCGAGCGCGTAGCCCTGCAGACGCTTATTTAGTGCGTGTAGACCAGTTCTTAGCGCTCGTGACCACAAAATCCGAAGCCACCGAAGCTCTTTTTACAGCAGGTGAGAAACCAGAACTCGCAAATCCGGAATTCGTGAAATGGCTTCGTGACGTTACAGGATGCTCTACGCTTGTCGAATACACGAAAGAGTTATGCAAACTTGCGATAAGACACGGATTGCTGCCGCATTGTAATCTCGGCGTATTGAATACAGAAGAGCTGAAGCAGTTACGTGACGTGAACGCCTCAATGGGCTTGATGCTCGAAACCACAGCAGAACTCAGTGCACATAAAAATTCACCGGGTAAAGTACCAGAAGAGCGATTGAAGATGATAGCAGAAGCGGGAAAGCTAAAGATACCGTTTACTACCGGCTTGTTAATCGGCATAGGCGAGAACTCGGAAGACCGTGTCCAGTCTCTGGAAGCTATAAAATCGTTGCATGAGCATTACGGGCATATACAAGAAGTTATTATTCAACCGTTCGTACCGAAGCAGTATACGGCGATGGAAAAGCACGACCAACCGAGTTTTGCTGTATTCAAAGATGTTGTACGTGTTGCAAGAGCGATATTGCCCGCGGAAATCACGATTCAAGTGCCGCCAAATTTGACTGCGCCACGCGATTTAATAGAACTTGGCGCGTCAGACTTAGGCGGAATTTCGGAGAAGACTATTGACTATATAAATCCGGAATCGCCGTGGCCGAGCGAGGAAGAACTAAAACGTGTAGTTGCACCTTTTGTATTGCGGGAGCGATTGCCGATATATCCTGAATTCATAAGTAAAGGTTGGTATAGCGAAGAGATACGGCCTTTGATCGAGCGTTATGCTGGTGAGGACGGGTTGAGGCGATTGTAATAGCCAAAACAAACTTTCCTTGTAAATGAAACGTTTACCAAAGCGTAAATTCCGCATTTTTCGGGATATACAAAAACACATCAACTTTTCCTACAAGCCATTTATTTAGTTAAAGAGAGAAATATTCAAATAATATCAAGGATTAATTGAAAAGTCCCGTGGTGTAGTGGTCAAGCATACCGGCCTTTGGAGCCTGTGACAGAGGTTCGAATCCTCTCGGGACTAATCTTTGGGTGGCACATCAAAAAGAGAAATTGAACTGATGATTAAAACAGAAACGCCGTTAGAAAGATGTAAATTGCATAAATCTGCTGCCGTTAGCGACCCAAAATACGGCTGCGCACCCCGTGCTCGTCCAATACAGGAGTATATAGAAAGAGGGGTAGTGATTATAGATAAACCCGCGGGTCCTACCTCGCACGAAGTTGTTGCTTGGGTAAAGGGGATATTGAACTTAAAGAAAGCAGCGCATACGGGTACACTGGACCCGAATGTTACAGGAGTGCTGCCGGTTCTGCTTAGTGTGTCAAGGAAGTTAGCTGATACTTTCGTTTGGGACAAGGAGTACGTGTTCGTGATGAAACTGCATGGCGCTGTTGATGAAGCAGAGCTGAGGAAGGTAAGCGCGGAATTCGTGGGAAAGATATACCAAAAGCCGCCATTGAAATCCGCAGTTAAACGAAGAATACGAGTGAGATCCATGCGGTACATAGAGATAAAAGAGATGGAGGGAACAGATGTATTGATGCGGGTAGGCTGTGAAGCGGGAACGTACATACGAATGCTCTGCCATCATATCGGGCTCGCGTTAGGTGTGGGCGCGCACATGTTACAGTTACGAAGGACTAAATCATTCCCATTCGATGAGGCTAAAATCACGAAACTGCAAGATCTGAAGGATGCGTATGTCTTATATGAAGAAGGCGGGGATGAAAGCCATCTCCGCGAACTAATCATGCCGCTGGAAGATACGCTGGGGCATCTGGCGTGTATAATCGTAAAGGATACAGCGGTTGATGCGATATGTCACGGTGCAGCCCTTGCAGTACCCGGTATTTCGAGGATAGAAGAAGGAATAAATATAGGGAACCGTGTTGTATTATATACGCTAAAAGGAGAAGCGGTGGGCATAGGTAAGGCAAAGATGGACTCGAAGGCTATGTTCAACGCGGAGGCAGGAATATGTGTGGAGACGGAGAAGGTGTTTATGAAACCAGGAACGTATATTAAAGGTTGGGGTGATAAAGGGACGGAATAAATCAAAGGAGCCGAGGTGGCTGAGTGGAAAGGCGCAGGCCTGGAATTCATAGGGCCGAACTGATAGCCTGTGTTCCGGAAGGGACTCAAGGGTTCAAATCCCTTCCTCGGCGAAAACACTCTTTTTAGCTAAAACATATTTCTTTGGTAAAGCAGTTATAAAAAAAGATAGAAATGCAAAATGAGCGAAGAAAGGGAGAAGACGGAAGGGGTAGATAAAGAGGACTTCAAGCATATAGTCCGTATTTTAGATACCGACTTAAATGGTAATAGGCGTGTGATATACTCGCTCTGTGGGATTACCGGAATCGGAAGGAGAGTGGCGCGAAATGTGGTCCTTTCTTCTGGAGTAGACCCGAATGCGAAGATGGGCAATCTCACAAACGAGGATATAGGGAAGTTAAAAGTCTCAGTTGAAGGCGTAGAGAAGCGATTACCGTGGTGGATGCTGAACCGGAGAAAAGATTTGATTAGTGGCGATGATCTGCACATAATGGGCACAGACATGGAGTTGAAGTTCCGGGAGGACATAAATTTGTTGCGTAAGATACGGTCTTATCGCGGAATACGGCATGAAAGGGGGCTAAGAGTGCGGGGACAGCGGACAAAATCAACAGGACGAAGAGGTATGGTAGTAGGCGTAGTGAGGAAGAAGATATTAGCGAAGACCGGAGGTAAGCGAGATGGGCCATCCTAAGAAGCTTAAGAAGGCGTATGAACGGCCTAGAAGACCCTGGGTGTTGCAAAGGATAAAAGATGAGCGGGAGTTAGCGGAGAAGTACGGGCTAAAGAACAAGAGGGAAATATGGAAAGCAGAGAGCACTATAAAGAGATACCGTAGGGAAATAAGGAACATCTTAGCGGAAATAGCGGGTATGAGGCCAACAGAGCATACGAAGAGAAAGGAAGCCGACATCTTAGCGAGCTTGAAAAGGAAAGGGATATTGGGCGAGAGCACGAATTTGGAGGATGTTCTGGAACTGGACGTGGAGCATATCCTGGATCGGCGGCTACAGACTTGTGTGCATAAAAAGGGGCTGGCGAATTCACCGAAGCACGCTAGACAACTTATCGTGCATGGTCATATCGCGGTTAATGATCGTAGAGTCACTATTCCTTCTTATATTGTGGACCGGGATGTGGAACGAGAAATAGACTACTATGAATATGCACCAAAGACTATTACAGATATTACCGGTGAGGCAGATATGGGCGTAGAAGCGGTTAATGAGGGATAAAAAAGGGAGAGCTGACTAATGACAGAAGGAAAATGGGTAATTGCACATATATTCTCTTCGTTTAATAACACTATTATCACGGTAACGGATATGACGGGTGCCGAAACGATTGCCAGAGCTTCTGGTGGCATGGTGGCCAAAGCGGACCGTGATGAGAGTTCGCCATATACGGCAATGCAGATGGCGGCGCAACTTGCGGATAAACTGAAAGAGCGAGAGATACGGGGGATACACGTGAAAGTAAAAGCGGCTTCGGGACGTAAGTCGAGAACACCAGCACCCGGTGCACAAGCGGCGATAAAGGCTTTTGCCCGTGCCGGGATACGAATAGGTAAAATAGAAGACGTGACGCCAGTACCGCATGATGGCACGAAGCGTCCTGGTGGAAAGCGTGGCAGGAGAGTTTAAGTTTGGCATGTACAGCGAGTACTTTTTCAGTATAGGTTTTGCGAAGCAAAAAGTTGTATGAACGTAAAAGTAGTAGAACGCGGGGAAAATGAAGTAACAATCGTGCTTTCCGGTGTGAAAGTGCGATTTGCAAATGCACTCAGACGGGCAATGATTGTAGAAGTACCGAAGCTGGCAATTGACGAAGTGACTTTTCAGGATAACAACTCGTTGTTATACGATGAGCAGTTAGCGTTGCGTCTGGCGATGATACCTTTGAAGACGGATGATCTCAGCATGTATAGTGCTGAAGACCGAATCTCTCTGACTTTAAAAGCGGAGAGTCCAGAAAGAGCGGGCTATACTATGGTTTATTCTAAGGAACTCATCTCGTCAGATCCACATGTAGAACCTGTATTTGATAATATCCCCCTTGTGAAGTTGATTTCAACAGAGCGAGAGATTAGTGGTATGAGGTCTGTTGTGGGACAAAAGCTCTCTTTTGAGGCGATTGCACGGAAGGGTACAGGCAAAGAGCATGCTAAGTGGCAGCCTGTGACCGCGTGTGGCTTTAAAGAGTTGCAGGATAGCAGTTCGACAAAGAATAAGGCGAATGAGACTCAGATATCAATCACTGTTGAGGGTGATGGTTCCGTGCCTGTGGATGATATAGTAACTGAAGCGGCGCGGATAATGCGCGAGAAATGTGAGATGATAGTGGAGGAATTGACGAGTCAGTAGTTATCAACTAAAAGAAACCACACGAGGAAATTGAAAACAAAAGCGATTATACCGTTCAAGAAGAAAGGTGCGAAATCGAGATTAGGCACGTTTTTAAGCGAGCAAGAGCGTGAAGGGCTTGCTATACGGATGTTAACGGATGTTTTAGCTGCGTTAGCCGGGTCGGAGATAGGCGAAATCGAGATAATTACCACCTGCCGCCCGGACGAGCTGATGGACGGTTTGATGTTACCGAATCGCGAGTTGAAGTCCAAACTCAGTGTACGAGAGGATGGAAGAGGACTAAACGAACTGTTAAATGAATTGATATTGGCGGAAAAAGGGCCAATGCTGATAATAATGGCAGATATTCCGCTGGTGACGACCGAAAGCATAAACCGGATATTCATGCACGAGGTGGATGTAGTAGTAGCACCTGGACGAAACGGCGGTACAAATGCGTTATTTCTGCGGCAACCAAACGATTACTTTATATCCTATTACGGACTTAGCTGTTTGGAGCATATGGCGGCTGCGAAGAACCGTAATTTGAGTTACGCTGTTCATGACTCCTTTTTTATCGGTGTGGATATAGACGAGGTAGAAGACCTGATAGAGTTACTGATACATGGCAAAGGCGTCTCTACGGAATATCTACGAGAACTTGGCGTTCGTCTCCGTGTGGATAAAGCGGCAAAGGTGAGGGTGAGCGTGGAGCGGGAAACGTAGATTTCGAGACAGGGATAAACGGAGTCTAAAATGTTGGACTGATAATCAGAACGATTGCTGTCCATCAGATACACCCAAAAATTGTTTTGTCGCCCTTCATTGAAGACAGATAAAATGGTTCTCTTTTGCTTAATTGAAGAACGCCGCTGCCGATCTGCCTCACGGCGGTGGCAAGTCGGTGATCTATGGCGATCCAAAGATGCCCAAAGAAGAGAAGGAGACACAGATTCGGGCCCTGGCAAGCTCATTGCGAGAAATTCAAGAGTATCGAGTGCGACATCTGGATTCCAGCGGCGCAGCCCGATGTTATTGGTGTGGAAAACGTAAACCGCTTGAAAGCCAAGCTGGTGATCGAGGGTGCCAACATCCCCATCACTGATGGTGCGGAAAAATACCTTCACGAAAAAGGAGTGCTCTGCGTTCCCGATTTTATCGCCAATGCGGGTGGAGTAATCTGCGCGGCTATGTAGTGTCAAGGAGTCTACCAGTCTGCAGCATTTCAGGCTATTGGGAGAAAGTGTGTCGCAATACCCGGCTGGTGCTGGAGGATGCGGCAACCAAAGGGATACTGCCTCGGGAAGCCGCCGTGGACCTCGCCGTACAGCGACTGAAGAAGATCCATGAGTTATAGACGCTGGTCGCTGTTTTCGTCAGCTCCCGGTTTCGTATAGCAAAACACAACGATTCACAAACAGAAGTCATGCAATCGAGTAGGGTATGAGATTGATAGTGAAACAATATGGCGATGAGGAAAAAACCGAAAAGCTTTTATGTACCTTTATGTCAAATAATATCAGGCAGGCTCCGTACTTAAGTACGTGACTTGAGACAAAAAAAAAGTATTTCGCAAAATGCATAAATCAGGAGGGAGAGCTAAATATGCAAAATATCTATTGTGATGGTGGAACAAGCCCAGGAGGTATAAGTCAATATTATTCAAGCCCAAGTGGTATAGGTACACCGGATCATTCTTCTGGATCACGCGAAATAAAACCCTCTTCAATAATAATAAATGGTATAATAGGGCTTGTACTTCTTTATTTGGTCAACTTATTGCCATTTGTTCACATTCCAACAAATATACTAACAGTTTTAATTGTTTTTTTTACTGGGCCATTAGGAGTTGTAATTTTAACAATTGTAAGCGTAGTTGGGTTTATTTATTTTGTCTAAAGATTAGATCGCTATACAAATATTGTCTCAAAATACAGATTGTGGGTAAATCTTTTTAAACATAATGCGCGTTAGAGTTATTAATGGACCACGGTCAGAATAATAGCCAGGATATAATAATAATCTTGGGCTTTATTAGTATTTGTTTGGCCAGTATTTACCATGCGCTAAAAATAGCGGAAACATTAAATATAGTATATGGATTAATTATAATAATAGCCATAATTGTTGGCGGATTTATTATATTTAAAAAGGTTCCTGTAAAATTTCCATCGATTACGGTATTCATTGCCGTAGTTGCGGTGTTTATTATCTTATTAGCAATAGTGGGGGCTGCAATCCATCTTGAGCCTATAATGGGGATTGCAGCCCGTCTTGAGCCTATACTTCCTATCGTGATATTAGTAGAAACAATTTTACTTATAATTAGTATCTGGATTCATTTTAGGGCAATAAACCCAAAAACAGCACCTACACCAGATCCACCAGAAGAGACTGGCAAAGATGTTGTTAAGCAACCAACTGGAGAAGTGTTACCGAGACATTGGAAAGTCCCTCATCAGAAAAATCCTAATTTCATTGGACGTAAGACTTACTTAGAAAAGCTCCAATCGATGCTTGATTCGGGTCAATCAGACGCACGAAAAGTAGCCATATGTGGACTTGGAGGAGTAGGCAAGACTCAGCTTGCAATCGAATATTGTTATAGGAACAAAGGTAAGTACGAAACCATTTTATGGGTACGATATGAGTCACAGGAGACTTTGGCAAGTGATTATGCTGATCTTGCTTCAGAGCTAGATTTACCAGCAAAAGCGAAAGGCTATACTGATCAAAGCGTTGTCATCGAAGCTGTGAAACGTTGGCTGGAGCATGAATCAAGCTGGCTTCTCATCTTCGATAATGCTCAACGTCCGGAAGACCTTATAAATTATCTACCTCAGGGTGGTGCTGGTCACGTAATTATCACCTCCCGGAACCCTCATTGGGGAAATATTGCAGAATTGCTGCAAGTCAATGTATTTGATCGGGCTGAGGCAATCGATTTT
>Ga0255453_1067_pt1 | contig 13861 bp, 13 predicted proteins | sample ANMaggQLBNCT01G4_FD_182628 | JGI IMG/M metagenome (GOLD analysis project Ga0255453, IMG submission 182628) | Sediment cell enrichment communities from methane seep in Santa Monica Basin, California, United Staets - ANME aggregate JGI... | ecosystem: Environmental > Aquatic > Marine > Cold seeps >...
ACAAAAAGATCGAATGGGCAGTTAAGCAGGTAATCAACAACGGTGAAAGCACAGGGATGGTTGCAGCGATATATGGTGTCTCAAGGAGAAGAATACAGCAATTGGTGAAGTATTATAGGGAAATGGAGGAATATCCTATGCTTGATAGGAAAAAAAGACCAAAAACTCATCTTAGCGATGATGAGAAGCAGATAATTGAAGATGCCTATAATGAGTCATTCTTGGGTGCCCGTTTACTTAGGTACCATATCCAGAAGCATTACAAACGGAATATATCGCATAACAAGATTCATCAGCATCTGCTTGTGGTGGAACTGGCGAGACCTAATCTGAAAAAGCAGAAGAAGCGTAAAAGATGCAGATATGAAAGAAAGCACAGTCTTTCACTGGTGCATGCTGATTGGCTTGACTACGATGGGACCCAGGTGATAGCGTACGAGGACGACGCATCGAGGAAGATCCTCGCTATTGGTGAATTCACCAATGCAACCACAGACAACGCCATAGGTGTGTTTAAGCGTGCAGAAGATATAGCGAGAGCATATCGTGGGGAGATCACTGCAGTGAATACTGATCGGGGCACTCAGTTCTATGCAAGCGGTGGTGAAAAGAAAAAAGAGGCGTAAGTCGATTTAAACAGTATCTGAATGCTCGAGGTGTCAAACACATCCCATCGAAGCGGAATAATCCGCAAACGAACGGTAAGATCGAGCGGTGGTTTCAGGAGTACAGAAGACATAGGTGGAGGTTTGATACTGCTTATGCGTTTGCAGTGTGGTACAATAACCGTGTCCATGGGGCACTTGACCTGGAATACTTTGAAACTCCGAATGAGGCATTTATCCGGAAAATGAGATGTGAGAACACGCTTGGAATGTTCTTCGAGTGGTGTGAAAAGGAGGTAAGTTTATGAATAAGAAATCTCTTATGAATAGTAAGCGAAATAATATCAGGACTCAACACTATAATATCAGGACTCAACACTATGTCATTATTTTTAAGGCGGTCCCTCTTGCATATTTCCCCATTTCGAAATGTATATTCGCACATTTTCAGCACAGTAATACCTATTTTGGCTCTCCTGTAATAATTACCCCTCCATCCTAACCCAACTCACCCCTTCCTCATCCTCCGTCACCCTCAACACATACTCCATATAATCCTTCACTTCTTCTATGTGCGTAATCAAAAATATCTGCCGGAACTTCTTCGACAGCTCATTCAACGCCGTAATTATATTCCGCTTCCGAAGCGCATCCTGCGACCCGAAAATCTCATCCAGAATAATAAAATTCGTTTGAATCGCGCTTCTTTCTGTGACGACCGCAGAAATCGCCAACCTCAAACACAAATTCGCTAAGTCCTCCTCACCACCCGAAAAACGGTTTAGCTCGTACGGCGTCCCCTCATCGTAAATAAACACATCATAATTCTCATCCAGCTCAAGCTTACTGTATTTACCATCCGTTAACATCCTCAGCATATCAGATGCAGAATCAGAAAGCATCGGCCGAATCATACCCACCATATAAACCTTGAAATCGTTCATTATCTTCTCAAGCAAATTCAGATACATAATCGCCGTCTCTTCATCCTCTTTCTCGGCTATTAACCGTTTCTGCTCCGCTATATCTGCCAGCACATGCTCTATGTCCTTGCAGACGTTCTCGAATTCGTTCCGCTTTTCCATAAGCTTCAGCTTCATCTGGCTCAATTCCTCTCTCTTACGTTCATATCCGACCTTCTGCGCTACATACGCCATCTTATCAAACGCTAAATCACCTATCTGCCGTCGCAACGCAGTTATACCCTCTACAACTTTGCGTTCCAACTCGCTTAACCGCTGCACGTCATTCTTAACCTCGGCCGTCCTCGCTATTTCCGCACGTAACCCGACTATCTCACGATATACCACTTCAAGACGTTTTAATACAGAAACAACATCTTTGTATGCGTTCTCATCAAACTCTACATTCATAATAGGCGCCAAATCGGTTATTACCGATTCCAACTCTTTATTCCAGCGATTCAACTCACGCTCTTCTTGCTCTATTTTCACCTCTAACTCTTTCCGCTGCATAAGTCGTTTCTCAAGCTCGTTTAGCTTTGAAATAACAGTTTTATAGACATTCTCGTCAAATTCAATACCTTCAAAAAGTTTCAACTCTGCTATTAAAGCATTTAACTCTGCTTTCCTGTCTCGCAATTCTTTTCCTTCTGTCTCTATCTTCACGTCCAACGCACGCTTTTTCGTTAGCCGTTTCTCCAGGTCCTTGTCCTCAATTATGGCTGAACTCTCTTCCTTTTCCTTAGAAGCCAGTTCGTCTTTCTTAGTTTTGTATTCGCTAACACCCGAATGATATATCTCCTTCTTGGCTGCTATCTCATCACGCAACTTCGTTATCAACCCCTCGTAATGCGTTTCCAATTGCCGTTCGCACATCGGGCATTCCCCATCAGGACCTAACTCCACTATCTGCTTCTTTTTCGCTATGCGCTCCATTATCTCCTTTTTCGTTTGTAACGCCGTAGATTTAAGCGCGCCGAGTGACGAATGTAGGTGCTCCTTTTGTTTTCTTAACGCTTCTATCCTATCCCGCACCTCATCCAACCGTTCCTCGAGACCTTCAAACTCTTTGCGCTCGGCTCTCAAACTCTTTGCGTTCTCTTCTCTTACACCTATTTCCTGTATCGTCCTCTGTTTTCTTCTCAGTAGCTCTTCCTTTTGCTGATATTTAGTACGTATAACCTCCAGCTCTTCCTTTTGCTGCACTTGCGATTCAATCACAGCTTCGAGACCTGCGAAATCCAATATTTCCGCTTTTAACCCTTTTAGCACTTCTTCTCGGTTCCCTATCTCCGCGGTTGTATTCTCCTTTCTCGTCAACAGCTCTTTTTTACGCCGATAGTTCTCACGTATCGCCACCAGCTCATCTTTTTTAGCCCGTGACGCGAAATACTGTTCTTCTTTGCTCTCTATCGCAACAAGCCTATTAGTCTTAGCAAGCAAATCCGTGAGCTCTCTTTCTTTCTCTTCGTGCCTCTTCCTCGTATTCTCTAAGTCGCGTCTTCGCTCGCCTAACTTAGTGCTCAATTCCACGTAAATATCGTATTTCCGTGTCGCGGTCTCCAGCTCGTGCCTGGCTGTTTCTGCTTCTTGTCCTTTCACCGTCTTCGAGGCTTCCATATCAGTTATAACAGGCAAAAGCACCTCTTTCGCCTTACTCTGTTCTTCGTATTTGGTGTTAAGTACTTCCAGCTTCGTGTTACCTTCTTTATCCACGGTTGCTGATATTATGCCCTCTATCTTCTTCGCTTTGCCTCTTTTATCTGTCCTTATCGCCTGTACACTCTTTTCTATCCGTTCTATACCAAGCATACGCAGTATGAGCTTTTTACGTTCCGCTGCTTTCATTGACGACAGTGCATTCAACTCTTTCTGTCGCGCGAAAACCGAAGTGAAGAAAGACTGGTAATCCATACCGATTTTATCCTCTATTACTCCTGTTACCTCCTCCGCGTTGTTAGTTAGTAGTTTACCATTAATAAGGAGGCTTGCTTTTGGCACTAAATTCTTGCCTGCCATTTCTCTTAACACTTTATAGCTGTCACCTTCCAGCTCGAACTCCAGGGCTACACGGCATGCTTCATTTTGTGGCGCACCCTCACGTTTTATATCCTCCTTCTTCGTCCTTGCTGCGTGATGCCCGAACAGGACCCAGCCTATCGCTTCTACTAAAGTCGTTTTCCCTACGCCGTTCAATCCGATAATGCCTATAACGCCATCCGGGAACTCGACAGCCGCATTCTTATATTTCCGGTAATTCCGTAGTGTTATCGTTTTTAATAGCATATCGCCATCTACTTCACCTCTTTCTAATTTGTTGGTAATGCTTCATCTTTGGTTTGAATTCACCTCATCCATAAATGGCATGATGCCAACGCAAGATTTTCTGTTTCGCTAAATTCTCTTTTAATATTCTTAAGGTAAATATTTTAGCATTTTAGTAGATCGTGAAAACACGACTAAACTGTTGACGCAATGGTATTCAGATAAAGGGTGTGGTTGACTGCGATGAAGATAGGCGTAATTGCGATACAGGGGAATGTGGAAGAGCACGTCAGGGCACTGGAGAAAACGTTAGCAGAGCGCGAAGAAAAAGGCGTGGTAGTTACGATAAAGCATAGAGGGATAGTTGAGTCATGTGATGCCATTGTCATACCGGGCGGAGAGAGCACAACCATTGGTAGGTTAATGGACCGAGAAGGCATCATTACCGAGCTGAAAGCAGCCGCGGACGAGGGTAAAAAAATAATGGGCACATGTGCAGGTCTGGTATTACTCGCGAAAGAAGGAGATGCCGAAGTCGCAAAGACCGGCCAGCCACTGCTCGGTTTAATGGACGTAAAAGTGAAGCGGAACGCATTTGGCAGGCAGAAAGAATCTTTTGAGGCGTTGCTAAAGCTGAGTATTTTTGACGATGTTTTTCCGGCTGTGTTCATTCGAGCACCAATTATAACTCATGCCGCTGATTCTGTCGAAGTGTTAGCCACGTTAAAGGGGCATATAGTGGCAGCCAAACAAGCGAACATAATGGCACTTTCTTTTCACCCGGAACTTACGGAAGATCGAAGAATTCATCATTATTTCCTTGATTAACACTCTTTAATGAAGTAAAAAGGACTCTCGGGTTTGCCTTATAGTATAGAGCCCGCACCTATCAAGTGCCATCTTGCGCTTATTTTCCTGCCTATTGCGACACGAGTGCCTTCTTTTGCACATATGGGTCGGCTTAGTTTTACATTTACCGTGTCCTTCGTCACTCTTTTTACCTCGCCCATCGTGATTGATGTACCCACACTTAGCATTAAACTTTCACTCACTTTTATCGCCGTTATCTCCATCTCCTTTGCCACACCGACAACACGCTTAAGTAAGTGAAATTGGATAGAAAGTTCAGTCCGGGTCGGTGGCAAAGAGCCAACCAAGCCCACACACTGCCCCACGAGTGAGTCCTCAATAGTCATGCTCGGGTCCAACTTTGTGCCAACACCTATTAGTCCACCGGGCGTCACCTCGTTTAGATTCTCACCACCCGCCATTATAGAAGTTACCTCGGTCTCTATCGGTATCCAGTTTTCCTTACCCCCCGAAGTCACCATGCGACCGGGTTTTATCTCTAACTTATCGCCCACACGTAACGTGCCCAAGAGCAATGAACCACCGATTACGCCACCTTTTATGTTTTCTATCGGCGTTCCGGGCTTATTCACATCAAAAGAGCGTGCGATATACATTTGTGGCGATTCATCAGAAGTGTGAGTGGGTGTGGGTATTGTTTGCTCTATGCTCTGTATCAACATGTCCATATTCGCGGATTGTTGTGCTGAGATCGGGATAATAGGTGAGTTCTCGGCAATCGTGCCTTTAACAAATTCCTTTATCTGTGAATAATGCGCTATTGCTTCCTCGCGCGATATGATATCTACTTTGTTCTGTGCAATTACCGTATTCGCTATCCCCACTATGTCCAGAGCCATCAAGTGCTCCTTCGTCTGTGGCTGTGGGCATGGTTCCGTAGCAGCAATAAGAAGAACCGCACCGTCCATTATTGCAGCACCACTTAACATTGTCGCCATTAACGCTTCGTGACCCGGTGAATCAACAAAAGAAACAGTTCGTAACTCTTCGGTCTTTGACCCGCAATGCGTGCATAGCTCGTCCACCGTATAACAATCCGGCTCTTTACAAACTGGGCATTTTCTGAATGTGGCATCTGCGTAACCCAGCCGGATAGATATGCCACGTCTTATCTCCTCGCTGTGCCTGTCCGCCCATTCACCAGACAAAGCATTCACTAAGGTCGTCTTACCATGATCCACGTGCCCTACCATTCCGATATTAACCGAAGGCTTTGTCGTTTTTTTTACCCCCTCTTAACTAAACTTTTTATTTCCACTTCTCTTTTAAACAAACACGATTAATAAAAGTTTTCTATATTGTAGGGGTTGTGGTGAAGAAGATGGAATTAGAGTTAAACGAACGTGACAGGGAGTTTCAGAGCGTAGCGAGGCAGTTTGCTGAGACGGAGGTATTGCCGAGAGCAGCCGAGATAGACCGTAAAGGGAAGTTCCCTTCTGACATAGCGAGAAGGATGGCGGAACTCGCACTTTTTGGGATTCCGTTCCCGCGGGAATATGGCGGTGCAGGTGCGACTTTGATGAGCTATATCGTGATGTTAGAGGAACTAGCAAGGGTAAGTGCGAGCATTGGGTTTTTGAGTTCCGCAGGGCTTATTACCATGTTTCCTATACAGTATGCGGGTTCCGAAGCACAAAAGGAGAGATACCTCAAACCTTTGTGTACGGGCGATAAACTCGGTGCTTTCGCCTTAACAGAACCTTCTGCCGGTTCAGACCCGCTTTCTATAGAAACTGTCGCGGTGCGAGAAGGCGATGAATACGTGCTTACCGGGAAAAAGGCGTTTATCACGAACACCGCCGTTGCGGACATCTATATTGTCTTTGCATACACGGACAAGGGCAAGAAGCGGAAAGGGATGAGTGCTTTTATCGTGGAGAAGCGAACAAAGGGGTTCTCGTTTACTGATATACAGGATATGGTGGGTATGCGAGGTTGCATTGTTGGTGGATTGGAGTTCCGTGATTGTAGAGTGCCAAAGGAGAACTTGCTTGGTGCTGAGGGTGACGGGTTCAAGATAGGCATGGCTACTCTGGATAGGGATAGAATAGCGACAAGCTGTATCGGTGTCGGCATTGCTCAGGCTTGTTTGGACGTTTCAAAGCAGTATGCAAAAGAACGGAAGCAGTTCGCGCAGCCGATCGCGAATTTCCAGGCAGTTCAGTTCATGCTCGCGGATATGGCTGTGGAAATAGAAGCGGCAAGGTTGCTTACTTATAAAGCGGCGTATCTTGCGGATAGCGGCACGAGGTTCACAAAAGAAGCGTCAATGGCTAAGCTTTATGCCTCGGAAGTTGCGTTCCGTGCTGCGGCAAATGCGGTGCAGATACATGGCGGTTATGGCTGTACGAAGGCATGTCCCGCCGAGCGGTATTTGCGAGATGCACAGATACTCAGTATCGCAGTGGGAACGTCTGAGATACAGAGACTGGTGATAGCACGGGAAGAGTTGCGGAATTTTTGACCGAAAAGAATAAAAGGTAGTACAATAAAGATTACAGTGGTGAACACGAGAAAATGGTGAAGAAGAAGGGGAAAGAAAAAGATACAACGAGATGGCAAAGAACCGCAATGGGCCTATTAATGGCGTTGATTATGATTGGTTCGGTAGTTGCGATGATGATGCAATTTTGAACCGCTATATAGACGCATTTGTGTGTATGACCTGTGGTGCTGCGTTGTAGCTGCTTTTATGCACATAAACCAATATTGAGCCTTTATTCATGTGTCACTTTTTCACACAGAAGATCATGAAATGACGAATAGTTGGGCCCAACTAACCATCCCTACTGCTTCATCCGCGCCGTGTCACTCGTCTTCGCCGTAATAATCGGCACTTCCAGAATACCACTTCATCCGCACCGTGTCCCCTGTCTCCACCAGTTGGGACAGCGATTTGATCGCCACATCATTCCAAATAAACATTCACCGTTTTTGGTAGCTTATTCACGTCCTCGTTCGCATACACCATCAGCTCCAACTCGTTGTTGCCTTCTGTCAGATACACCGGAATATACACGAGTTTCCAGCCAGATTTCACCCGGGGCTTCTTTATATCCCTGGTATCTCTCCCCCCTCCATACATATTCCTCTACTACCCAGCCCTCATACCATCCGTTCTTACCCAATAGGTCCTCGTCCCAGATTACCTCGTCATTGATCCGCACCTGCTTGCTTATATTCTTCGCATCCGTTGCAGTCTCTGGATACGCACCACGTACATCATCCGTATATGAATCACGTACATTAAACGACATAACCACAACTCCGGAATCTTGGGCATAAAACTGCTGCGACAGTTCCATGTAATCATCTTTATCTGTATTGTCGTACTGCTCAACACGGCATGAGTATAACGGTGAAACATATTCTTCTGTGCTGGAACCGCCTCTAAAACCTCCCGTGTGCGTAACCGTCCACGCAGAACATTCACCCAGGATGTACAGCGCGGTGAACTTTTCCTCATCAAATGTGACCTTAGCATAAATCAGCATTTCGCTCGCGATAATTATCGAACCGACAAGCGCAATTATCAACGCTTTCTCTATGTCGCTCGGCTTCTCATCGGACTTTCGTATTGAGTCTCGAAACTCGGAAACAGACGTTAAATCGAAATAGAACAGTTCATCACCCGGGATTCTTAGCCTCACGAGGAGCGTAATTAGTACAAGCATGAAGGTGATCAAAGATAGTGAGATAATGATGGGTGTGGGCCGGAACCGCCAGGCAGTGACACTTATGGCAAAACCGTCAAACACGAATATCGCTATGCACAAACCGATACTCAATGTAAACCGTTCTATTGCACTCAACTCGGTCTTTCGTGGGAACATCGCTGCTATTAACGCATATCTTGGTATAAACAGCAGTATAGGGAGCGCAAAGACGATTCGCAGTGGAGTTTGATTGAACGGCGGGACAAAGACAAATAGGATGCCTAAAATTTGAAAGATAAGAACCAGCATTAAATCAAAAGTCGGTGCAGATGCGTTAGACGCGGATTTTGCCACTCTTTTTGTGCTGTAATTCACGGCTTTTTTTTATGCCAGAATAAAATATAAGCAAGAGTTGTGCAAGGAGCAGCCCCAACAAATCCGCGTACAGGTCCAGAGCACTTGCGGTTCGATAAGGCACGAAATATTGATGAATTTCGTCTGTGATGGCATAAATCGTGCCTATGAGAATAGCTAAAGGTGCTGCGTACTTGCTTATGCGACTGTTCTTTGAACTGCTCAGTGTTAGATTCAGTAACAGTCCGAAACCCAGGTATAAAAGCATGTGAACGAATTTGTCGGGGTATTTGTATGCGTAGTAAAGAGGATACAGGAGGAACTGAAGCCCCAAAGCTTCGAGTTGACGTGCGAACTCATACAAAAAACCGGGTGTCGGAGGTTCTGGTGTTATGGATAATGACGATAGATAAAAGATGAATACGGCATACAAACACGTAAAAGTCAGGAATATGTGTATTTTATTCAGCTTTGCCATACCAGTAAAAAAATGGTTTCAAATTTAAATACTTTTCGCGAGTCGTCAAATCAGGAAGTTCTTTGTGCTTAGCTTAAGCTTCCACCATCCGCCCGCTCACGTCTACTTCGTTTTCTGTTATATGCAAAAGCTCGTGTTTGATGCTTAAATGAATAACGCCTTCCGCGCAATTAAAAGTAACGGCTAAAACGCGATAACATAGGTGCATTCATATACAACCAGGCAGGTATCAGCAATTGATCCGGCCAGTCGCAATTTTTCGCATTTACATATACACATCAGTACTAGTTCAATATAGGAATCCTTTAATAGTTGGTACACCTAATGGTATAAAATCTGTGTAATCAGAGGTTAATAAAAGAGGAGATAAAAAATGGAACTCGAAGTAAACACATTCCCGAAACTGCTTGTTCGACCGGTAGTAGTCATTACGACAATATCAAAGAAAGGTACCCCAAATGCAGCGCCATTCAGTTTGAATACACCGGTTAGCTTTGAACCGCCGTTGTACGGGTTCTCGTGCAACCCCGCACACGATACGTGGAAGAACATCCAGGAAAATGGTGAATTTGTGGTGAACGTAGCAGGGAAAGACTTTGGAGACCTGATGCACGTTCTGGAAACCGATTATCCGTATGAGGACAATGAAATAGAACATGCAGGGCTAACAGCAGAGAAAGCGAAGACGGTGAAGCCGCCTCGTATAAAAGAGGCAAAGGCATGGATAGAATGCAAACAGGAGAAGAGCATAGAGCTTGGGAATCATATATGGATAGTTGGCAGAGTAATGGCTGTGGGAGTACAGGAAGAGTCTTGGAATGATGTGATAGCGGCGCAGGATTTATTAGGGCACATAGCAGGGCCAACCTTTGCCGTGGATATGAAAGCGGCGAACTATAAAAGAGCGAAATGAAGAAAGTAGTGCTTGCCTATTCCGGTGGATTGGACACTTCGGTCTGCATCCCTTTGCTAAGAGAGCATTACGGATACGACGAAGTGGTTGCAGTAATGGTGGATGTAGGACAGCCGGAAGCGGACATAAAAGAAGCGAAGGCCCGGGCTGAGGAGCTGAGTGATAGGCACAAAGTAATAGATGCCCTGGACGAGTTCGTAGCTGATTATATCTTTCGGTTGATAAAAGCGAACGGTAATTACGAGGGATACGTGCTTGGCACTGCGATCGCGAGACCATTGATAGCGAAGAAAGTGGTGGAAGTTGCGAACGACGAAAAAGCAGATGCCGTAGCGCATGGCTGCACAGGTAAGGGCAACGACCAGCTCAGGTTTGACACGGTATTCAGAACCTCGGAATTTGATGTAATCGCACCAATGAGAGAGCTGAATTTGACGCGGGAAGAAGAGCAGAAATACGCACAGGAGCATGGCATTTCCTTTGAAACCGAGAAGAGATGGAGCGTGGACGAGAACATATGGAGCAGGAGCATAGAAGGTAGTGAGTTAGAAGAGCCTTCTTTCATTCCGCCTGAAGAGATATACCAGTGGACGGTTTCTGTGGCTAAGGCGCCCGAAGCGGCCGAGCTCATAAAAATCGGATTTGAACAAGGACTGCCCATTTCGTTGAATGGTACGAAGATGGACGGTATTTCGCTGATACAGAAACTGAACGAGATAGGCGGCAAACACGGGATTGGTAGGACAGATATGATCGAAGATCGAGTTCTTGGCTACAAAGCGAGGGAGACATACGAGCATCCAGCAGCCACGATATTGTTGCGTGCGCATCGAGACCTCGAGCAGCTAGTTTTAACTCGGAACGAGCTAAGGTTCAAGGATTTCGCGGATAAAACGTGGAGTGAGCTGGTATATCAAGGTTTGGTCATGGACCCGCTTTTTGAGTGTCTCAATGCCTTCGTGGATAAGACACAGGAAAGAGTGAACGGCACAGAATATGTGAAATTGGAGAAGGGTGTTGCAAGTGTAGTGGGGCGAGAATCACCAGACGGAATATATTCTAAGGACGTTTCGTTTGATGTGAAACTTGAGCAGGAAGGAGCAGAAGGCTTCTCGGCGTACCACGGGTTCCAGTCGAGGATGGCTTCAAAAATCCGTACTGCTACAAAAAAGAAATAAAAAAGGAGGAAGAAACTATGAGTGAAGATGTAAAAGGCGAGAAAATAAATGTTTTTAAAATTGGGGATTTGTGGTGCTTCAAATATTTTTTCGGAGACCGCGAACTGTTTGATGGGTTGTCAGAATACTACAACCGGCCGAAATACAGGTTTGAGCTTAAAGACGAAGGCGAGCGGAGTAAAGTAACGAGTTATCTAAAGGAGAATGGCTTTGATACTGTCACAATTGAGGATACAGCCGAGTACACAGTAAAAATAGACCGGTTTAAGAAGTATGCACCAATACTAAGAAATTCGATTGACTCGACAGAAGGAGAAAAGGAGCGAGTATTTATAATGAAGGATTTGGCGTCTGTGGAAGAGGCGGTTGATAGGGGCGCGGAGAAGGTATAGGTATTGAACATTCTGTTGTAGGGGTACCGGGTAAATAAATACCGAATCTGTTTTGCCTTGCCTGGTAGCGTTCATAGTCACCTCCGCCCAGAGGGGCTATGAGCCCCACCTGCACAGAACAGGATTTGTAGTTTTCTTCCATTCCGCTATTTTTCCATGTCGGGAAAAAAGATCGAAATGCTTTTATTAAGTCGCAGGACTATTATGTACTATCCTAATATAAATTGTGATAAAAATGACGAATGAAAATTCAGCAGAACCAGAAAGAGGGATAAGTTCTGCAGTGGTAGAGAAAGCGAGCGGTCGAGGAAAACCTGGTGACAAACCAGAGATTCCTCGTGGTGCACCCAAGGATAAAAGCATAGAGAATAGTTCAAGTGACTCTAAAAGTTAATGTAGAAGGATGAGGGGTTGCGATGTCTTTTTCCGCAGAGGAACTGATAGTCACGCTTATATTAATTGTGCCGGGATTCATCTCGGTAAACCTCGCCATACATCTATTTGGCACAAGTCGTAAATTCTCAGAATTTGAAAAAAGCACCTGGAGTTTATTCCTCAGTTTTGTAATAGACGCACTATTTTTATGGCATCATAAATTAGATACAATAGAAGAAATAAGAAGCTTTGGAGTCTTATTTCTTGAACTGGGAAATATAATAGAGCTGTTTCTTATTTCTATCATAGTGGGTTTTCTATGTGCCTTATTTTTGAGAACAGGGATCGTAAACATATTTCACAGAACTTTATGGCTTTTCAGCGAGCGAAAGAACTATGTTCAATCTCCGTGGGAGATTTCATTAAGAAACGCCGATTGGATTATTGTTACCTCGGACAAGATCGAATATTTTGGTTGGTTAGCTGCGTATAGTACACACGAGCAAAAAAGAGAGATAGTACTTGGAGATCCTGAAATAATAGTTAGAGATGAAAAAGGAGAAGAATCCGAGGCAATCCCATGTGGAAAGCAATTAATCATCCCGGAAGAGAAAATCGCCCAAATAGTAGTTGTATCATATAAAAAGACGTTTTGGGAACGACGTAAAGACGAGTCGGCGGAAAAAGAAAAATGAAGGACAAAAATGCAGGAAAAAAGTGAGGGAAATGAATAAAGCCAACAAATGGTTCGTAGATGTCCCGCGATAAATATGAGTAGATTCTAAACGAAGTATATGCTGCGAAAGTCTTATATGCTAATATAGTGGAGTATTATCATGCCCATAACATACCAGGCAGAATTCCACTACACAAAGGGAAAAGAAGAATTATCTCTTACTCGCACATTGCCAGATGGCACTCAAGATACGAGCCCTGTCAATTTGGACGAGATACACCAACTGGAAGACCAGACCAGAGATTTCAAATGGAATAAATCGCCTGATTTATCACGGCAAATAGGAAAGCATCTTTTCACCATTCTTAACGGCGATATGCAGACGCTGCTAAGAGCCCTTAAAGAAGCAGATGACTATGGTGAACATCTCCAACTGATATTGAAAGCAGAAGGTCCAGCATCCAACTTACCTTTTGAATTGATCTACCACACGGATTTCCTCGTCCCTTCACGAATACATCTTATACGCCGCGTTTCAGATAGTGGCAGTAAAAAAACGCCGAAATCGGAAGATCGTCCTCTAAAGATATTGTTCATGGCATGTTCGCCTCTTGATACTTATCCTGTGCTTGCATTCGAGAAAGAAGAGGACACCATCTTTGAAGTCACCAAAGATTTACCGGTGGAAATAGATGTAGAAGATACAGGCTCGCTAGAGGGACTTGGCGAAAAACTTGAAACGACTAAATACGATGTCGTCCATATCACAGGTCATGCGGATATAGATGAGAATGGCACCCCCATTTTCTGGATGGAGGATGACGAGGGATTGCCTGTGCTGGTTACACCGGCACAACTATGGAAAAAACTCAGTTCGAACTTGCCTGGACTGGTATTCCTTTCCGGCTGTCGGACTGGAGAAGTTTTGGAACATGTAGCCGCGATATCTTTTGCACATCATCTTGTTTCCGGGCATGTTTCTACTGTTCTTGGCTGGGGGCTGCCCGTATCAGATGTAGGTGCGCGCTTAGCAGCAGAAACGCTATATCATGATTTGAGCAGTGGTAAAAACATACTCGATGCCGTGCTTAGCACTCGAAATACGCTTAGAAGTTCTAAGCAACAATATTCTACGGA
>Ga0255453_1068_pt1 | contig 13577 bp, 18 predicted proteins | sample ANMaggQLBNCT01G4_FD_182628 | JGI IMG/M metagenome (GOLD analysis project Ga0255453, IMG submission 182628) | Sediment cell enrichment communities from methane seep in Santa Monica Basin, California, United Staets - ANME aggregate JGI... | ecosystem: Environmental > Aquatic > Marine > Cold seeps >...
TTATAAACTTAAAGTGCGGAATGTGGGATAAAGCTTTCTTTGTGAAAGAAAAACGTATTTGTTCTTTTGGTAACGCTTTTCTTTCTAAGAAAAGGTTTTAGAACGCCCGAACATTTCGTTTCGCTGCTGCGTTTATACGTTCGTACAAGCTATTACCGGTGGCATCTATGCTGACCACAAGCGGCCCGAAGTCTTCGACCAGAAAGTGCCAGACGGCTTCTGCCATACCGAGATCTTCCCAATACACCGCTTTCACGGCTTTTATGCCTGCTGCTGCTAATACGGCCGCACCACCGGTTATCGCGAGATACACGCAGCCGTAGTCTCGCATTGCGGTTCGTGTTTGGGCGTCCATACCGCCTTTGCCGATTATGGCACGAATCCGTAACTGTTTTATTACGGCAGGTGTTGCTTCGTTCATGCGTGCGCTTGTAGTGGGGCCTGCGGCTAATATTTGCCAGTTGTCTTCTTGCGGGCGCACGAGCGGTCCGCAATGGTAGATTACAGCGCCGGTTTTTATTGGTAGTTCTTTGCCCGTGTCTGCGTAGTCTAAGATACGGTGATGCGCCTGGTCTCGTGCAGTGTATACGTCACCGCTGAGGTACACAATGTCGCCTAAGTTCAGGTCGGTTATTTCCGCTTTTTCTAAAGGTGTGTGTAGAGTCTTTTTGGGCATTGTGCTATCTGTAAATGTGTGGTGGAAGTAAAAAAGTATTGTGGATTCATGAGCTTAGCAAAAACATTTTTGCAAGCGAAAAGCTTTAACAAAAAATGTCTAAGGAACAAATGACTTTTTTTGTTTCAAATAAATATTGGGGGGGGAGAAGAAAAGGGAGAAAATGAAAACTGAAAGAAGGGTAAAATTTGGAAAGGTATTGATATTTGTGGTTCTATTTGCGGCTTTCGTGGGTGTTGGCTGCGCTTCCGCAGATACGATTTATGTGCCAGATGTTTATGCGAAAATTCAATGGGCTATTGACAATGCCTCTGCCGGGGATACGATTATTGTTTTGGGTGGAATGAATGAAAAGGAAGAAAAAGCATATTTTCATCTATATGAAATTATGGATAAATATAAAAATGGGAACGAGGTTAAGATGGAGTTTATTACCTGCACTTCATTTGTTGACACAAATGGAAAGGAATATGATGATTGTATTCCCGCTATCAGATTGGAGTAATAAAAAAGTGCCACAGCAAAAATTCGAAAAGCTTTTATATCCTATGATGAATGTATATCGAAACTTGGGTTATATACTCCGCGCTTAATTACAGGCCTCGTATTTAATTAAGTACTGGGTATGTGACTTTGGGATACCAAAATGGCAAACGAAAATGAAAGACCGTGGTATAGGAACCCCGTTTATTTAAGCATTATAGGTGCCGTATTAGCTGCTATAATAGGTGCTACATGGACATTTTTATTAAATCAGCCGGACGGTTTCAGCATTGCCATTAATCCTATGCACGGGGCAGTTGAACACGGCGGAGTAATAACCACAGCAATTACTATCAATGGCATTTATGGATATGATCACACCGTTAGTCTCAGCGCCAGCGGACAACCCTTCGGCATGGTGATTGCTTTCGTACCTCCGTCTGAGAAACCCTCATACACCTCAAATATAATGATAAATGTGGACTCAAATGTTCCAGTAGGCGATTATACAATAATAATTAATGCGAGAGGAGCTGATGGAAAAGAAGATAGTTGCAAATACACTTTAACCGTTAAGCCATTTCCGCTAACACCTACACATACAATAACTCCTCCGCCAACTATAACGCCTACCCCAACGCCAAAGGTTTGGGAGATTGGATATAATGATAGTAGCTATGGAGAATTTGACCCCCTAAAAGAATATCCAGATTCATTCCCATGGCATTATAATATTAGTGAGCCACCCGATAAATTTCCAAAAGAAATCAACGATTTTGCACGTAAACCTATTAATATCCATTTTTATCTTTGTGATGAACAATCAAAAAATGATATTCTATTAACTCTCGATGCACACAGTGTGCATGGACCTGATTTCTCTGTGCTAATAAAAACTCAAATAAGCGAAGTTGGTACATACACATTCGATAATGTGAATAAGACGCACAAGATAATAATAAAAAAGGATCTTGTTTCTTCTGGCGAAAATACCATAATTTTGGATTGTATCAGTCCGTTCAAAACCAACCGATGGTTATTCTGGGATTATTTATCTCTCAAAGCGTATGGATAAGCTTTGAGGTACAGGGGGTCACACTAAAAATATGCAAGGATATTGGAACTCTACATTGGGAGTGATTGCAATATTCAGAGATGCAAACAGGAAAATCCTTAAGGACTGGATACCAGCAATAAGATTGGGATGAAGGTTGAAAATGAAAGTTAAAGAGGTGTAATATGAACAAAAGCAAGAAGGTTTGGAGGTTTGTTGTAGTTTTGGCGATGGTTGCGAGTGGTTTTGCGGCGATGGCTTCTGCTGATATTACATCAGAAAACAATGTATGTGTGTTCGGTTAAGCATTTATGGCCCACCAAAAGTAAAGACATATAAGAAGTATATTTATTCAACACAGATTAACACTAATTAACACAGATGAAAGAATATAAACAGCGTGATATAAATCAGTGCAATCTGTGTGAATCTGTGTCTATAATTTATTTTCCCCCTTTTATTTTATCTCAAAGCAACCGATATTGAAGTTGGACGTTTAGTTATTTTTGGCACTAAACCGGGAGTTTAACGTAAGGCTGTTGATTTTCTGCGTGAATCTGCGTCCTAAATACTTAGCAGTTATACTGTATACAACAAAAAAAAACAATAGTGTACTTGAGCAGGATCCCGAGTATTATCTCTTACTTGAGCAGGATGTTGTTGCCGCTGTTGCGGAGATAGATAGAGACCCGGTGATTGCACCAAACATCCTTGGGAAATATAATCATTATAACCTGCTCATCAATTGTGAGCTCGCCGAGATCAAGCAATGCTATATCAAAAGTTGCCATCAGTTTGTTTGATATGAACGCTTGTATCTACTCCCAGATACTCTTTATCTCCCCTGGTGTTGCCCATTTTGGTGCCCCTGTGCGTTTGGGACTTAACCCGCATAAATCTTTCAAGCTAATCTTCTTCTCCCGTTCTGGTTTTAATACAATTTCATCATCCCGCACCTCAAATTGGACGACCATACCTTCTTTGAGCCTCCATCTTTTCCTGATAGACAATGGGACCGCGATCCTACCTTTTGTGTCTATAATTATCTCATTCATATGTACTGTCTCATTAAAATATATGAGCAAGATTACTTATAAAGATATGAGTGCAATAACTTTATTAAGGAGGCATAAAAGATGAGCGCGAATGCTACAACACAAATAAAAATATCAAAAGGTCAAATTACCCTTCCAGAATACCTTAGAGAGCAATATGAAATGCATGAGGGGGAATCTATTCTACTGATTCCTGTTGAGAATGGAATTATGGTAAAACGTAGGTGTGATATGAAAAGTTTGCGAGGTTCTATAAAGGAGATAGACGTAGGAAAAGCATCAAAATACATCAGAAAATTAAGGTCAGAATTGAGGATAAAAGGAGATTTATGAAGCTGTTCACCGCTGATGCCGTGGCTGTCCTATCCTATTTGGCGGATACAATACCACACAAATCCAACGAAATTTTTAAACAGGCAGAGAGCGGATTAGTAAGAATACAAGTTCCCGAAATTGCCGTTGGTGAGGTTATATATACGATACTCAAAGGGAAAGAGGTTTTTGGTGTAATTATTCCGTTGAAGAAGATTTTACTGCTTCGTAACGTTTTGGAAACATCTAAAAACATGTTCAGCGTGAATCTAACAATCAATGGATGGAGGAAAGTGAGGGGGATTGATTTACCGGACCTTCACGATAGAATGATTGTAGCCACACACTTGACGACTGACTCTCAAGCATTACTGACTGATGATGGTAAAATTAGAGAATTGAAGGAAGCAGAGGTCATCTGGTAATTTTCAATCTCTATCTAACTTCTCCGTATTTTGTACGCGGAGGTAATAAACCACGAGCTTTTACAAAAAAAAGAAAAGAGAAACAACTCTTATGCGTTCTTCCTCTTTCTTAGCGTCACGTACCCCGCAATCGCTACCAATCCCACGCTGAACAGTATTACCGTTGAAAGTTCCGGTATTGGACCAATCCTGAACTCATAGAACGTTACTTCACCTTTTCCATCTTCCTTATCATAGATACCTGGATCTATTGTCGCGTTAGTCGTCATTCCCGCACTCCAGTAGTTGTGCTTCGCTTCCACAGCATCGTCTTGGCCGTTGTAAAACTGCCTGTGACAACTACCATTTGCTTGCAACGCACCGTTCGCGAGGATATTGTTATTCTTGATCGTGTTGCTCGTGAGGTTGCTGTTGCTCGAAGAAGACAGCGAGTTGGGTGCTCAATTATATTACAGACGGGCATCAATTAATATATAGATACGTGACGAACATGGCCCGCAAAAATGTGATAATTGTCGTGCTTGCCCTCCTATTAATTCTATCTGTATTTTCCTCTCTTCATATTTATCAACAACAGCAGCGAGTAATAGATACGCAAGAGGACATCATAGAGCAACTTACCAGTGTCCGTAGTGCAGGACGTGCGGCGATAGAAGCAAAGCAAACTTTTATAAACGTGTCAGAAGGCGTCAGTTGCACTAACATCGTTGCGGTTAGGACCGATAACCAATTCGGTGTGTTAGGCACGGTGCATGTAGAGATAAAAAACGGCACGGGAAATGTCCTGGTCAATACGAATCCGTTTACCGACCTCACAACGCAATATTCGGTGAGAGAAGCGGTAAAAGTTGCTGAGGACTACACAAATCGGGACGTCACGACTAAAGACATCTCCATTTATTTCGACATAAACGGCACTTTGATTGGTGGACCCTCAGCCGGTGCTGCGATAGCCGCCGCTGCCATCGCTGCGATGGAAGGAAAGACACTGAAACCGGATGTGGTTATTACAGGTACTATCGAAAAAGGCGGATATATAGGGCAGGTAGGAGCTGTGCTTGAGAAGGTAGAAGCGGCGGAGAAGAACGGTATGACTCTCTTTTTAGTGCCAAAAGGGTACAAGAAACTGACTTATTACGAGCAGAAGACAAAGGAATATGATATATTCGGGTTCACGTTTGTAAGGTCATATTACGTGCCCAAGGAGATAGACCTCGGAGAACATATGAAAGGCAAAATGGAAGTGGAAGAGGTATCCACGATTGAAGACGTGGTAGCGTATATGATTCTATGACCTCGGGATGCGTTTTTGCTACTTAGCGCTTAAGTTATACCCAGAAATATCAAGCAGCCAATTACCGTCTTTTAATTCCGTGTTTGACGACAGTATCTCTACTCTTTGCTGGAACAAAGGACCATCCAGCACAAAAGTGTGATATTCACCATGTTCGCCGCAAGGATGAATTGTGTCTGGCAAATCCACGATAAATTGCGCGTTTATCTCTTTACCCAACCAGTCTTCACCGAACAAATCCGCTTTTACGTTTATTACTATCGCTTTGAATCCCGAGTTCACAAATTCTGTTAATACCGTTTTTGGGTCATACATCCATAACGGTTCGATTGACTCTACTTCTACTTCTGAACAAACTCTATCCACCCAGTCCTTATGTTCCGGCAGGTCAATATCTCCAAATACACCGCCTTTTAGCCCTTTGTGCTTCAAGTCCCTCGCAGCTTCTTTGAATTTAGTCTCGTAGCTATTCCACGTGCTTTTAACCTGGATTATCGGTATTCCGATAGCTTCCGCTTGTAAGACTAACAAGTCAGAGCGTAATCCGTGAGCTCGTGATCGCGTGCCGTCTTCGGATATAACATTCAGTAGGTAAGAGATGTCAAATCCCGCTGACTTCGCTTTATAACAGGCAAGACAACTTTCCTTGCCGCCACTCCAGGAAGTGAATACTTTTAGCCTTGTATCTCCTTCCCCGAATTTCTTTGCTGGTACCTTCATGAATACAAAGAGATATAGTAGCGAGATTTAAAACCATCTTTTTGTAGAAGAAAAAACCTAGTATTTATGTAAAGAATCTCCTACTAATACAGCATATGCAAAAATAGCATATGCAAAAAAGGAAGGGGCAGTAGGGTAGCCAGGTTATCCTCGTGGCTTTGGGAGCCATGGACCCCAGTCCGAATCTGGGCTGCCCCATCAAACTTTCTTTCAAAAGAAAGTTTGATCAAAGAAACTCATGCCTTTTGTTGGTCTTGCTTTCTTTCAAAAGAAAGTTTGAGTTAAGAAACGTTTTCAGGGGGCCAACTAGTTTCCATCCAACCAGGAATCCTACCGCTGTCTCGTGGTCCCACAAGTACGGTCCAACCAGTTGCATCTTCCGTCTCACCGGAAATACGCGCGGCAAGACCTGGTAACACGATTGTCTCGTTTTTTACTTTCTTGCCTATTTCATGCGAGTCAATAGTCTCTTTTATCACGTTTGCATTGAGCTGTCCGCCCGCAACTGCCGCTTCCACGCCCAGACCATCTGTGTCTACCACCATCAAATACGAATCAATCTTGTTTGAAGCGATGTCACTTTCTACTGTGTAGTAAGTCAAAGCGAAGTTAGTAGTAAGGAAAAGAGGCGATTCCGCCGTTGGGTTACCTACCTCTCTCAACCCGGCATCCACACTTACAGGACGCCGTGGGTCGGTGTATATATTCGCGACAAGAGTACGCTCAGGTATCAACGAATGCGGCTCGATCGAGTGCATAATCATCATATCTGCATATCTTAGGATGAACGTATCTGCGATAACCGCTTCCCAATAAGAAGCTTCCAGTGCATCTTCAAGTACCTGCCATGCGGTCATGGGCACGGCGATCAGCGGATATGCAATTTGTTTATCCTGCTCCCCTATACCCGCACGTCTTAGCTGTACGAATCTGGAGAAACTCTCACTGAGCCCGTTTCCCGTGGGGTACGTCCCGGGGTCCAGCACGAGGTCTTTTATGCCGGCCGAGGAAAAGGTTACTGCAAGGCTATTCAGCATATCGAGGTCCTGTGAGAACAACGCAACCGGGACTTTGTAGCGTTTTGCGAGGCTTAGCATCTCTGACCAGTTGTCCTTGTCCGCAGCGTATATCAAGGGATTCCTATCTGAAACCGTCTTCAAACCTTCTTTTTGCACTTCCGCATTGAACGAACAAAGCACTAGCGGCAGGTCGGTCTCTTCGGCAACGCACTTCACGCAGGCCGCAAAGGTGTTCGCATCGTCTGATACCGAACGAATAGCAATCGCATCTAACGTTAAAAATTCACCCACGTAAAACTTGCGCCAGTCGGTTATCTCTTTTACTCGAACACGCAATTCCGCTTCGTCCATCGTATCCCAAACGTCATAAGTAAGCGCGGTTCTATTGAAGAACGTCAGCTCGTGCCGGTACAGGACGTCCTCACCACCTATTGTCATTGTCCGCGCACCTACTCCGATCTTCACTTCTCGCACTTCGGGCGCTAACAAATCCATTAATTTGTGGGCCTTATCTGCGTACTTCGGCTCAAAAAGAGGTTTACAGTCTGATAAACTCTTCTTCCTGTCTTTCAATAGCGATGCGTAAGCCAGACATGTCTTCTCACCGCATTCACCGCAATTCGTACCGGGTAGATATTCCCAGATTTCCATCGGACTACCTATTCTCATTTCTCAGGCCTCCACTTCACCCAATCTTCCATCCCTATCGCTTTATCATCATCCGTTTTCGCGCCGAACAGCATCTGCGTGACTCGCTTAACCGTTTTAGCCGCTTTTGGGTGCATCATCATGAACAAATCACCACCAGCTATTCCTAACGTCAGCCCCGTAACGATCTCAAACAAAGGACCTCTATACGCAGCAGGACCCCAGTCAGAGTCTTCCTTGATGGGCGAATCCTTCATCCATGCTTCTCGTGCACCCCACGCATTTGTTATACCACAAGAAATCGGGAATGCCAGGTCAGAATCACCCTTCAACGCTGCTATTCGCATCCGTTCGATATTCGTGTATGCGTAATCCAGACCATAACCAAGCGCAGCCGTTGTCGGGTCTATCACGATGTCTTCACGCGGCACACCCAATTTAAATAAATACCGGTTCAACGTCTTTTGCGCATTTATGTCCAGTTGGGTCCACGAAAGGATGACATGCCCATGGTCCTGCGCGGCTTTCGCTATCCGCTCATAGTCCATGTTCAGGTTTGCAGACGCAATTAAACATCTCTCGCCTTCTGCTGCTTCCGCTGCAGCCTCCAGCACCGCTGGGTCTTTGTCAGGATTACCTGAACCGCCGATGACTATAGGCACCTTAACCGCTTGCAGCACTTCCTCTACCGTCTTTGCCGCTTCTCGTGCTGGCGTATCATTTATCATAGGGTCCGTGCTTATCAGGTGAATCGTGACCATATCCGCACCGAATTCCTGTACGTTCTTCTTCGCCCATTCACCCGGGTCTTCCATCACATCATCGTAATACCCGCGCACCGCTTTCGCAAGTGGAATAGGCATATCAAAACAATCCACGGAAATCACCGGTGGATGCGGCATTTGATTGTCAAAATTATAAAAGGGTAATGATTTCTCTCCCCCGATCGTTACAACATTCCCCCTCGAGCCACCATCCGAAGACGTAGCACCGATTGTTACTTCTTCTATCCGCCCGTTCCATTCGGCTTTCGCTACTTCAAACTTCGCCGGCACTAAAGACTGTACTTTCATCTCGCCCACACTTAGTTGAGGCAGCTGCGCAGGCTGCAGTATCTGGATCAACGAACTTCGGGTCGAAAGGGTTGTTTCGAGCTGTTTATCCACCACGCTTAGCATAGACTGTAGTAACTGGATTAGCGAAGTAGGAACCGCCCCGTCTGACGATATTTCTAGCTCTATTTCGCCCTCTATCGAGACATCCTCCAGCTCTATCACTTCGTACTCTTCTAATATATCCACTATATCCGCTAAGGTTATTTCTTTCGGCATCTTCCGTAAATCCTAAATTGTGCTCCTCTTTATATATGCTTACTATTTTTGTCGCATGCCCAAATCTGAATTTGCAGGCGCTAAACCCGCTACCTTCTTCTCACCCATACTTAGTTTTGGCTGCAGTACATGGATCAACGAGCTTCGGGTCGAACGAGTTGCTTCAATCTGTTTATCCACTGCACTTAGCATAGACTGTAGTATTTGGATTAGCGATGTAGGAACCGCCCCGTCTGACGATACTTCTAGCTCTATTTCGCCATCTATCGAAACGTCCTCCAGCTCTACCGCTTCGTACTCTTCTAACATATCCATTATATCCGCTAAGGTTATTTCTTTCGACATCTTCCGTAAATCCTAAATTGTACTTCCTTTTATATATCTTTACTATTTTTGGCGCATGCCCAAATCTAAATACCGGTATACCCTCTAACTTTTGGGCGCAATTAGCGTTCATTACAAGAAAAACGCAAAATAATACCTTACGGAAAGAGAGATTATACTATACTTGTAGAGGATCCGATGAGCGATATTAATCAGGATAGAGAAGTGGTTCCCCTTACTACTCTGTTACCGGGCGAACGAGCAAAGATCGTTGCTTTGGGGCATGGAGCAGGGCGGCAACGCCACTTCAGGACGATGGGGCTGATGGAAGGTAAAATCGTGGAGATAGTAGCGACACAGCCTGCAAGGGGTCCGGTAGTCTTAAACATAGAAGGTACGCAGATAGCGATTGGAAGGGGCATGGCGAGACGTATATTAATACAGAAGATATGAAGCGAATATCCCTTATGGGCTGTCCAAACGTGGGCAAAAGTGTTGTTTTTTCGCGTCTTACCGGTGTAAACGTGATCTCATCGAATTATCCTGGTACGACAGTGGATTTTACAAAGGGCAATACGTGCATTCGAGGTGAGAAGTTCGAGTTGATTGACGTCCCCGGTACTTATTCCTTAGAACCTACGTCAAAAGCAGAAGAAGTGGCTCAGTCCATGCTTCAAGAAGCGGATGTCGTAATAAATGTTGCAGACGCTACACATTTAGAGCGGAATCTTTACTTAACACTGGAAATCCTGGGCAGTAAAAAGCCCACTATCGTGGCTTTAAACTTGTGGGACGAGTCGAAACACATTGGCGTTGATATAGACGTGGCTAAATTGGAAAAGCTGCTTGGCGTGGCTATTGTCCCAACTTGTGCGATCTCGGGTGAAGGGATAAAAGAACTCGCATCTGAATTGTGTGTTGCACGAGTATCCAAAACGATTGAGCCAATGTCCGAAGACGAGCGATGGGCGAAAGTGGGCGAAATCATTGGTAAAGTTCAAGTGGTGCATCATCGCCATCACACAATCCGGGAACGTATAGCAGATATTACGGTGAAGCCGATTACGGGCATCCCAATTGCGATAATCGTGATACTGCTGATGTTTATATCCATAATCGGGATAGGGAACTGGATAATTGAACATCTGATGGACCCTTTGTTCTATAATTACTATGGGCCGTGGATTATAGACGTGGTAAATTCGTTCGCGCCGGAGGGATTGTTACATGATATTTTAATAGGGCAGTCCACGGGCGAATCTCTGGACTTCACGCAATCTTTCGGGCTGCTAACCACAGGATTATACGTACCGTTCGCCATGGTCCTACCATTTGTAATCACGTTTTATTTCATGCTCAGCCTGCTTGAAGACACGGGCTATCTACCCCGACTCGCGGTTCTCGTGGATACGGGATTGCACAAATTGGGTCTGCACGGCTCGGCGATCGTGCCCACGATATTGGGCTTTGGCTGCAACGTGCCGGGCGCATTAGCCACTCGTGTGATGGAGACAAAGAAGCAGCAGTTCATTGCTGCCACGCTTATGGCAATTGCTGTTCCGTGTATGGCACAGTCGGCGATGATATTTGGCATTCTGGGTAGAGAAGGACTGAAATGGGTATTAATCGTATATGCAACTCTGTTTGTGCTATACGTCTTTATAGGGCTGCTGCTAAAGAAATTAGTCAAGGGAGAGAGCCCAGAATTATTATTGGAAGTCCCCCCCTACCGAAAACCGGACAGCCGCACTTTACTAAAGAAGACTTGGACCAAAGTGTACGGTTTTTTAGCAGAAGCGGTTCCATTTGTGTTATTAGGCGTTCTTATAGTGAATCTGCTGTATATATCCGGACTAATAGACATCCTTTCCGCGGTATTCTCGCCGATTCTTACCACATTGTTTGGTTTACCAGAAGGTGCTATTGTTGCGTTGATTATGGGTTTCCTCAGAAAGGATATAGCAATCGGCATTTTATTGCCATTGGGTATGACGCCGCAACAATTGACCATCTCATGTGTGATTTTGTGTACTTATTTCCCGTGCGTTGCTACTTTTGTCGTTTTAATCCGCGAGTTGGGCGTTATGGCTATGCTAAAGGCAACAGGATTGATGATTGTTGTTACAGTTGCTGTTGGTGTGGTCCTGAATTTGATATTGAATGTGCTTTAGACCTGCAATAGATGTTTAAACTTTTTGCGTTACAGTGTAATGTTTAAAAAGATAAAACAATTAGATATTCAAGAGGTAAAATGGGCAGCGCACTGGTATATATCAACGGCGAATATTGTGAAGAAGGAACCGCGAAAATTTCTGTGTTTGATCATGGCTTTCTCTATGGTGACGGCGTATTTGAAAGTATTAGATGCTACAACGGCACGGTTTTCGGCTTGCAGGAGCATATGGAACGGCTTTTTGAATCTGCGAAACTAATAAATTTAAAAATTTCGGGAACGCCAGAGAATATGGTGGATTTAGTATGCGAAACAATAAGAAGAACGGATTTACGAGATGCTTATGTACGGCTTGTAATTTCCCGGGGCATCGGCGATTTGGGCATGGACCCCAAAAAGTGCCCGGAACCCACGGTAGTCATAATTGTTCAAGAGGCTGAGCCTATGTACGGCGATTTATATGATAAGGGCATACGAGTCATCACAACAGGGATCAGAAGAATTGCAATTGATGCGATAGATGTTCGAGCTAAGACTTTAAACTACTTGAACAATATTCTGGCAAAGATACAAGCGAACACAGCGGGATGTGAAGAGGCATTGATGCTCAACCATCTCGGCTATGTTTGTGAAGGCACCGGTGACAACGTCTTTATCGTGAAAAACGGGGTCGTACTAACTCCACCAGCCGAATCGGGTGCTCTGAAAGGAATTACAAGACGGTTCATCTTTGCACTATCAAAGAAACTAAATATCGTGTGCAACGAAAAAAATATGACGTTAATTGACGTTTACGCAAGCGATGAGGCTTTTATGACCGGTACGCTTGCTGAAATAGTGCCTGTGGTCGAAGTTGATGGCAGAGAAATAGGCGATGGAAAACCGGGAGGGATAACGAAGCGGTTGATGGCGGAATTTGTTGAGAGCCGAGAGGCATATGGTATTGCAGCTTACAATGAAAAGAGATGAGAAATGCCCGAAGTGGTGGTACGAAGAAACGGATCCTGTGGGTGTTGATTACAGCAGTGCGGAGCTGGTGCAGCGCTATGACGACAGGCATCAAAAGTTACGTGACTACGAAAAGAACAGTGAGATAATCATAAACCGTCTCGGGCTGGACACAGACAGTACGGTTATAGACCTGGGTGCAGGAACTGGTGCATTTGCGCTTTACGCAGCAAAACAGTGCCGAAAAGTTTATGCTGTTGATGTCTCCGCGATAATGCTGGACTATTGCCGAACAAAGGGTGAAACGGAGGGGTTGCGAAATATCGTGTATTGCCACGGAGGTTTTTTGACATACGAGCACGATGCCGCACCTGTTGACGCGATAGTATCAATACTTGTGCTGCATCATCTACCCGATTTCTGGAAATTAGTCGGTCTGAAAAGAGCCGCTGAGATGTTGAAACCCGATGACCGACTCTTTCTCTGCGACATCGTGTTTCCGTCTGAAACGGCTAATCTAGAAGCAGAGCTCAACGCATGGGTCACATCAATCGCGAAACAGTCAGGCCCTGAACTGGCAGCGGAAGCGGAAACACATATCCGAGAGGAATACAGCACTTACGACTGGGTAATGGAAGGGCTACTGGCGCGAGCAGGGTTTGAGATCGAGAACGCTGAGTCCCACGGTCGGCTTCAAGCAACCTACGTCTGTGCTAAGAGCGGCCCCTGAATACGTATAATGTCACCCCTAAAAACAGCAAAATGATGGCTAAAAGAAAGATGAATGGTACGATTCTGGATGCAAAGGATCTAACAAAAAGGTTCGACACGAAAATAGTTCTCGACACGATCAGCTTTGACGTGAAAAAAGGCGAAATCTTCGGGTTACTCGGACCGAACGGAGCGGGAAAGACAACGATGATCAGGATTATTCTCGACATTATAAAGGCAGACAATGGCTCGGTAAATATATTCGGCGAGATTTTTAATGAGCACCTTAAAGAGCGAATCGGTTATCTACCCGAAGAGCGGGGGTTGTACCAAAAAACAACGTTTTTCGAGTGTTTGAAGTACTTTGCGGAACTCAAATCAGTAAAAAAGTCCGAGACCGCGAT
>Ga0255453_1060_pt1 | contig 13477 bp, 13 predicted proteins | sample ANMaggQLBNCT01G4_FD_182628 | JGI IMG/M metagenome (GOLD analysis project Ga0255453, IMG submission 182628) | Sediment cell enrichment communities from methane seep in Santa Monica Basin, California, United Staets - ANME aggregate JGI... | ecosystem: Environmental > Aquatic > Marine > Cold seeps >...
CCTCTTCAATATCTCTCCCTGTCACAACCTTCTTTATTCCTTTCTCAAACTTTGGAATAATGTTGTCATACGCTTCTTTCATTTTATCCAATGAATAGTCAATCGTGTGTTTTTTAAAGAACAATATTTCTAAGAGGTCTATATTTTCAGCGCTCATTTTTACTCCTTAAGCCTCAACCACTCTATGCACTTAAATTTTATCGCTCTCCAAAAATAAAAAGATCGCTCCGAAGGAGCGAATCAGGGAGTAATCATTCTATTGAGATTTCCCAATTTCCATCCGCGCTAATATCGAGTAAGTAAATCCCACTCTTGCGAATACTTACGGCTTTGGATCCATCGAATTCTCCAATTTCGTTCACAAGAAGCTCAACATTGTCTCCTTCGTCATCCAAAAGCCAGATCGCAAAATTAGAATCTCCGTCATGGGTCATCTCAAATCTAGCTAAGCCCATATCCAGAGAGAACGCTTCTGATGCCTGTTGTCCTTTGCCTTTCAGCACTTTTGGTACTGAGGGCGCAGAAGAGGGTCTTGGTTGCTCAATGGTTATTGCCCATCTACCATCTGCACTGATGTCCAATAAGTGATCTCCGTGTTTTTTAATGCCTACCGCTTTGGATCCATCGAAACTTCCAATTTCATTCACAAGAAGCTCAACATTGTCCCCTTCGTCATCTAAAAGCCAAATCGCAAAATTAGAATCTCCGTCATGAGACATTCTGAATATTGATAGTCCTTTTTCGAGTGGGAATTTCGATGTGGCTTCCTGTCCTGTTCCAGAAAGTGTAATTGGTTCTGCCGTAGGTGCTGCGGTTGGCGCTACAGGTGTAGGCGTTGTTTTTGGAAGGGGTGTTGCAACCGGCGAATGAGCCGGCACTGGTGTTTCCTCTTCAACACATCCCGCAAATATCACGGCAGCTACAATCGCTACTAATGCTATTAAGCCCACTACGTTTTTTGTTCTCATCATTTTATCACCTCCTTTTCGTTTTAGTTTCATAACTTACGGTGCCTTCATATATATTTTTCTACTACCTATATCTACTGCGGGGTATATTTAAACTTTACTCTAACATATACTAATATACCTTTGCATCGCTGTATACTTTTTCTCCTGCTTGTCAATTTACCTGATCCTACTCTCTACCACTTTCAATCTCTTCCTCCGCCAGCCCGTACAAATCATATACCAGCCGGTCAATTTGCGCATCAAGAAGCTTTATCTGCCGTTCATAAAGCTCTTTATCTTGCTCCATTCTCGCCTCGTGGTGTTTCTTCTGATGTTCGAGCATGCTCTCAACCAACGCTACAAGTTTATCGTGCTGTGCTACTTCCTCAGGATTGGAGAAGTCTATGGCACGGATTGGTAGTGATTTTAGTTGTCCTACTTTTATTTGGGGAAAAGCGTCGTTAATTTCGTCGTAGAAGCCTCGTATGAAAAAAGCAATAAGCCGACTTCCAAGAATACCCGCAAGATATGGGGCTTTGACTGAGTTCTCCTTGGGCAGGGTAATATAAACTTGCTGATCAGCAACCGAGTCAGTCGTTTCAAGTGTAACTACAAGACGTTTCCCCAGAATTTTACGTGAATAAACACGCTCACCTTGAAAGAACTCAGACTGTCTTGGTTCAGCAAGCCAAGGGCCATATTTCACAAATTCTGTTGATATAGGTGGTAAAAATCGGTGCAAATCGCGTCCATAAATGAATGGCCGATAACCATTTTTCTTAGACATACTATGATAAGGTCTTTCCTTAACGTCACGAGGTGTCTGCGGTCCTGATCCGAATGCAGTTTGCCCATATCCGCCGATTCTGTATGGATGAACCCCACGAGTAATTTTAGCAAAACTTTGAAGTTCAGGATAGTTCTTTTTCAGTCTGAAGACTAAATCAGAGCTTGTACTATCAAGAGATGTTGAGATTGGCCGTAGACCATCCAGATATTGTTCTGTATTATGTGTCGCAAGTTCTAAAATTCTTCCATCTCGCATTGCATTAATTTGAAATGACATCCCAGGTTGAACAGTTTTTTGGATAGTATAAACCACAGTATCAACTGTAATCCCCGAAAAAACATTTGATGGTGGGGTCAAGATGCATAAATCAGTTGCTTGGCTCAAAATAAATGCACGCGTACTCGATGAATAAGTATTTGTGAGCCACACGTTTGGCACAATTTGCCCGACATACCCCCCTAATCGACATAATTGTGATGCTTTTTCCATAAAAATAGAAAACATATCGAGTTGATAGGGCGAACTTTTATATTTAGCTCCAAGATATGCTTTAATATCATCGCCAATGTTAAGTGCTTTCCAATCACGACCAAACACATATGGCGGATTCCCCACAACACAATCAAACCCTCCCTTTCTCATAATCTCCCCAAACCCCTTCCTCTCATCCTCCCAATCAAGCACATTAACCTGCCTCATCTCCTCCTCGTTGAACAGCGTCCCCTGCTGCCCCAAATCGTAATATTCCGGCCCGATCAACGAATTCCCGCACTTGATATTATCACCCAGATTCGGCAGCACACCCTCCAGGCCCAATTTCGCTTGCTTGTCAATACTCTCGCGACTCTCATGCTCCAGCACCTTCAGTAGCAGACTCATTTTCGTCACCTCAACCGCCTGCGGGTCTATATCAACACCAAAGATATTATCCAAGAGAATCCGCTTCTTTTCCGCTGTCGTCAGGTACCATTCGTTCTCTTTAGCCTGAAATACCGCCTCTTTGTATTTCTTCGGCTTGTTACGCACGTACCAATCCAGATGATACCGCAGCAGATAGGTATATGCACCAATAAGGAAACTGCCGGAACCGCATGCCGGATCCAGAATCTTTATAGGTACAATCTCTTCCGGCGTCTTTCCCGCAGTCAACTTACCAACCGTGTTCTCCACGATATATTCAACGATATACTGAGGCGTATAATACACCCCACCCGCTTTTTTGACCTCCGGCTTCGTCTCCACCTTCGCCTGATGCCCGGCCGTCAGCCGAATGACCTTACCCAGAAACTGCTCGTACACGTTCCCTAAAATCTCCACACCGAGCACAGAGAATTCATATGGCGACTTCGGATAATACAGATCCTGAATGATCGTCTTCAAGACCTTGTCATCTATCGTCAACGCTGGCGTTATCCCATCGCCCCCAAAATCGAAATTGAATATCCCACTATCGTATTTCGATTCCGCCAATCTAAAATGGTTCAGCAAATGCATGTACACGTCACAGGATTCTACTTGTGTCTGCAACTGCCCATAAGGCTCGATACCGCGATCCTCACAAATCCGCAGGAAGATTATCCTGTCTAATATCTTTTGCACCGCATAGTTCAACTCGTAAATAGTGACATCCGGATTCCGTAGCGCGATATTCTTCGCCAGCAGCTCTCGCCAGCTCTCTATCTCCTTTAAGAATTCGCTATCTACTTCCGCAGTGCCCTTCTTGCCCTTTGTTGATTGCGCGTACCGGTCGAAACTGCCCTTGAGCACCGCTTCCTTTGAGAATACGTCGTAGATCGCATCAAACTTGTCAAGATACTCGTCAAACGTATAGTATGCAATCCGACCTATGCCGACTTTGTCATTTTGATTGGGCTTCATCTGACAGTTGAATACCGAGAACTCCTCGAAATCAGTAACAATAGATAGCGGCAGTTTCGCGCTCCATGCATACCGTCTCAGTTGATATGACGGGCTGACGTCCGCTTTTATGTTCACTGCGGGCTTCTTCGCTTCCACGAAGAATTTACGCTGGCTCCCTATTCTGAAACTGTAATCAGGTGCTCTGGTCGAACGTCCAACTTTTATTGTATCTTCGAGAACAACCTCCTTGTATTGTTCCGCAAAGCCCTGCCTATTGCTCACGTCCCAGCCCAGGGCTTCAAAGAACGGGTCAATGAATTCGCGTCTTACCTGCGCTTCGTTATACGCAGATTTCTTATAAGCGTCTATATTCGTCCGGAATCGCGCAACGAGTTCTCCCAATTTCTGTTTTGCTTCTTCTTCTGTGTAAGTCATCTGCCCCCTATTTATTATCTATATAATCATTCATTTTCCCTTTATTCTCTCCCTTGACGTGCATCATCATAGTCATGGAATCCATAGTATCGTTAAGCATATAAATTTTATTTCTCGCCCACCAATATTAGTTCGCTTCCTAGCCCGGTGATTGATGGCTCCTTACTTAAACGGACAATTATATCAGTAACTTGAGCGTATAATCTCTTTTCCCAGTTCGTTGCCTTTCGCATCTCTTCAGGAAGAGAATATACAAAATCTCCGTAGATTCCCATGACCAGTATGCCATTACTCTCAAATAGCTCCCTAAGCTCTTTGGGGCTAAATACCCTCCCAAAACCGTGAGCTCCATGTGCATGATTCAACTCGAAATTAATCAATTTAAGTGCCATCTCTGGATTTTTACCCGACTCTTGCATTGCAGCCCAGTAACGGCTCGAAACATCTACGCAGATTCTCCCTCCTCTTTTCATTACCCGAGTAAGTTCCCCGGCTGCTTTCAATGAATCGGCCGCAAGAGAAATAGGACCTCTTACACAAAGTACAAGATCAAAGGATTCATCAGGAAATGGGAGAGCGGCAATGTCTGCCTCTTTGATTTCTACCTTTTCTAATAACCCTTGCTTTCGTAATTTAGCCTCTGCCACTCTTAATTGCCCTGGTGACAAGTCACAGAGTGTTACTCTGTAACCCATCTTTGCCAACGGCAGGGTCACTATACCTGTTCCCCCACCAGCATCTAAGATTCTTGCAGCCCTATTCTCAGGAAGGCATTCCGTTATCACTCGCCATTTCAAATACCGGTCTAACTCACCCTCAAATGTGGTGAAATACACGTCATACCGCTTGGATAGTTCATCCCATTCCTTTCTGACATTCTCAATTTCTCTGGGGCTATCTTCTAACATTTTCTACCCTTAGCAATATCGTTAATGGTATCAAGCTATGTGAATTCGCCCATTACTATTCCCCTTTCAAGAAACTATATGTTCTTTTGCCCTTTCTCGATAGCCCAAACAATCTTCTACTTGTGAAATTAGACTCTATTTCATTCTCTTTCATATGATGATCACGGAAGGATAGAATTCCGTTTGGTTTCAATCGTTTTTGTTTATCCTTTTTTTTAGCTTACTCGCACATCGCATCAATTATCTCTCCCCGATATTGTGCAAGCTTAGAAGCGATCAGTGCGACATATTTACCCTGAAATCGTGCTGCCGCTAACTCATTTTCGCTCGGCATGCGCTCCCCAGTGTTACCCGCAATTGTTGACGAGCCATAAGGAGACCCGCCATTAAGTTCATCAATGTCCCCCTGACCTTCAAAGAGATATGGTAAACCCACAATGATCATCCCATGATGGAGAAGCGTAATGTGAAAACTGAGAATGGTAGATTCCTGACCGCCATGCTGTGTAGCAGAGCTCGTAAATACACTTCCTATCTTACCGACAAGAGCTCTGTCATTCCAAAGCCTGCCGGTAGCGTCAAGGAACTGACGCATCTGGCCGCACATATTTCCAAACCGCGTTGGTGTGCCAAAGATGATTGCATCTGCGGATGCTAAATCATCCACCGTACATATCGGGACATGAGCAAACGCTTTCTGCGCTTCTACTGCGCCCATCTTCGCGATTACCTCTTTCGGTAGCGTCTCAGGAACGCGGCGCATTTCTACCTTAGCATTCTCCACTTCCTTGGCGCCTTCCGCGACAGCCTCGGCCATACGGTGAATATGCCCATACAGCGAATAATAAACGATTAAAACTTTCATAGTCTTTTCATCCTTCTTTTTTTGCTTCTTTTATGACAACATACTTCTTTACCTTTATTTAAAACTTCTGTTTTTCCGCCCGCGCTTTTATTTGTTGTTCTTTTATCCAACTGCGGCGTTTACCATAATTGAAGAATAAAAGAAAGAATGAACGGAGTTACTTCCTGAGCTCCTCCAATCTCTTCTCTATTTGCTTTAATTCTTGCCTCATAGATTTTGAGCGTGCCTCAAGCATTGAAATCTCTTCTTTTATACGCCTCGGCATCGTAGCTCCAATTATACTCAAGCCACCGCTTTTATACATCTCAATTGCTTCTTTTACCGTGCCAGCCGTGACAGTCGCAATATCCACGCCCGCCGCATGAAGCATATAAAATATATTTGGCCCTATGTTTCCAGAGATAACCAAATCCACCTCTTTATTCAGAAGCATTTCAGGATGCGCGATACAAAAAGCTCGCCCTGTCTCATCAATGATGCTTTCGTTTGGTACTGCTTCAAACGCCATTGTATCTGGGTCTACAATCACGAAGTATTTGCTCCTTCCAAATTCCCAGTGCACCCGCGCATCCAGATCTCCCGCCGCTGCAGTTACACATATCTTCATCTTTTTTACACCTTCTTAGAGGAGCTTTGCCCTCTTAAAATATATGCAGTCAATCCAATTTTCAGCAGGGCTGAGACATAAGTCACCTAAGCTCGCGGGATACATTCCCTGTAAGTATACCTCTATAATAGCGTCTGTTTCGCATTTAGGTTGTCCGGATGGGTCCATCCCAAAATAAGGGCAGCCATCTTTAAACGGGATTTTCTCCGAGTTACTTTCGAGGGGCATAAATGCCATTTGAGAAGCACCTCCTTTCAATTATAAAGAATCATAAGTTTCAGGACATAAAAAGGTTTTCGATTTCTTATCTTTAATCGCTACGCTTACTCAAGTTTGACCTCTATCTCTTTTGGCTTGACCTCCTCCGCCTTCGGTATGTCTATGGAAAGGACATCGCCGGTGACCGAGACGCGGATGTCCTCCTTTTTCACGCCTCTTACATGCTGAGCGCCTCTTGTTCACATACATCTATGCAAACCTCACAATCGGTACACTCCTCTTCATTTACATCTCCGCTTTTTTCATCATCTCAATTACTTCATGATCTGATACATCGTACCAATTCCTGTATGCTTGTGCTACAGCGCGAAAAAATACGGGTTTCTCCAAGACTACTATTTCATCAACCATCTCTCCTATCTCTTCTGCAACATCTTCTCCTGAGACTGGTACTGCCACAATGATTTTCATTGCTTTTCTATTTTTGCAAAGCATTATAGCAGCACGCATTGTGGAACCCATGGCAATACCGTCATCCACTAATACGACCATTTTGCCCTCAATTTCTGGTAAAGGTCTACCTTTTCTCAACATCGCTATTCTCCTCTTAATCTCTTGTTTCTGCTCTTTCATAATTTCAACAATTGTTTCTCTCGGAAGCCACCGCTCAGCATCCTTAAAACTGAATGTACTTCCATCTTCTGCAATTGCTCCAAATCCAGCCTCTGGATTATCCGGAAAAGGCAATTTCCTTGTTACTATAAGAGAAAAACTTGCAGCCAGATATTTTGCAACTTGGTATCCCACTTCAACACCTCCTCTTGGAATAGCCAGAACGATCACATCTCTGTCTTTGTATCTCTTTAATGCTCTGGCAAGCTTTTCGCCTGCATCTTTTCTATCTTCAAACATGACCCCCTTAAATCATTTTCAAAAACTCGAACCCTTTTTATACAACCCGATTAATTCTGCTTTATCCAATATATGGCCTTCCATGGCTTCTTCTAAGGCTTCCTTGTTAATCCCTTCGTTTAAATCAAGCACATTGTCCAGGGCGTATAGTTTAAAGAAGTAACGGTGAGTACCAGATGGAGGACAAGGCCCTCCGTAATCCTTCCTGCCAAAATCATTTATCCCTTGCTTTCCTGGAATGCTGTCTTCGTCAATCTGCGAAACAACAGGAATATTAAATGAAACCCAATGGACCCATGTCCCCATAGGTGCATCCGGATCATCAACTATGAGAGCCAGGCTTTTAGCCCCCGCGGGAATAGCCTCAATAATGAGTGTAGGGTTGAAATCATCCCCTTCACAGGTAAATTTCCGGGGAATCTTCTTACCATTTTCAAATTCAGGACTCGTTAATTTCATATTCAACCTTCCCCTCCTTTTCATCTCTTTGGTACATAGTTCTATATGGGTGCGAGTTGTTATCCCCCTTTATATCCTTATACAATAGTATCACTTCATGTTTATAAAAGCTATTAGGACATCACCTCAGATACTCTTTCAAAAGTTGTTTTTTTCAGTACTGTGGCTAACCATTTCTTCTATTGCTTTTTCATTCCAAATGTCTTCAGCAAGGTGAATAATCTGTTCCATAGGAATATAGTAAACTTTAAATAATGCAATATCAAAACCAGAACAGAGTACACTATCACATTAGTAGAGGAGGTGAAGTCAGAATCACAACCAACCAGGAATGTAGAGTGGCATATTTGAATGCGACAGAACACAACCTGAGAATCCAGAAACTGTCCATTAAGGACGCGATAGGCCCCATCAGTTTTGCGTTACTGTGCCACCGTGACAGATACAAAAGCTTTGAGGTTGAGCCCTATGATGCGAGGAATGTGCTCTGCTTCGGAACAGGTCAGTTAGCAGGTTCTAAGCTCTATGGTTTCCACCGTCTGATCTTTGCAGCAAGGTCTCCTCTATGGCACGGTTTTTTTATCAGTTCTATGGGTGGCGCGGGTCTACCTCTATACCACGCAGGTATAGATCACATGGCGGTTGAAGGCAGGTCTGAGGATTATCTTATAGCGGCAATAAAGGGAACTGGGGATGGAACCTTTGAAACACGTTTCAATGAAATCCGTGAGCAGGATTTAAAAGATATTTTCCATGGCTACGGAGGTAATAGAGGCGGGTATGCATTACAGCAGTACACCTATGATAAGTTCAATGACCTGTTTCTCGATGGAAATAAATAAATACAGATATGACGAGCATGTTAAATCATCCGGCACCTTTGGCGTGAACATGTCGGTTCTGGGCGAATGGCTCCTCTCGTTCAATTGGGAGTCCGTCAATCTCAGCGAAAGTGAGAGAAAATCATTGTATGCACTCGTAAAAAGCCATTACCTCAAACAATTTAATGAAGAGATAGTAGAACCAAAAACTTTCGCTACCTGTGGAGAACCATGTCCTTTGACCTGCAAAAAGATATACCACGAGCACAAAAAGGACTACGAGCCATACGAGGCTCTGGGTCCGAACGCGGGTATCTTCGACCAACGAGCTGCCGAGGAGGCGGTGAAAGAGGTAGAAGTAATGGGCTTTGATGCCATCGAGTTTGGTAATGTGAGTTCATGGATTCTGGAATGTATCTATAAAGGCCTGCTCAAGAAAGAGGAACTTGGACTGGAGGCTGATGTCGAGTTTGACCCACGAAATTATAAGATAGAATTCTCGCATGGAAATGCGAAAGCGGTAATAAAACTTGCTGAACTCGTTGCCTACGGAGATGGGATTGGAGCTATCTTAGCTATGGGCGTTAGGGTTGCAGCGAAAGAGCTGGACAAGCAATTCGCAGAGCGAGTAAAGAGTTTTGGCAATACGTTTTTTGATAGCACGCTATACATCCCTTATGGAGAAATCGGGTGCATGTCACCCATACAATATTGGGTGCCCGGAGCTTTCGTGCCTATGCCCATTCAGGGTAAATACCTCACTAATTACACTATAAATTCACTGCCACCGAGAGAGCTGGGTAAGAGTTGTGCTGAACGTGCAATAAAGGAGCTGTACTCAGAGGAGATGGGAATATGCAGGTTTCACAGGGGTTGGACAGAGAAAACGGTGGAGACGCTCCTGCGTAGGGGTAGAGATATTAACCTCAACCTGTATGAACATTGTCGAGGGCTCATGCAAAAAATTGTGGACTATGACCGTAAAGCAAATCAGTATCCTGTCTTCTGGGAGACTAAGAAGACTAAGGACGTCATCCGCACGTACCTGCCAGAGGTAAGGAAGAAAATGCCTGCAGAAAATGGAGAATTAGACCGTTGGATTGAAAAGTTTAAGGATGACCCAGAACAGGCAGCGAAAGAATATTGGGAAGAAACGCTGAAAGGTTATGAAGAGGGCATTATTGGTTGAGTAGCTACTAATATTATTGCAATACGCAACAATTTTTTCATCATTTTTTCGATTCTAATATTGTTCTTCCTTATCATAGTCTCTCCTGCAATGCGTATTTGTACTATTTTTCACTATCTCTCCCGCACTCAAAACCGGAACCCCAGCAGGTTCCAATAGTTCAGCCACCAGATAAATGCCAGCGCTGCCGCCGTCACTAAGGTGTAATGCACGCGCCCGATCACACCCCAGTAGCGGTTCTTCCACGCCAGTGCGGTGAAGCCCAGTGCCGCAATCGTCAAGACGGCAGCCACCAGTGGCAGCACCAATAAATAAGGCAAGAGCGGGGGAACGCCGTACATCATGCTTGTGCTGTCGCTCAATACGATCACCCATATACCGGCCAGGAACAGCACGTATAGCGCACTCATTACCCAAGCGACCCAACGTGCCTGGCGGGAGCGTGGGATATCAGCTTTTTTCTTAGCTTTCAAGCGGTTGCGTAATGCGCTGACTGGCCAGGCAACCAGAGCTGACAGGAAAAGGGCCATAGAGATTCCCAGCACGGTGTAGTGGAACACGGGCGTTTCATACCAGGACAGCTTTATGTGCGCACTAACTGGTATGTCACTTTCGAACATGTGGGTGATGTGACCCTGACCGTCTTCACGGAAGACCAGGGTTTTTTGACCGCCCACTTCTCGGAAGAACAAGTCTTCTACCTCCACAAACGGTTCATCAAAAACCAAGAGGCTTTCCTCAGTAGCGCTAACATCAAGCCCTCCCATGAGGCCTAATACCTTTTCATACGTGGTGTATGGGGATCTGATATTCATATAACTACCGGTGAACTGTTTGGTGCGCTGCTGGAAGTCTGATGGTGGTTGTGGCACAGGCGCATCGGGCGCAGGATAGTACCGGTTGAGAAACGCTTGCTTGAGTTCGGTACGAGCCCCGCCGTCTAGACTGTTAAAGGACACAAACAGCCCTACTTTCTGCTCGGGCAGCAACGTGAGTAAAGAGACGAAAGGAGGGAGAAGGCCACTATGCTCGATAATCCGCTGGTTGTTAAGGTTTTGCTCGTAAAAGCCGTAGCACATTCCATTAATCCGCGGATCGTGAGTGAAGTGCTGGCGGTGCATCTCTTTGGCCGTGCTCTCATTCAAGATGCGCGTATCGCCATAACGCCCGTTTTGGAGATGCGCAATCATGAACTTCGCCATGTCCGTGGCGGTCACGCTCATGGAGCCCGCTGGAGCCATCCCTTTGATATACTCAAACTCTTCAGCTTTGTACACGCCGTTTTCATACGTGTAGCCCACAGCCATATCAGGTGCTAATTCAAGCGGTAACGGCTGGCGGAACGTACTGTTGTGCATCTCAAGCGGCGTGTAAATATGTTCCTCGACGTAATCCTCAAAGGGCATGCCAGAGGCCTCTTCCACAATATAGCCAGCAAGTGCTGTACCGTGATTGGAATAAGCAGCGAGTTCACCGGGCGGACGCACGCGGGCAGGCATGTTGTTCGCGAGAAACTCTCCCAGTGGTTCGAGGTCTTCGGCACTCCGTACCTGCATTCCTGTCATTCTTTCTTCAAATCCTGCCGTGTGGGTCATCAGGTGCGCGAGCGTGATGGGTTCCGGGTAGGTGTCCGGGATCTTGAAATCCGTGAGGTACGTGTTAACATCTTCGCTTATGTTCAGATTGCCCTGCTCGGCAAGCTGCATCACCGCAGTCCAGGTGAACAGTTTGCTGACCGAACCGATGCGAAAGAGAGTCTTGTCTAGATCAACAGGTGTGCGCTTCACCAGGTCGGCATAGCCATAGCCCTTGGCGAAGAACAGTTCCCCGTCCTTGACCACGGCGACCGTCGCCCCGGGGATGTGATGAGCTTCCAACAGCGCGGCGAAAACACCGTCCAGGAAGGCTTCCAGTTCCTGCGGATCGGTTGGTCCCTGCTGTTGGGGGATCGAGAGCGAAACCTGGTCTGGTTCGGTAGGCATATCTTGAGCCAGAGCGGGTAATCCCGCCAGCAACAAAACCAAGATTGTCAGAAATGCTGAATATATCAGCTTTGTGGAACTAAACGGTTGTCTTTTCATGATCTTATTTCCTCCTTTCTGAAAGATTCTTGTTCCATTTTTGCTCAAAATGTTTCACCTTGTCAAAACCTGAACCCCAGCAGGTTCCAGTAGTTCAGCCACCAGATAAATGCCAGCGCCGCCACCGTCACTAGAGTGTAATGCACACGCCCGGCCACGCCCCAGAAACGGTTCTTCCACGCCAGCACGGTGAAGTCCAGTGCCGCAATCGTCAAGATGGCAGCTACCAGTGGCAGCACCAACACAAAAGGCAAGAGCGGGGGGTCGCCGTACATGATGGTGCTTTCGCCGCCACTCAATACAATCACCCATATACCGGCCAGGAACAGCACGTATAATGCACTCATTACCCCGGCTACCCAGCGTGCCTGGCGGGAGCGTGGTATATCCGCTTTTTTCTTAGCTTTCAAGCGGTCGCGTAATGCGCTGACTGGCCAGGCAACCAGAGCTGACAGGAAAAGGGCCATAGAGATTCCCAGCACGGTGTAGTGGAACACGGGTGTTTCATACCACGACAGCTTTACGTACGCCCAAGCGGGAAAGACATCGAACATATGTGTGATACGCCCCTGACTGTCTTCACGGAAGACCAGGGTTTTTTGACCGCCCACTTCTCGTAAGAGGGACGGTTCAACCTCCACATACTGTTTGCCGCCAAACAGGAGGCTATCATTGGTAGCACTAACATGAGGGTAACCCCCCATTAGGCTCAATACCTTTTCATATGTAGTATATGAGGATCTGGTCATCTTATAACTGCCAGTGAACCGTTTAAAACGCTGCTGGAAGTCTGCCGGGGATTGCAGCTCAGGAGAGTCGGGCACGGGATAGTACCGGTTGAGAAACGCTTGCTTGAGTTCTTTCCGAGCCGTAGCCCCTCCCACGCTATTGAAGGACACAAACAGCCCTACTTTCTGCTCGGGCAGCAACGTGAGTAAAGAGTGGAAATAGATCGTATCGCCACCGTGCTCGATAATCCGCTGGTTGTTAAGGTTTTGCTCGTAAAAGCCGTAGCATACTCCATTAATCCGCGGATCGTGAGTGAAGTGCTGGCGGTGCATCTCTTTGGCCGTGCTCTCATTCAAGATGCGCGTGTCGCCATAACGCCCGTCCTGCAGGTGCGCAATCATGAACTTCGCCATGTCCGTAGCGGTCGCACTCATGGAGCCCGCTGGAGCTATCCCTTTGAAATACTCGAACTCTTCTGCCCTGTACACGCCGTTTTCATACGTATAGCCCACAGCCATATCAGGTGCTAATTCAAGCGGTAACGGCCGGCGGAACGTACTGTTGTGCATCTCAAGCGGCGTGTAAATATGTTCCTCGACGTAATCCTCAAAGGGCATGCCAGAGGCCTCTTCCACAATATAGCCAGCAAGTG
>Ga0255453_1049_pt1 | contig 13462 bp, 15 predicted proteins | sample ANMaggQLBNCT01G4_FD_182628 | JGI IMG/M metagenome (GOLD analysis project Ga0255453, IMG submission 182628) | Sediment cell enrichment communities from methane seep in Santa Monica Basin, California, United Staets - ANME aggregate JGI... | ecosystem: Environmental > Aquatic > Marine > Cold seeps >...
TAATTGTATGAACTGCTACACGTTTTTGAGCGATTCATGATTTCGCACACGGAACACTAAAGAGTACCCACGCATTGTTTTATTAATAGTGGAATATATTGTATCAGAGGGATTTTTTAAACGGGACGTGATGAAAAGTGACGGGCGAAATAAGGGAGTTAGAAACATGGGCTAAACAGACATTCCATTATGCGCTCATAGGGATTATAGTAGGTCTCGCCATAGTCGCTTTTTTTTTAGCTTTAAATTACTGTACTTTATTCTTTTTAGAAGCCATTGGTGGATACCATCCCCCCACACCCGGAAATGAGCCAGATGTATTCGTATTCTACCCACTACTGGGCGGTGCATTCACAAATCCGGCGTTTCTAATTCTGCTAGCCCTTATTCCGGCATTGGGTGGTTTGATTTGCGGTATAATAAAATACAAACTAGTTCCAGTTACGAAACCTGAACTACACGAAACTGACGTCTTCATAGATGCGTTTCACAATGAAAGAGGGCAAATAACATGCAAGGACGGGCTGGTGAGAGGAATATGTTCGGTGGCAACACTCAGCACGGGAGGCAGTGCGGGAAGAGAAGGCCCAAGTGCCATGCTGGGTGCGACTATAGGTTCACTATTCGGTAGATTATTGAAATTAGACGAGCGGGAACGGCGTAAAGTGCTAGCGGCAGCGGCAGGTGCTGGAATTGCGGCTATGTTCAGAGCACCACTTGGCGGTGCGTTCTTCGGTATTGAAACGTTGTACCGACGTGATATGGAAATAGAGGCATTGGTTCCTGCGATAATATGCTCTATCGCAGCGTATATCGTTTCCTGCACCGTCTTTGGATTCGGTAATATCTATGCAATAGGCGATTATGACATCACGGCAATGTTAACTCCTTTCTCATTAATCCTATTCCTGTGTCTTGGAATAATATGTGTTCCTTTTGCTATTGCATTTACCAAATTACTGCAATTATCAAGATCTTTTTTCTTCGACACATTGAAGGGTCCGGACTGGATTAAACCAGCAATAGGTGGACTTCTGCTTGGCCTCCTGTTCCTAATCGGTTATTTCATCCTGAATCCGCAGCAAGACGTAGAGAAAAGTATTGAAATAGCAAGCGGAATATTTGGTGGTGGCTATGGCTTTATACAACTGGCGTTCTATGGCAAGATTACGTTGAGCGTTTTGGCATTTGTCGCGGTTGCAAAGATATTGGGGACCGCTTTAACTATGGGGTCGGGTGGTAGTGGGGGCTCATTTATACCGTCATTAGCCATGGGTGCGGCCGTAGGAGGGGTAGTAGGGCAGGTTCTCAGCTATTTCTTCCCGGCAACGGTGACAAACCCCTGGATATTTTCCCTTATCGGTGCTGCTGCTTTCTTCGGCGCTGCTGCTAATGCACCACTCACCGCACTTTTCATCGTGTGCGAAATCTCAGGTTCTTATACGCTCTTCGTTCCCGCTTTACTTGCTATAATACCGGCGTATTCGCTGGTAGGCAGAAGGACGATTTATCCTGAGCAATATGAAGTTAGGAAAGATTCACCGGCACACCGCAGGGAATTCATGGTTGATATACTGGAAGGCATAAAAGTGGCGGATGCCTATACGAAGAATCTGCTGACCCTTCCTGGAACTAAGACCGTGAGAGAAGGTATCCATTTCGCGGAGAAAAAGGGGCATATAACCTATCCTGTGGTAGATGAAGCGGGGCGATTAGTAGGCATAACGAGCATAATAGACCTGGAAGAAGAAAGAGAGCGGGGAGGGGTCTATAAAAAGATAGCTCAAATGTGCAGGCGGGACGTGATAGTAGCCTATCCAGACGAGTTTCTGGAAGATGCACTACAAAAGATGGATAAATATAACGTGGGCAGGTTGCCTGTGGTGGCACGAGAAAGAGAGAAAGAACTGATGGGAATAATAAGCCGATCCGATATAATAAGCGAACACTGCCGCAGACGGTCTCTTCTAAGGGATGATGGCTCTTCTTGCAGGCGATGAAGAGAAAGACAGTTATTGAAAGCACACATAAAGCAAAAAAAACTTTAAATAATAAGGACGAATATAATAACTGCCCTTTTCGAAGAGTAGTATGACCTCGCCGAACGTGCGCAGGATGATTACTATGGCAAATAGAGGGCTACAAAACCAAGCCGTATTGTACGGTCCCTGCGGTATGCTACTCATAAGAGGGCGATGACCGTTTAGAGGCAACCACAATACGGTACATCTATTTGCTTAGTGGCACACATATCAAAAGCCGAATTTGGCACAACGAATGAATGGATACTGCTATACGGCTCTACAAATCCGGTAAGCATTTAACCCAATATAAAAAATCTGAAGGTCAAGAACATAAAGCTTTTAACTTTTGAGGGTAGATATTTACATTTGTTCGTAGTTGTAGGTTTATAGACAAATACAGAGAAGGTGTATGAGTATGGAAGAAGGAGAGGTAAGAGGGGTTGTGAATGAAGCGGATTTGGAGATAGAGAGGTTAAAGGAGCGAAAGATGCGAGAAATGGAAGAAGATATGAAAGCGATGAAAGCGGGGGGCGCAGAAGGAGAGGGGATGATAGACAGCCCGTTGATAATGGACGATGCCAGTTTTGTAGAGACAGTAAGAAAATATCCACTTATCATTGTGGATTGCTGGGCTGCATGGTGTGGACCCTGCAAAATGGTTGCACCGGTAATAGATGAATTAGCAAAGGAATATGCAGGAAAAGTCGTATTTGGGAAGCTGAACGTGGACGAGAATCCAAAAATAGCTTCAGAATTTGGTATTATGGCTATACCCACGCTGTTCATATTTAAAAATGGTGAACCCGTGGATGTAATACAAGGCGCGATGCCAAAGCCTTATTTCGAGGCGAAACTAAAGGAATGGATGTGAAAGGGGAACTTTTCTACAGACAAGAACGCTTTAGTGAAGGAACAAGAAAAGCGTTATAGGGGAAAACGCTTCCGGTACATGAATGACTACAAGGTATGATATCCGCTAAAAATGGCAAGTACGAGGAGATAGAAATAGTAAAGAGGTTTGCTGATGTTGGATTACAGGTACAGCCAGAGGTTGTTGACTTATTAAGTCAGTATAAAGAGGAATGCGAAGCGAACGGTGGCCTGTACTTTAACATCAATGATATAGCAAAAAGTGTAGCTAATTCGTTAGAGCCTTCGGTATTCGTGATTTCTACGGAACAGATGGCTGCGTTTATCAAAGGTAACGGTGCAGAAGAGGCTGGAAAAAACAACGGATTCCAAAAGCAAGCAGCACCGGATATAATCAAATCGTTCTCCAATAATGGCGGAGGTGTGGACCAAAATGACTTCTTACTACAGTTTCTCAATAGATACGAGAGGATAGGTGCCATACTAAAAAAGCGGCTGAACTGTGGACAGATACGATTCTTGCGGAACGCGAGAGTGGGAGAAGATGTTTCCGTAGTGGGGATGATCGCATCAATAAATAAGACGGCAAAAGGGAATCTCCGAGTGGACCTGGAAGACCCGTCAGGACATATACCCGTAATCTTACATCCTCATGAGGAACTGGTCCATGATGAGATAATAGGCGTTACCGGTACTTTACTAGAAGGCGGTTTTTTGTTTGGAAATAGGGTTATACTCCCGGATGTGCCAATTTCCTCGCCGTCTGCACAGTCATCATTATCCCTGCCGCACACATCTAAATCCGCTCATCGTTCTGAAGAGCCTGTATATGCTGTTTTTATTTCTGATCTGCATGTAGGAAGTAATACATTTCTGGAAGAGACATGGGCTAATTTTACTCAATGGCTAATTGAAGAATCAAAAAGAATCAATATTGCATATCTGATGGTTGCCGGCGATATTGTAGACGGGATCGGTATATACCCTGCACAGGAAGAGGATTTGTTAATTACGGATATAGGCGAGCAATATAAAATAGCGGGTGGATACTTTCACGATTTACCTTCGCATATACATGTAGTGGTCTCACCGGGCAATCATGATGCCGTTAGAAGTGCGGAGCCACAGCCATCTCTGCCTGCGGAGTTCCAGGCGTATTTTCCCGATAATACGCATTTCGTGAGCAATCCTGCGTACATAAGAATCGGTGGCCGGCTGGTGTTGATGTATCATGGTCAGTCGTTCGATGATTTTGTCCGCGCGGTATCGCGACTGAATTATTCAAAGCCCGAGGAAATGATGGCGGAAATGCTGAAAAAGCGGCATGTAGCACCAATATATGGGAACAGCGTTTCTATTGTTCCTGATGGGCAGGACTACGGTGTGATAGACTTTGTTCCTGAGATATTTCACTGTGGGCATTCTCATACAGTCGGAATAGCGAAATATCGGGGCGTGCTACTTGTAAATTCTGGGACATGGCAATCACAAACATCATATCAAAAGAAGTTTAACCTGAATCCCGTCCCCGGATGTGCAACGCTTGTAAACCTTTCCACGCTGAAGGCACAGGTAATGGACTTCCGAGGAGGGGTTGGTGCGTGAACATGAATGTAAAGATGAGAGCACTGCATAACGCAGTGGGACTACGCAACTGGGTACGGAGACGAGCTTACGGCGAATACGAGAAATTGCTGGAGGACGAGATTTTAGAGCGGAAATTGCCCGTGCACGTGGCGATAATCATGGATGGTAATAGGCGATACGCACATAAGATCGGAGTGTCCACGGAAGAAGCGTATCACTTTGGTGCGGAGATAACGGAAAATGTGATAGATTGGTGCTTCGATCTCGGCGTGGAACAACTAACGGTATATGCGTTTTCTATTGAGAACTTTTGCAGGACGGATGAAGAGAGAGCACAATTATTTGATTTGATGTGCGCGGAATTTGAGAAGATCTGCATGGACGAACGAGTCCATAAGCATGGTGTGCGGATAAGAGCGATCGGAAATACCCGTTTACTACCCGAATCAGTAAGGGCGGCAATAAGAAAAGCGGAACGCGTAACAGGGCAGTATACCAAATATAAGTTGTATATCGCGTTAGCCTATAGTGGCCGGATGGAGATAGTAGATTCCGTGAGAATAATAGGGGATAGAGTGAAGAGAGGTCTGCTATCGGTGGCGGAAATAGATGAAGAGACGGTATCACAGCATTTATACATACACGAAATAGAAGATGGTGAGTTGGTGCCGGAAGCGAAGGCTGCGGTGGATTTGATAATAAGGACAGGCGGCGAGATGCGGTTGAGCAATTTCGTGCCCTGGCAGGCGTTGGGAAATGAATGTGCCGCATATTTCTGCGCACCCTTCTGGCCCGAGTTCCGACGAATTGATTTCCTCAGGGCGATTCGGACGTACCAGGAACGAGAGGAAGAGGAAAGATTAAGCGCAGTCACCCGAGTTTTAAAATTAAACCGTTTCTTAGAACGTAAAGAGTTACCACTTGAAATTCGCCATTAAAACGTAAAGTCTTTTTTTTGCTAGGTCGAATCTGCCATTCAAAGCGTTTATGTGATATTGTTCTTTTAAAATAATCTTTATAGATCATCTATGACAAACACAGGGTGGTTGCGAGATATGAGCGCGTGGAGAAAGACAATGGCCTTTCTCGTGGTTGTAGTGTTCTTGTTCGTGCTCGCAGTCACGACGATATCAGCCGCGAAAACGCTGGAAGTGCGTAAGATCGTCCAGAACGCGGATGATATACTTGTGGGCGATGACGTGACAATTCTACTCAATTTCAAGAACCCGTTTAAGCAGGAGATACCAATTCAAATAGTGGACAGGAATGTTATTGGTAATAACGGTTTGGATATACAATGTCTTGAAGCTACATTACCCGCAACGGACGAGCTGGTACTCGCTTACGAGCCGATAGTGCCGTTCAAAGCAGGTAAGTACACATTAGATGCGGCGGCGATTTCGTTTACAAATCCTAATACCGGCGATATTGAAGTGGTGGAATCAAACACAGTGAGTATAGAGGTGAAAGGAGATAGTACAATGCCGCAGGCACAGCAGAAACAGGGCATTACCACTATTTATCGCTGTGGCGGCACGAATATTCAATCCACGTCGTATTCCTCGTCTTCCACTAGCAGTTCGCTCAATATACAAATGGGCGGACAGCAATCAGGTAGTCCGCAGCAAGGCAGTGTAGAACAGCGGGTGGCGAATAATCAACTGAATCAAAATTCAGGGCAATTGAAGAAAGAACTGGAACAGGAAATGCAAAGACAGCAAGAGTTGGAGGAACAAATCAGTAAAGAGCTTGCTAATAACTCGGAGTTCCAGCAATACGATGCCCAATTACGAGCTGCTGGATTCAATCAGACACAGCCTTCTTTCAATCAAATTGCTCAAAACCATACACAGATAACCGTGCCCTATCGGAACGAAAGCGCGGAACGAAAGATAAAAGCGGATTACATACACGGTACTATCCAGAATGTCACATTAGAAGAAAGCACACCCGAAGAGAAAGCCGAAAGCAAACTTTTGTGGTGGCTCCTTATACTCATTGCAGTGGTTATTGTTACTGGCTGGTACCTTTATGATAAATATCACAAAATTGTACAGAGACCAGAATTGCCGCCTATTGCCGTGGAATCCGCGCAAACCGTGGACTATGTGGGTGATGCAAGAAGGATGGTGGAAGAAGCGGAACTTTTATTCCGGAACAACCGTGAGAAGGACGCATACGAGAAGATTTCACGTGCAATTCGGTTTTATTTCTCGTATAAACTCGGGCTAAATACAGAGTTGTTAAATACTGAGCTGTTAAATACTTTGAGTGCGAAAAGGGACCTGGACACGTATTCCGAAGTGAAAAGCTGCCTGGACTTGTGTGGCAAAGTGGAATTCGCCAGCTATAAAAGCAAAGAGAAAGATTTTCACAAAATAGTGGAAATAACTAAAGCGATAATAGTATAATAATCATAATGGAACCTTTAAGACACGTATTGATTGCAGTTAGTCTCTTAGTCTCGGTGGTGATAATAGGGGCAGTAGGTTTTATGTATATCGAAGGGCTCACGCTCTTACATGCTTTATACTTGGCTATCGCTACCGTTACCACCGTGGGATACGGAGATATCGTCCCTCATACACCCGAGGGTAAAATATTTACGGCGGGATTGATCATATCAGGCGTTGGTGTAGCATTATATGTGTTAGTTGAGATAATAGAATCTGTATTAGAAGGAAGATTAAGCAAAGCTTTTGGTATCGCGCGGGTAAAGAGAAGCGTGGCGAAGATGGATAAACACAAGATAATATGCGGTGGCGGACGTACCGGGAACATAGTAGCAGATGAATTTGGAAGAGAAGGTTTGGACTTTGTAGTGATAGAGCACGACGCGGAAGTGGCAAAAGAACTGAGGAAGAAGGATATAGCTTTAGTGGAAGGCGATGCAACAAAAGATGAGACTCTAATAGAAGCGGGTGTGGAACGAGCTTCCGGGTTGGTATCCACATTGCCTTCGGATTGTAGCAATTTATTGCTTTGTATTACGGCAAGAGACCTGAACACGAATTTGGTGTTAGTAGCGCGAGCGAGTTCCCAAGAGGCTGCTAAGAGGTTATACAGCATAGGCGCGAAAAAAGTGGTGATCGTGGAAGAAATAGGTGGTAGAAGATTAGCGAGGAGTTTAACAAAGCCAGCAATCGTGGATTTCCTGGATTTCGCCACGACAGCCGGCGAGACCTCGTTAGAAAGCCTGAAAGTGGGGCCCGGCACGAAGATCGCAAATAAGAAGATAAAAGAACTGCGGATTGAGGAGAAGATAGGTGCGACAATACTTGCGATCATACGGGATGATAAAGTCATATCTGATGTCGGACCTGAGGACGAATTACGGGTGGGTGATACCGTGGTGGTTATAGGTAAGAAAAAATCGTTAGAGAAGTTTGAGGAGCTGGATTCGCTATGACAAACTTTTTTGCAACGCAAAAACCTTTACTAAAAATACAATGTTCCTTGTTAAGAATAGCCCATTTGAAAGTGCTGTTCTCTACTCAAGACATTGTAAATGCGGTAGATAAGAACTATGAGACGTGTAATCTGGTGGCTGATTGTTGGCACTAAGGGGGGGATAAATCGTGCCCGTATTATCCGAGCGTTAAAGGATAGACCATACAACGCCAATCAGTTAGCGGAGTTACTGGGACTGGATTACAAAACGGTAAGGCATCATCTCAAGGTTCTACAGGATAACAAGATGATTACATCAGCAGGTGAGAAATATGGCACCGTGTATTTCTTATCTTCGTACATGGAAAAAGAGTATGACATATTCGAGGATTATTTAGATAAAATGCGGAACAAATTTAAAAGGGAAAAAGATATAGGATAGAAGGAGATAAAGATGCCGCCAGTAGTTATGCAGGACATGTTACTCGTGAATATCAAGGCGCTAATAACGCTTGGGAACCTTATACTTCTGTTCTGTCTGCTTTTCATCTATGCAAAGAGTTACGGGCAGATAAAATCTAAATTCGCATTGGGGCTAATCGCCTTTATTGTGCTCCTGATTATGCAAACGATCACCTCGAATCCGATTTTCCATTATACGTGCGGCTGGCGTCGTATGTATGCCATGGGCTGGCTCTGGATATTACCAGATTTGTTTGAATTTGTGGCGTTATGGATATTGCTGTATATAAGCCTGAAATCGTGAATAGCCTGCCTATGCTCTACAAGAAAGCATAAAATTTAATGTTCGGACACTGATTAACGCAGATTAACGCAGAAGAAATCAAATCCGTGTAAATCCGTGTGAATCTGCGTACTAAATAGTTAGAAGTTATACTGTATATACAATTAAAAGAGTGAAAACGTTGATAATGCTATATTCAACTCTGCACGAATTTGGGTGAGATTTGGGTGAAAAGAAAAGCTTATGTGGAATTACCGACTATATGCCCCTAGAAATACGTGATATATAAGGTATGAGATAAGGGAAGATGAAAGAAGAAACAAAAATTCATGAAGAGTCGAATGAGGTAAAACGGCAAGTCCAATTTCGTGAAGGGGATCATAGTAAATTCGGAGCTGGGACTCAGATAAGGGGTAGACTATGAGCCACACAGGAGAAAATATGGTTATTCAGTTAGAGAATGTCTGGAAGATATATCAGATGGGCGATGTTCAAGTGCCTGCTCTGAAAGGTATTGATTTAGAAGTCAAGAAAGGCGAGTTTTTAGCTATCGCAGGTGCGAGCGGTAGCGGCAAAAGCACGATGATGAACTTAATAGGGTGTTTGGATTTACCAAGCAAGGGAAAAATTCTCTTAGGCGGAGACGATATTGCAGGTTTTGGGGAGTCTCAATTAGCACAGATACGCGGCCAGAAAATAGGGTTTGTATTTCAGCAGTTTAATTTAATTCCTACATTAACCGCTTTAGAGAATGTTATGCTGCCGTTAGAATTCCAAAATGTTGATACACCAGCAGCCAGGAAGAAAGCGTTAGAGATTCTAAACCTGGTTGGTTTAGGCGATAGAGTACACCACCTGCCTTCTCAACTTTCCGGGGGACAACAACAAAGAGTGGCTATTTCCAGAGCCCTGGCTGTTGATCCAGAAATAATTCTTGCTGATGAGCCTACCGGGAATCTGGACAGTAAAACCGGTGCGTTCGTCATTGATTTGTTAAGCAATATACACAAGAATGATGGCAAAAGCGTAATTATGGTTACTCATGATTTCCATTTGGTAAAGCGAGCAGAAAGGATAGTGTACCTAAAGGATGGGGAGATTGAGAGAATAGAGCATAAGCCTAAAGAACAAGGAGGAGAGTTCGCATGATAAAAAAGATCATCGCTTTATTTTGTATAGTGACATTTCTCGTTTGTGCGGTCCCTTTGTCGAGCGCGGGCACGGATGCAAAGATAGTTATAACAGGTGTAAAACCAACAGAACTCTCTCCGGGTGACACAAAGGAGATACTGCTGACCGTGAAGAACGCGGGATCAAATGAGGCAAAGCAGGTAACCTTCAATTTTCTGGAAAGTCAATATATTTCTGTTGTTGGACCTTCAAGCGTTTGTATTAATTCGCTAAATGGATGGTGTTCGAAGGATGTGGAAATCACAGTTCATGTTTCCGAGGGTGCTCCGAGTGGGACCCATGCCATCCCAGTAACATGCACATTCAGTCAGTACGATTCAAGCGGGAGCCAGGGTACTGTTACAGAGACAATGCCCGAAGTGACATATTCAATCGTGTTCATGGTTGAGGCAGGGGCAATGATAGACGTTTCTGACGTTGATATGGCAGAACTTAACCTTGGAGAAGAAACAAAACTGAATTTTACGGTTACAAATATTGGCAATTCTCCGCTGCAGAATCTTGTTTTTTCATGGAACGAAAAAGAAGGGGTTATTCTTCCTGTTTATTCCGATAATACGAAATACATTAAATATCTGGATGTGGGTGAATCAACTGAGTTAGAATACACTGTTGTAGCAGATGTAAATGCAGTGGCAGGACTATATCAATTAGATTTGAGTTGTGAGTTTGAGGATGGAACTGGCGGTTCCGGAGAAATCTTAAATACAACAACAGGTGTTTTTGTTCGTGGCGAGACGGATTTTGATGTTACCTTCTCCGAGAGTTCGGCAGGCCAAACATCTCTTTCTGTTGCCAACACCGGAAATAATCCTGCCTATTCAGTTACAGTTAGAATTCCAGAACAGAAAGATTTCAAGGTTCCCGGCAGCACCGCCTCTATTGTTGGCAATCTTGATAAAGGAGACTATACAATTGTGTCATTCCAGGTAACACCAGCAAGCGCTTCGTTCAGAGAAAACGGTGCTACAGAGATAACTCGAGAAAGACCGTTTTCAGAAGGAGAAAGGCAAAGAACTGCCTTGGGAAGCAACAACCTTAAAGTATTGATTGAATATACAGACGCAACGGGTGTAAGACGCACAGTTGAAAAAACAGTGCCGATTCAATTCATGGCTATGAGTTCTGAGGGGCCTCAGTTAAAAAATAACATGGGACAACAACAAAGTATCTGGCAAAATCCTGCATTTATTGCTACTATTGCTTTTATGGCTCTTTTTATTGGAGGTTTTATCTATTACAGGAGGAGAAAATCGAGAAATGCGTTTTAACACGATTTTCAAGCGAATATAAAGAGTGGAAGGATGAAAATCAATAAATCACTTAAATTAGCCGTAAATATTATAGTACATAGCAAGTTGCGCACCTGGCTGACGATTATCGGTATAGTTATTGGTATAGCCTCGGTTGTCGCTATCGTTTCTATAGGGGAAGGTATGCAACAAAATGTCGAAAGCCGGCTTGGGGGTCTTGGTGCAGATATTATTACCATCTCCCCTGGAGGAGGACGTGCTTCTGTGGGTTTCAGGGGCGGGCATGGTGGTGGAATGCCGGGAAGTACTGCAACTTCTGCTACCGCTGAAAACTTAACCAAAAAAGACGTTCTGGTGCTTCAGTCAGTTGGAGGTGTTGAATACATTCAGGGCATTGTTTCAGGAAAAGGAGAAATGTATTACTTAGGAGAAAAAGCAACAGTTTCAGTTGAAGGTATTGATCCTTTGGTCTGGAAAGAAATGACCACTTCGGAACTGGAATCAGGGCGATTCCTCGGGCCTTCAGACTATAACGTTGTTATTGTTGGAAGTAGGATAGCGAAAGATACGTTCAAACAACCTTTAACAGTGAACAGAATGATTACCATTGAAGAGAAAGCATTCAAAGTAGTGGGTATTTTAAAAGAGAGTGGTGGCTTTGGTGGCGATGACAGTAAGATATTTATGCCAATTAAAGCTGCGAGAGACACCCTGGAAGATGTAGGTAGCGATGAGTTTGACTCTATTACCCTGAAGGTGGCTAACACTGATGATGTTGACCAGGTTATGGAAGAAGCAGATAAAAAATTAATGATTTCACGTCATCTTACAGAGAAGGAAAAGGATTTTAGTATAAGTTCATCACAATCCGTCCAAGAAACAATGAGTGACATTACGCAAACAATGACATTGTTTTTAGGTGCTATTGCTGCGGTTTCATTGCTTGTTGGTGCTGTGGGTATTGCAAACACAATGTTTACTTCAGTGCTTGAGAAGACCAAGGAGATAGGGATTATGAAATCAATAGGCGCAAAAAACAGTGACATTATGATGATTTTTTTATTGAATTCTGCTATTGTCGGCCTGGTCGGAGGGTTGTTAGGGATTTGTCTTGGTACCGGTATTTCATCATTACTGCCGTTCCTGGGTATGAGGCTGATGGGGATGGGCAGGGAAGGAATGACAACTGTGGTTACACCCACGCTTTTAATTTACACATTACTCATTTCAATTGGTATTGGCATTGTAGCAGGAATGATTCCGGCATATCGCGCTTCAAAGCTAAAGCCGGTGGATGCGTTGAGGTATGAGTAATGTGGTTTTTAATCGTCCGTTCGGCTTACGCAGGAGTCTCATCGTGGACTAAAAACCACGGTTTTTGGATAGCCGCGTTATATATAAGCCGGCACGAATTTGGGTGAGATTTGGGTATGATTTGGGTGTAATCCGGGCGAAAAGAAAAGCTTACATATGGTTATTTCCTATATAGGGCCGTGGGAACACGTTAAAAAAATTAGGAGGGGAAGCGATAAAATGAATACAAAACTGGTTGCTGGAATATTAATCGCGGCGATGGTAGCGACTTCTATCGGAGTTGCTTCGGCAGGATACGGCCAAGAAAACGGATCACGATACATGGATGCAAACGGCGATGGTGTATGTGACAACATCGGCATGTACGGTCGAGACAGTGACGGAGATGGCACACAGAACGGCAAAGACGTCGATTATACGCAACCACGAGATGGTAGCGGCAAGCACCAACACGGCAATGGACGTGGCCGTTAAGCGTTGATATTTAAAAACTAAATACGTGCGTGCGTGGGAGAGAATCACGCACTTTTTATTTTTTCCCCCCTACCTTGTACTCTTTCACATACATCAAACTTTTATTGAATTCTGCTATTGTCGGCCTGGTCGGAGGGTTGTTAGGGATTTGTCTTAGTACCGGTATTTCATCATTACTGCCGTTCCTGGGTATGAGGCTGATGGGGATGGGCAGGGAAGGAATGACAACTGTGGTTACACCCACGCTTTTAATTTACACATTACTCATTTCAATTGGTATTGGCATTGTAGCAGGAATGATTCCGGCATATCGCGCTTCAAAGCTAAAGCCGGTGGATGCGTTGAGGTATGAGTAATGTGGTTTTTAATCGTCCGTTCGGCTTACGCAGGAGTCTCATCGTGGACTAAAAACCACGGTTTTTGGATAGCCGCGTTATATATAAGCCGGCACGAATTTGGGTGAGATTTGGGTATGATTTGGGTGTAATCCGGGCGAAAAGAAAAGCTTACATATGGTTATTTCCTATATAGGGCCGTGGGAACACGTTAAAAAAATTAGGAGGGGAAGCGATAAAATGAATACAAAACTGGTTGCTGGAATATTAATCGCGGCG
>Ga0255453_1069_pt1 | contig 13275 bp, 19 predicted proteins | sample ANMaggQLBNCT01G4_FD_182628 | JGI IMG/M metagenome (GOLD analysis project Ga0255453, IMG submission 182628) | Sediment cell enrichment communities from methane seep in Santa Monica Basin, California, United Staets - ANME aggregate JGI... | ecosystem: Environmental > Aquatic > Marine > Cold seeps >...
ATTTCGGGCATGTCTGCTGATAGCATGGCACTCCCGCTTGATGTGGTACCGTATATCCGCAATTGGGGCAGCGACATTCACCGCCTGTGCCTGAAGCATTGCCGCCCATTCTACCTCGACCCTGACCTTGACCCTGACCTCGACCTTGCCCTTGGCCTCTTCCGCCACCTTGACCCATACCACTCATCTTACCTTTTTCACCTCCTATTACAACTAACTAATGTCTGTGCGCATCACAAGCGTCTTTATCTGAGACCTCATGAAGCAACCCCGTCTGAAACGCTTTTAAAACGTCACTCACGGTTGTTCCGTCCGAATCAGCACCCACATATACTTCAATACCGAACTGCTCGAACATGCTTATCGCTCGAGGTCCCAACCCCTGGCAGAGCATCACCTCTACACCCGCCTCTGCTAAAATCTCAGGTGCCTGTTTAACACCACCAAAATGTTCACTTGTGTTTGGCAATACTTTCACATCATTTGTTTTCTGATCTACAACAGTGAAAGTAGGTGATCGCCCAAAATGTCCGCTCACTGTCTCTTCTAAACCTTTATCACCCATTGTCGGTACGCCTATCTTCATCTTATCCCCTCCTTTTTAACTCCGATATTTTATTCTTTACTTCCTCTAATTCATTCTCCAACCTACTCGTCAGGTTCGATAACTCTTCAAGTTCTTCTTCTCTACTCTGCGGTGTTAATGTTGGTGCCGCTTGCGAAAGCTGTTGCATCTTGTCCATACCCGCATGAGCCGGTGCTGTCGAAGTACCGGTCTCAGCTAACTTACCACTTTTATACATCTCAATAGCTTCTTGAATCGTGCCATACGCACCTGTTGCGACCTTCACACTTGCTGTGGAAAGCACCTGAAAAGCATTAGGGCCTATGTGCCCTGAAATTACTACATCCACACCTTTATTCACCATTGTTTGCGCTGCTTGAATCCCTGCTCCTCCCGGTGCGGCAATGGCTTCGTTCGCCATCGCTTCAAACGCCATTGTATCCGAATCCACGATCACGAAGTTCTGACACCGACCAAACCTTGGATCTACCTGTGCATTTAAATCACTTCCTGTCGCGGTTACACATATCTTCATCTTTTTTTCTCCCTCTCTATTAATCTAAACATCTGGTCTTCATATGAATATATATTCATAAACATATAAAACTTTCAATTTTTAGGCTCCTTACCTTCCACATATGTCCTTACCATTTTCACTATGTGTTCAAAAGCCTCTTGCACTTTCAAGTCCTTTTGTAGTACAAACGGAGTTCCCGCATCGGTAGCTTCTACCACTTTAGGGTCCAGAGGCACTCTGCCGAGGAAAGGAACGTCTAAATCCGTCGCTGCCCGCTCTCCGCCCCCATACTTGAATATGTTTATCTCCGTTCCACAATGTGGGCATACAAAACCGCTCATGTTCTCTATTATTCCTATAACCGGCACTTTCAGCACACGTGAAAAATCTACGGCCTTCCGCGAATCCAGCAGTGCTAAGTCCTGTGGCGTTGTAACTATTATCGCACCATCTACATCCTTTATCAGTTGCGCAACACTCAGTGGTTCGTCACCCGTCCCCGGTGGCAGGTCAATTATCATATAGTCCAACTCGCCCCAATCTACATCAGAAATGAATTGCCTTATCGCTGTCATCTTCATCGGTCCCCGCCAGATGATTGCGGAATCAGGACGTGGTAGCAGGAATCCAATAGACATGGCTTTCAGACGTGGCGTGACGGAAACCGGGTACATTTTCTCACCTGCGGGTTCCGGTCGTTTGTCCTCTATGCCCAGTATCTTCGGCACGTCTGGTCCGTGTATATCAGCATCCATTAAACCCACGTCTAAACCCGCCATACCAAGAGCAAACGCAAGATTCGCTGCTACTGTTGTTTTGCCTACTCCGCCTTTTCCGCTCATCACCATTATCTTGTGCTTTATCTTATCCATGCTCGCTTTCACTGCTGCTTCTTCCTCTTCCATCCGATTCTTCTTTTCTTCTTCTACCATTCTCTTTCCTCTAATCTGTAAATAGATTAAAATTAACCCGGTGGTCAGTTTCCACGTTTCCTGCCCCACCCGCAGGGTGACATTCTCGGATCTTGCAAAGGCACAGGCGTCTCAGTATCTTTCACTACTATTACATAATTGCCGCCTTCTATCCTTATAGCTTTACCTTTGACAAGTGCCTGTGCGATTTTATGGTGTGCTTCGCTTATTATCCTGTGGAATGTAGGTTGTGAAACGTCCATCCGCTCCGCAGCCGCTGCCTGGTCCATCCGTAAATAGTCTTTCAGCCGTATGCTCTCCAGCTCCTCTACCTTTAATATCTCATCATCCGCATTGGGAGGAATACCTTTACCACACATCTTCGGTTCGAAATACAGGAAATTCGGCTGGAAGCCCACACAGCGTCTCCGTCTTACACCTCGCATCTTGCTGTATGAATATATATTCAGCTTGCTATAAATAGTTTCGGCTTTTGCTCGCTCGGAAGTAGATGCAGAAAGAAGAAGATATTTAAGGATGGAATATAAAAGTGACAAGAGATATGCCAACAAAAAAAGAGGCCGCGGATAAAACGTTGGACTGCCCCAAATGTTGGGTAGCCATGGAAAAAGAAGAAGTCGAGATCCTGGGTCCGAACATTGTTATAGATATTTGCCCTGACTGTGGCGGTATCTGGTTAGACAATAGGGAATTGAACAAACTGCTGAAAGATAGAAAACTATCTAATTATTTGACCAAGCATATCGGGACACAGAGCAAGAGCCAATTAGTATGCCCTCGATGCGGCTGGTTAATGGACCTTGAGCCGGCAGAAGAGGTAGAGGTGGATGTGTGCTTGAAGTGTGGCGGTGTCTGGCTCGATTATGGCGAGTTAGAGAAATTGAGGGAGATTTCGAAGGCCGGATTTGAAGGTGATGAGCTTGCAAAGGATGTAGAGCGATGGGAAGAGGGGTCTAAAAAGGGGCGTCAATCGGCACTTTCGAGGCTGTTCAGGCGCTAATAACGTAAATATTGAGACGTATGTGATTTTGAATAATAACTTATAGAACTTTGCCGCACGTGTACCGAATCGAACGGTAAGCTTTTTATTATGAATTATTAAAAGGCTTATTTAGGTGATAATATGAAAGGCTTAAAATCGAAGATAACGAAAGCGTTACCTGCCGGTGCACGTTTAGATTGCGTGGATAATACAGGCGCAAAGGTGGTACAAATAATAGCGGTGAAGGGATATCGAGGGGTAAAGAACAGGTATCCAAAAGCAGGAGTCGGTGACATGATAGTGATAACAGTGAAAAAGGGAAGGCCAGAGACAAAAAAGCAGATACTGAAAGCGGTGATAATAAGGCAGAGGAAAGAATACAGACGGTCTTCCGGGATGCGTGTGAAATTTGAGGATAATGCGGCCGTCATCGTGGATGACAAGGGTGCGCCAAAGGGTTCCGAGATAAGAGGCCCGGTAGCAAGAGAAGCAGTGGAGCGGTTTTCTGCGATAGCATCTGCAGCTACTATGATCGTGTAGGGTATCATGCCCGTGGCGGGGGTTACCGAGTGGACAAAGGTGGCAGACTCAAGATCTGCTCCCGTAGGGGTACGCGGGTTCGAATCCTGCCCCCCGCATATGATAATTGAAGTCCATTCACCTAATCCACCTGTTTTTACGCTAGTAGTAAGCTAAGTCTCTCAGACAGTTTATTATATTAATAACGCTTTAGGGTGTAGATTGTGCCACTTTAGTTGGCGGTATAAACGTGTCCGGTCAACTACGAGAACGGTACAGGTAATTTTCGAATATGCTTATTCTCATCTTTTAGATTCCTATCTCAACCGTTTTCGCCTGTAGTAATAAAGTAGCACAAGGGTTATACTCATGGATAGGGCAATAGTTGAAAATTCTGGAATTTCTTCTTCTGGTGGTGTTGGTGTTGGTATTGGTATTGGTATTGGTATTGGTATTGGTATTGGTATTGGTATTGGTATTGGTATTGGTATTGGTATTGGTATTGGTATTGGTGTTGGTGTTGGTGTTGGTGTTGGTGTTGGTGTTGGTATTGGCGTGTGGCACGCAGGAGTCACTTCCACAATATCATTACCACAATAAAGCGTAACATGTAACTCAGTAAGGCGGTCAAAGTCCTCGAATACCGATTGTGGAACACTAATTTCTATTACCCAATTGGTACAATCAAAGTCAAATATACGCTGATCCTGGTATTCAACATTAGCTGTGCCAATAACAGTACCGCCGGTTATACGATACGGTCCACTATCCTTAAAGCGGTCAGTGTCGGACCATTCAGGATTATGATATACAGTACCCTTATTTTCGCCGCCTAATACAATGCCACATTCATAACCTGGATCACCTGTCGTCAAGTTATCACCGAAGGAAATAGCTAAATTGCTCATCACTTTATCCAGTGGAATGGACGTGACAATAGCAACGAATGCCTGTGTCTCGTTAGCATCGAAATACATTGCTTCTATATCGTTTAGTTCGCGAGAACGAGCAGACCATCCACGTTCATGGTATGGCTGTTTATTGCTACTAACCCACCAGCCAATCTTACGCATTTTTATTTCCGGTTCTGCATAGTACGTATAGGATGTGCCACTGCCGGTAATATGAACACCGCAGTAGTTTGTACCGGAATATTACTGCGAACAATCTAGATTATCCTCCACGACCCACTCTGTAGTCGGACTCGAAGGTATCCACGTCTCTTCCACGTTCCAGTCCTCGCTAAGGTTCACACCCCAATCGTCCAAACAACCGTCAATCGTATATGCCATCACGGGCATTGTCAGCATCGTAACTATAACGGCGGACAAGGCGAAGGTTATCACAAGTTTTATCCCATTAAACGTTCTTATTTTCCTCACTATCCTTTATATTAAGGATTTATACGTTATAAAACCTACCCTATTGACTATTTGTGAAACTAAACAATTTATACCAAAATTTCAAAGTACTATCATTCCAAGTAGCTTCTATTGCGCATTACACTATAAATTATGTTACTAACAATTAGTAAAAAAATTGAAACATGTCATATTTTTTTGTGTGCTAACGAAAAGCATATAATGTGTGCAGCTCCAAATATGTAACTTTTTGCCCTTCTTCGCATTGCCAGAAAAGAAGCAATCGTGAAAGACATGTAAAACAGTTAAAACGCTAAAATAGCAGAATAAACAGGACCCTTTTGGAAAGGGTAGTAGAACAGTTCTTCATTTGTGTATAATGTGCTTGCTCTCTTTGCGTATCCACCAAAAGCGCTTCGCGGTGATCTTGGTTTCTTTGGAATTGTGATGAATGAATTAAGTTAAATCAGGTCTAATTATTTTTTGATACCAAAGCTATGGACGAACACGAACCCGCGGTCAAGCAGCATATGGATACCTCTAAGAACAAGATTTGGTCACTGAGCAGGCGTTATGGACTACAACCGCTCCATAGAGTTTTACTGGGTCATGACGGTTCCATGACCGCCCTTCTGGAGTTAATATCGTGCGGTGAAGTTGCGCTTCGTACAATTAAGCAATCCCTAGTCCCTTGCCCGCAAGAAGCAGCCGACCTACTTGCGGTCGCTGCGGGAGAACCGACAAACGAGCGTGACATCCTGATTATCAGACTGTCCGATGGTTCGCCACTAATATACGCACGGTCTTACACACCGCTAATAAGGTTAGAACCGGCCTTCAAAGCCGACCTGATAAGAGCCAACAACCCCATCGGCAATATTATGCAAAAGTACAGAATTGAGGCTCGGAGAGAGATAATAGATGTCGGCTACCTTGATAAGGACCGAAGTCTTGAAGAACTATTAGCTTGCCCACCACCATATCTCTGGCGGGCATATAACATCATCACCCAGGGGAAACCGCTGATAACGATCAAAGAGTTCTTCTCTACCTCGTTTCAGACTTTATGAATAGCGGATTAATTGGTAGTATGTTCTAAAAAGGTGCTATACTTCTGTTATCAAATGTATTTTTCAACAGGAGATGAGAACCCGCAGATATTGCAATGAAACCCAGGCAGGTCTGCCTTGCATAACGGACATACCTTTTCCCCTCTTGGTTTTGGTACTTCACCCACGACTTCTTTGTATATCTCATAAAAGAACAGATGCTCTTTATTCATGAATTCCATCCCATATTCACTTTTCTTAGTGGCGAACTCGGTATCTGAAATTTTACGTCTGATAACCGCTCTGAGCATCGTTGCTCCAGACCCGAACTCTATCGGTTCTTTTGCTCGCCATGCTACGGCATCCAACTCCTTCTCAAATGCCTTTCTTAAAATCCATTTACCATATATTCTGCCTCTTACCGTCTTTATCTTCAAGTCGGGGTTCATGTCAAGCGCGAAATCCACGAGTTCTTTATCCAGATATGGCTGTTTTATCTGCACTCCGAAGTGTGGACCGAGCGTGTTAGAAGCGAAGTGCATCGTTCTTGCGAGAGTTATTATATACTTATTCAGATCATCATGCGATAACTCGTGCATAAAAGAATAACCTGCGAATAGCTCATCTGCACCATCACCCGTCATCACGCTGTCTATTCCCAGCTTTTTTGCTTCTTTTAATGCTACATAAATGACCAAATCATTGGGAATGGCAGGATCAAAAGTTCTAACCGCTTGTATTACCTCTGGCAGCATTAAAAGTGCCTCCTCTTCTGTTATGCTTATCTGGTGGTATTCATAATGGTATCGAAGAGCAATCGTTCTTGCATATTCCTGATTGGCTGCTGGCGTTCCCGCTATGGATACTGTTACAGCGTTCTTGTTCCTACCCGCATTTGTCGCGAGTACTGCTATTATACTCGTGTCCAAACCACCAGAAAGCAGTAAAGCATCCGTATCGGTTTTCGTCACGGCATCACTCAATAGTTCGCGTAAAGTACTACCGACTTCTTCCTCTTCCTTAGTCATCTCCTTCATTTTACGAACGCATACACGATAAGTATTTTAGTGACACTGTTAGTTTTAGATATACTTTTTTATAACAGAAAGAATAGGTTTAATGTGATGAACACGAGAAGAAAAATAGCGGCTTTTCGGCCCGATAATGTGCTCAAACGGTCAAAGCAAAAATCAGATAGACACGGCTTTGATTTCTTTGGATTTCCTGTGTTTGAACTGGTAGAACGGAAAGAAGCGTTACCGGAGATAACGGAAGTTTTTGAAGCAGGCGTGGACATAGTGGTATTCACCAGTTTTAATGGTGTAAAGAACTCATTTAGTATCTGCGAAGGCAGATTTGACTTGAAAGAGCAGCTCAAGAGTGTTGCAGTCTATGCTATTGGTCCAGCAACGCGAAGAGAGCTTGTTAGATGCGGCGTGCAAGTAGATTTCATGCCGGAAGATTACAGTGCAAAAGGACTTATGGCGCTACTGGATGCGCAAGGAGAACTCGAAGCCAAAAGAATCGCTTTTCTCCGGAGTGCGGAGGGCGGTAATGAGATACTGGCTTTTTTACGTGAAAAAGGTGCTTCGTTAACGGATATATCGGTATATGAAGTGCAAATAATAGATTCTGAAGAAGAAAAGAAGCTATACGCGGAGTTAGTGAAGTACAAACCAGATTATGTTATATTCACAAGTGCGATGACATTCAAAACGCTTTTAGAGCTAGCGGAGAGGTTTGGGATGCACGAAAGTGTTCTTGATCTCTTAGCGAATGCTGACATTGCCGCTATCGGCGATTTGACCGCGGAGTCAATACGAGAAGAGGGCATGAAGGTGGATATTGTAGCAGGAAAAAGCACGTTTACTGAGGTCTTGAATCTCTTAAAGGAACACGCATCAGAACGTGAAAAGGACTAAGCGAGTTTCGTGCCCGGTGTTTCTTTTCCTTCAATTACATCTATTGCTCGATTTGGGAACTTCCCATTTATAATGAAGCAACTCATTTCGTGATAAATCAAAAAATCAGGGAGTGCTGCATCTACGCATCCCCATGTCCCTTTATCTACCAGCTCTTCTGCACGCATCGCTGCTATCAAATGACCTTTTTCGTCTAAGAGCCCATCAACATCAGTTAATTTTATGAATGTCGTTTCTCCCAGTTCTTTTGCTATGAACGCTGCGATCGTATCCGACGTGACGTCCCAGGTATGCGGTAAGTAATCATATGCTTTCAAAATTTGATAGGGCAATAGTATGCAGAACTGTCCCGCACCGTCTATTTCAGTCAGGCTTTCAACTACTGGCAGCTCGCCGTTCGCCAAAAAAAGGCCGTACTGATCCATTGCTAAGACCGCCATCCAATGTGCCGCATCCTCCGAGAGGGTATCTGGGCATTTTCGTACCACTTCTGCGAATGGTCCACCACCCGGGATTATTATTATACGCCTGTGTTTCGTCTCGGCGTAATCTCTAAGAACACGTATGATGTCCCAGCCTTCTTCTAGCAGGCTGCCACCCAACTTTAATATCATTTTTTCCACCTTCCCGTCCCCAACATAGTCAATATCGCAAAAAGAAACTCGGCATAAGTGGCGGTTCGCAGCTTGTGAATCTCCTTGGGATGGACGTAACCCGGCTTGTTTTTACCGATAACGAATGTAAAAATCTTTGAATTCACCGGTATAATCTTCCCACGTTACTTCTACCGAAGATACTTTAGCTTCCGGTGGGCCATAGTGACAATAATCTACTATCTCATCCACTTTGTCCTTTTCTCCTTCGAACACCGCTTCTACCCGACCATCATCGAGGTTCCTGGCCCAGCCCCTTACAGCCCTCAAATTTGCTTCGTCTTTTGTTGTATATCGGAATAGTACACCCTGTACTCTTCCTTTGATAAACACATGTGCCCTTGCTTTTGAATTCATTTTGCGCGTATCCTCTTGTCTTATGGCCTTAGCCCTGTTTTAGTTATAAAAAAAGTGGGTATCCATAAAAAAACTTTAATTAAAAAAAGAAAGTATTACCAGAGAACTATTACTGTATCGACAGTAAAAAGATGAGACGAATCGAGATAAAAGTTATACCGAATTCAAATAGAAATGAAATATTAGATGCGGAACCATTGACAATAAGAGTAAAAGACCCGCCAATAAAAGGCAAGGCAAATAAAACCGTTGTGGTATTACTGTCAAGATATTTCAATGCGCCGGTACGAATCATTTCTGGCAGCAGGAGCAGACGTAAAATCGTGGAGATAGAAGAGACGGATGAAGGTATGGGAACCGGATAATTGAGCAGCATAATATGAAATGTATTTCAATAGCACCAACCTAAGGAGTTTATATGAACGGCTGGAATAAAAGGATACTCAGAATAGACCTGTCAAAAAGTCGGATAGATAGTTTCGTGCCTGAAGATACATTACTTAAGGATTATATTGGCGGTCGAGGACTAGGTGCGAAAATAGTTTATGATGCATGTCGTGTGGATGCTTTATCTCCCGACAACCCGCTAGTATTTGCCGCCGGACCGTTAACAGGCACCACGACGCCCGCCTCTGGCAGAGTATCGCTGTCCACGAAATCGCCATTGACGGGCACGATATTCGATTCTAATTGCGGTGGCTCATTTGGTCCCGCACTGAAAAAGGCAGGATACGATGCGATGATTATTACAGGTAAATCGCCCGAACCGGTATTCATAGAAATAGAAGACGAAATAGTGGCTATAAAATCGGCAATGACGTTGTGGGGCAAGAACGTAAAAGAGACTACCAAGCTGTTAAAAGGAAAGGGCTGCGTAGCTTGTATCGGTCGAGCGGGCGAGAAACACGTATATCTGGCTTCGATCTTAGCAGAGGCCGTTCATGCCTTTGGGCGTGGTGGTGTAGGTGCGGTAATGGGCTCGAAGAACCTGAAAGCGATAGTTGTAAAGGGCACGGGAAGAGTAGAAATTCACGACAGAACAGAATTCAAAAAGCAAAAGAAAGCGATTCACCGGCTATTAGTTGCGAGTCCCACAATAAGCAAAGGTCTGGCCGTATTTGGTACTCCGTTTTTAGTAAAGATAACGAGTTGGATGAATATTATACCAGTATCAAATTTCAGTAAGACCGAGTCCGATTTCGAGCTAACGCCTTTTTTCGCAAAGACAATAAACGAAACTTATAAACCACGGAAACGGGCATGCTATTCCTGCCCAATTGCATGTAAACGAGAAGATAAGGAAGGTAATGAACTGCCGGAATATGAAACAATAGGTTTGATGAGCGCGAACATACAAAATCCAGATTACAAAACTTTAGTAGAGGCAAATCTGCTATGTAACGATTACGGTCTGGACACAATTTCAGTCGCGGGTGTTTTGGGCTGTTACTCCGAGATACGAGGTAAAGGTATTTCGCACGCCGAACTTACGAATCTAACGAGACAGATAGGCGAAAAAGAGGGTATCGGCGAAGGTTTAGGCCAAGGTACAAAGCGTTTTGCGGCTTCTGAAGGCTGCGCTGACAGCTCAATTCAGGTAAAAGGGTTGGAACTACCGGCATACGATCCACGTGGCGTGAAAGGGCTTGGTTTCAGCTACGCTACTTCCAACCGTGGCGGATGCCATACACGTGCGTATCTCGTGGCGCCGGAGATACTAAGAAAACCGAAGGCTATTGACCCTTACACGCTTGCGGGAAAAGCGGGACACACAAAGGTATTTCAGGACAGATTTGCCGCTGTTGATTCGCTTGTGGTCTGTAAATTCGCATTCTTCGGTGCAGGTGAGGAAGAGTATGCGCACATTTTAAGTGCAGTAACAGGCGAGGTTTATACGTCTGAGGATTTAATGCGCGTTGGTGAGCGGATATGGAACATAGAACGGCTTTATAATTTAAGAGAAGGGTTTTCTAAAGAAGATGATATATTGCCCGAGAGATTCTTTGAAGAGCAGGTGAATGGCAGATTAATAGACCGAGAAGAGTTTTTTAAGACGCTGGAAGAGTATTATCGTATGCGCGGTTGGGATGAAAATGGCGTGCCTACGGAACTAAAAAAGGAAATGCTGTTTTAAACAGGAGTTATTAAAAAACAAGCGTTACCGAAGGAAGTAATAGCCCTATATCTGGTGGCGTAAACGCTATCTTTATATGTTTATACTCCCAAAAGATTACTATCTATTACATTTGAGGAGCTACCAAAAATGCAGCGCGTTACTTTAATATCAAAGGGCGAGGTGCAAAGAGTCGGGTATCGAGATGATGTGGAACGGATAGCCCGAAAGCTGAATATAACAGGTTATGTGGAGAACCAAAAGCCGTATGATGTCAGAATAGTAGCCGAAGGCGAAGCTGCAGTTATAGACCAGTTCATCGAACGGATAGAGATAAACCGATTTCCAATAGATGTAGAGCACGTAGAAGTGAGCTTTGATGATTACAAAGGCGAATTTGAATACTTCGAGATAAAACGAGGCGAGTGGCAGGAAGAGTTAGGGGAGCGTCTGGACATAGCAGGAAGAATGTTTTACCGAAATATAGAACTAAGTGAACGCAGCGTTGAACTCGGCGAGCGTAACGTGGCTCTCAGCGAACGCAGTGTGGCTCTCAGCGAACGCAGTGTTGAACTCGGCGAGCGCAACATGGTTCTCGGCGAAGAATCCGTTTCAATCGGTAAATTGATGCTGGATAAACAAGACGAAACAATAACAGAACTAAAAGGCGTAAGGACCGACTTGAAGTCGTACATGGAAGAGCGGTTCGAGCGAATAGAGCGTGAGATAGCAGCGATAAAGGAAAAGATCGGTGTGGTTTGAATTTCACGGGATAACGAATTAGAATTCAAGTACTTGAGTACAGTTCTTTTTTACTCGGTGCACAAAAGCTTTTTTTTATAATTCAAATCATAATTCTTTGACTGTATTTGTATAGCAGGGGATGAGAAACCACGAGATTACACAAGATTAACACTAAAACTTTTTATGAAAAAGTTTTATCAAAAAATATACGTTTCTTTGATCAGACTTTCTTTGGGAAAGAAAGGTTGTGTGGATATCTGTGCAATCTTGTGGTTAGCTAAATAATTACTTTTGGGTTGTATCCCGGTGTTTTCGGGGTTTTTTCAAGATTCTCAGAGGAGTTCTCACCCCCCTTTATTTTTGTCTATTTCACTCTAACCTTATCGCAGGTATCCTATTGCTGTATCTCTTGCCGTTTGCATCTACGAACGAAGTGCACGTGATTGTTCCTCCTGTTACTTCTTTACTGGCGGCATGTAATATCTGTGGATAAGAGCCAGTGCGAATAGTGTAGTTGTATTCATGGTCTTGCAATAGCGTGACATAATGAGTCCCACCTGTTACGTTATACAGGGTTATGTTATGCCAGTCCTCGTGGTATCCGTCCCATGTTCCGTTTGCTATTACAGTGCTGTTTTCTTCTAATTCGATAGACTCGGTGTGTCCTCCGGTTCCGGCGCACGAGTAGGTGTACAATTTGCTGACGTTGATGCCACGTGAAGGTGTGATTGTGCCGGTATGCATGCCCATTATGCTCGGGTAAGTGCCTGTACCGGTATCGAAGATTGAAGCAGCCGGTGCAAAATGATTCTCCCAGGGTTGTATCAGTGGATAAGTGTCGCTATGTATGTAGCAAAGGTAAGGCATATCCCAAATTCCACAGCCATATATCTCTTTAGCATTTGGATACATTTCGTTATAATCGCTCCAGTAATTGCCCATGTAGTTTGTGTGTGTGCTGCCGTTGTAGGTATAGGTTATTTCGTCTGTGGAGTTCCAGATGTTTGTTGAATTGAAAGAATAAACGTTATTAGTGTTGTTTATGAAATTGTTGAGATAAATTTTGTTGTTGCTGGAATGCCAGGGCCAGATTCCGTACCTGTTGTTGCTGGCTGTGTTACCTTTAATGGTGTTGTTACGGGAATCCCTGAGGCTGATACCGTACCAGTTGTTGTTGCTTGCGGTATTGGTTGCAATGATGTTGTTGCTGGAATCCCGGAGGCCGATGCCATACCAGTTGTTGCTGGCGTTATTGCCTGTAATGGTGTTGTTGCAGGAAGAGGAGAGGCCGATGCCGTCAACGTTATTGTTGCTGGCATTGTTGCCTGTTATTGTGTTGTTGCTGGAAGAGGAGAGGCCGATACCGTCTTCGTTGTTGCTGGCATTGTTGCCTGTTATTGTGTTGTTGCTGGAATGGGAGAGGGAGATGCCGATGCCACAAAGGTTGCTGCTGACATTGTTACGTTTTAGGGTGTTGTTGCAGGAAGAGGAGAGGTATATGCCACAGTAGCTGTTGTTGGCAGTATTGTTTAAGATTTTACTATCTTTTGTATTCAAAAGT
>Ga0255453_1070_pt1 | contig 13223 bp, 12 predicted proteins | sample ANMaggQLBNCT01G4_FD_182628 | JGI IMG/M metagenome (GOLD analysis project Ga0255453, IMG submission 182628) | Sediment cell enrichment communities from methane seep in Santa Monica Basin, California, United Staets - ANME aggregate JGI... | ecosystem: Environmental > Aquatic > Marine > Cold seeps >...
ATTTACTTGTTTGGGTTTTATCTCTCGTAACTTCTCTCGATTCGCAGCGTGCTATATCCTAACTTGAAGATACAGCAAAGATTGCAGTAAAAGCAAGAGCAAACGACTTTTTACCGAATACAACATCGCCCAAGTTGCGAGCTAAGAAGACTGATATTGCAAGACCTTTTATCGAAACGACCACCTGAGCTAACAATGCCGCGGCGTTCTTTGCTTCAAGATCCGATGGACGGAGTTCATGGTATCCATCGGGTAAGGTAGAAAGGCAAATGGCTAAGGGCAAAAGGGTTTCGCAGATTTTGATTTTGTAAGCATACTTGATATTTCTTTACACCCTTTCACTATATCACAAATTGTTTTTTTCGGGATACAAAGTATCCTATTTCAATGGCATAGTTGCCTGTGTCGATACTTCAGCAGATGACCCTTTAGCAAGGTAATTGTACCGAACAGCCTCTTTATCTCTCTCGCTCATCGCATTCTGCAATGTTACTCGGAATAGATAGCACGCCTGATTTTAGCTCTTAAACATTATTCCTGTGTTAATGGTTTCACAATTCTCCTTGCCACCTTTCCATCACCAAACGGATTCTTCCAACTTCTAATGTTTATAGTCTTTCTGTGTTACCCCTTAGAGTAACGGAACAAAATAAAATCAGTTATGGCAGAAGAACGCGGAAGAAAACAAATCCGTGTGAATCCGTGTGAATCTGCGTCCTAAATATATGACAGTTATACTTTACATACAAAAAAACAAATCATATGGCAATTGTGGATGCCTCGTTTTTCAAAACGTAGCGGTATAGCTGGTCTTGTGCAAATCTAAAAACATAGCACTGTTTCTCCCAAGCCACATTTAATTAACCCCCCTGGCATGCATTAATTACGATTCACCCACGGTCTCCCAAAAAGCCATTATTTCCGCTTCACTTGCGTTAATATCCAAACCCGCCTCAAAAACCTCATTAAACACCTTCACCGCAGTTCGCTCATTGCCATGCACGAATCCACGTACGACAAACGATTCTTCACCGATCAAAAGCTCTTTCGGATCCTCAGCCTTAGCTTTTAGCTCATCAACCGCGCCCGTTTCAAATACGCTCTTCAAAAGCGTATAATACCGCACGGCAGCGATGCCGTACTCGGGGTCACACAACAGAGCAATATCATCCACACCCGCAAATGTGTCCGGTAAATTTACTTTATCCGGTTCGAGTTTTTGTCCATGTTTCTCTTCATGTATCTCTGCAAGCGTTTTCCCGTCCTCTTCGCTTACATATTCGAATAACATCCATTCATAGAACTTGTTAAACGCCTTTTCACATTTCGCCTTTGACTTGAATGTAGGGACCTCAATCTCAAAATAAGTAGTAAACGCATCGTGTGTCGCTTTTAACTTTTCCTTCGCGTCTTTCAATATTTTTCCCGTTTTTGCCTCTTCGATAAGGCGTTTTAACGTCTCGCTGTAATCATCCGTATGCCGCATCAGAGTGCCAGCCGTAAAGTAGAAGTCGCTCCAGGGGTAGATATACCGGGAGAAAGTCTGCCCCACTGCCACCGATGAATACGCTTCTACCAACTCGTATTCCTTATCAGTTGCCATATCTTTAACCACGAGTTTGAATGTGGCATTGTCCACAGCAACAATCTCAAAAAAACTTTCCACCGGATTGCCAAGCCCTTTCAACCTTTCTATTGTCGTGTCGCTGAGTCCTTTCTCCTCTGCATACACAATCCCCGGTACTTTTCCATTCGGCAGTTCCCGCTGGAACAAGAACCAGTTCATGAACTCGTGACTGTCCTCATATTTTATCTCCTCCTGATCCTTCTCTTTCAGGTATTCATCCCGCGCTTTCGTTATCTCTGTGTCCAGGTTCTTCTCTGCATATACATTTATGTCTCCCAGCAACCACATGGCTTCTTGATAATCCCTCACGGCCCTCGCATCTTCGCCCGCCAGGTTCTTCATCCGCTCCATTCTGCTTATATTGCGCGTCACTTCTTCCAGAAAATCATCAGCCACATCTTCTCCTGCACGCTCGCAAATCTTCATACCATTTTGTGACGCCACAAACGCATCTTCATATCTACCCTGCAACTCTAAGAAGTAGCCGTAGTTCGCCCACACATGTTTATCATTGGTCGTGTCGAGCATTCGCCTGAATTCCACTTCGGCTTCAAAAAACATACTTTCACGTTCATAAAAGTCCACGAGTAATGAATGAGCTGTAAGCTCTGTTGGGTTATCTTCAAGAACGGCTTTTAGTAGTCTCTCGCCTGCGTCCTTGTTCTTTTCTATCAATCTCTCTTTCAGCCACTTATGTACTCCTGAGTCATTCAGGAACTTTAATATTACATCGGGAAAACCATCGGCCTCCTTTGGCTCGTCAGCCACCAATATTGAGCATACGTCTTCAAAATCTGCCAGCAACCAGACATCAAAGCTGTGAACGATTTTTAGTTTTTTTTCTTCGCCCACTCCCGCTTTGGTTATTGCCAACTCATGTGCTTTCAGCCCATTATCTTCGCTCAGCATAATCAATTTGTTCTTGTTCATATACCGATTAAAAATCCTTTGCACGTTATCCCGGTCTCTTCTACTGAGACGTCCTGCGTTTTCCTCGGAAGCCGCTCGTTGTAGATCAATGAAAAAGCTCCATGCTTTCACTGCACTCTCATCCGCATTATCCAGTTCAAAAAACTTAGTTATCAACTCATTTTTATCCATCGTCATATTTCCACCCAACTATGTCCCAACCCTTATTGGATATGAGATCCTCTTCAGCGTTGCTATCGCGGAAAGGGCAGCTAAATAGCTCGTCTTCGGATTCGTAGCAGACGGGACGTTTTCCACCCGCATGAACAGTTTCCCGAAATCGCCCCTCGCTTTTACTTCATGCACGTTCTTCCTTGCCGTTGGATCTGCAACTATCTTCACTCTCGTTGCTTTCGATCCTATACCTGCAAGGCTTAAAGCAGCAGCCACATTCACGTTCTCGGGGAAATATTTCACCGCTTCCTTCGCGTTACCCACGAACAGCGTTGCCTCTCGCTCTAAAGAAGACAAATCTAGTCCTTTTGCTTTTACGTACTCATTTCCTTCAAAACCACGTGGCGGCTTTATCGTCGTCAACTCTATCGAGTCTATCCCCGCCATAGCCCCCGATTTTATGCCGTCTAGTCCCGCGACCGCACCGGAGGGGATATACACATTACAGCTTTTCTCCTTCGCGATGCGTTCTATCTCTTCATAAAGGCCGTCAATACAGAGCAATGCGCCAACGCTCAGTATCATTACATCCTTACCCATCCTCAACGCGGGTATCACAAACTCACGAACCGCATCTTGTGATGCACACTCTATTACCAGATCCACGTCCTTTAAAAATGCTTCCAGCCCGTGGCTATCAGATTTGGTTATCTCGGGCTTCTTCTTCAGGCTTGCATACAGGCGTTCTATATTCTCGGGATGGTTATCAATCAAAAAAATCAGTTCCATCTCCAGGTCATCCCCATCTATCGCCTTGCATATCTCGCTGCCTATAGCACCGCAGCCAATTACACCCACTCTTATTTTTTCCATCTCTTACAAAAAGGTAGACGGTGGTAAGTAAAGTTATTCTTTGGTACTGCTTTTCTTTCGTAAACGAAGGTTTTTGATAAATCAATCATTACTTTCCAAGAGAGGAGTTTGCAAATGCTGCTAAGAGAGATAGAAAGTTTTCTGGAAGAGGATGTAGGGCATGAGGATTACGAGGATATAGTACCATATACCGAATGTAAAGCGGAGATAACGGTGCGAGCAGAAGGCGTCCTTGCGGGTTTGGATGAGGCAAAGCAGATATTTGACCATCTGGATATTAAATATTTTACGGAGTTTGAAGAGGGGGATAGAATAAAGCGTGACGATACTATTTTGACTGTGTGGGGTGCAGGAGCAAAGATATTGAAGGTGGAGCGGCTGGTGCTCAATTTCATGGGCAGAATGAGTGGCATTGCTACTTTAACAAGTAGGTTTGTAAACGATGCGAGGCACGTAAATGCAGCGATAAAAGTGGCAGGTACGCGAAAGACGACACCGGGGTTTCGGAAATACGAGAAGAAAGCGATAACTGTCGGGGGCGGAGACCCGCACAGATTCGGACTATACGAAACGGTGCTAATAAAAGATAATCATATAATGCTGATGGGCCTGGAGAATGCGATAAAGAAGGCAAAAGAGAAGGTGAGCTTCACACGGAAGATCGAAGTGGAAGTAGAAAGCCTAGAAGATGCGATCAGGGCTGCGGAATTGAACGTGGACATAATCATGCTGGATAACATGCAATCCACAGAAGTGAAAGAGTGTGTGCGTATGCTGACTGAGAAAGGCTTCCGTGATGGCGTGATTTTAGAAGCTTCGGGTGAGATAACACAGGATAATATTCAGGAGTTCGCAGCTACGGGCGTTGATGTTGTCTCAAGTGGTATGCTTACACATTCTGCTACGTGGCTGGGCTTCTCTTTGCATGTTGTGGAATAGAGAATGAAATTGCATACTGTCAGGCATCAATTATTCCCGGTTTAACAAATATTGCATAACCGGACTGCAGATATAAAGCGCTGTTAACACAACAATAATAGCTGCAGGATATACAAACAACGACAGAGAGACGGCATAAAAGAAGAACAACGCGGAAAAAAGGATTAGCGATACTATTACTAACCAACTGCTCTTTAATTTTCTATACGGTATCCTGCTGATCATAAAAAGACATAAAAAGCCCATTAAAATGACCAAGATATAGGCACAGCCGGGAATTGCCAGTTCGACAGCCAGTAGCATAAAAGAAGCTAATAAAATCGCGCTGCCCGTAATTGGGAGTCCCACAAACTCGTTTTGTTGCGATATTTTCGCATTGTATCTCGCAAGCCGTAACATCCCACAGATTATATATGCGCCACAGAACGCAGATGCAACCACAACATGAGTATATGTCAGTGTCAGCTGGAAAAAGTTTTTGATTACCACAAAGGCAACAACTGCCGGTGCGACACCAAAAGAGACCATGTCGGCAAGCGAATCGAGATAGCGGCCTATGGGCGAAGACTCCACTGTTCTCGCCACGAAGCCATCTAAGCCGTCAATAACCGTTGCTACTAAGATAAACACGAGTGCCGTTTTTAGTGCCCTTGTACTTCCGCCTTCAAGTACAAGTAGTATGGCTGCGAATCCGAACAAGGCATTACAGACAGAAAGTAGATCCGGCAGTTTTATTAGCTTTAACATGCTATCTGTGTAGATACCGCTGCTACCGATGCGTATTACCATAATCTCTTATCCTACTCTATTCTTTAGGTGTCTTACCCATATAAAAGAACCGTTCTATTCCACGGTTGTAATCGCTCCATATGCCCTCTTTTCCTTTCGCTTCCTCTTGCTTCTGCAGTTGTAAGAATTCCTTGAGCTGAGCGTCAAGCAAGTCGGCATAACACAATGCCTGTGCCTCTGCGAACATGGGCTTCACAGGCGAACCCCATTCACCGAAGTTATGATGACTCAGAATGAGATGTAGCAATCTAAGCTTGAGTTCCCGCGGGAAACCCGTTATCGCATTTATTTTTCCCTCCACCATGCGATAGCCAAGGACAATATGGTCCATAAGACCGCCTTCCGCGGTTACGTCTATTCGGAACGCATATTCATACACTTTGGTCTTTCCTATGTCGTGCAGAATGGCACCAGTAAGCAACAAATCATGGTCAAGCTCGGGGTACTGTCTGATGATGGTTCTGCATAGCGCCACAACAGTGTGCGTATGCTCTAACAACCCGCCGATATAATTATGGTGATGTACTTTAGCGGCGGGCGCCGTTTTAAATGATTCCACGAAAGCAGGGTCGCGTAGGAAGGAAAAGACCAATTGCTTAAGATAATTATTCGTCATACCCTCCGCTGTTTTTTCTATTTCTGCAAATAACAGATTTGTGTTCTTCGATGCCCGGGGCAGATACTCGGATACGCTTTCTGTTCCGGTGCTTTTTACAATCCCGGGTAGCTCGAAGATCAACTGTAAACGACCTTTAAATGATTCTACCATACCCTTTATGCGGATAATATCGCCTGGGTCGAACAAAGCAGCCGCTTCTTCTGCTCGCTCCCAGCATTTCGCCCATATACTGCCCGAACTATCCCCGAATTTCGCTTGCAGGTAGTAGCCTTCCCTCGTCACAAATCCTTTTAGCTCCTTCTCCAGCACGAGGAAAGTAGTATCAACTGAGTCACCCACCTTCAAATCCTGCACCTTTTTCGTTTTCAATTCGCTCATGTTTCTTTCGCTCCAATACTAAAGTATATTTTCCTAAACAATTCCCTTTCGGAACCACCAACATGGGAAGTACAGCTAAAAGCACAAGTCAAAGAAGCTGAAAATAGGACGCTATGAATTCATAATTCCGTCTGACGTTGCTTTTACCGTTTATAAAGGATCCATGCCCGGGCAGTAACAGCTCCACATCCAGAGCAGACATCCTATTAATAGACCTCATCAGCTCTTTACCATCACCAAAAGGTAAGTCATCCCTACCAATACTTTTCTCAAACACTAAATCACCGCATAACAACACTTTTTCATCCGCGGCGTAAAGGCATATACTATCCGGAGAATGCCCCGGTGTAGGTAATATGCTCAACTCTTTGTTTCCAAGGCTCAGCACATCATCAAACACAATATCCGCCTCGAATTGCCTTGATTTGCTAATGCCCAGGAACCGCGAAACCTCTTTTATCATAACGTCAAGATATTCCAACTGTAATGAATGCAACGCAACTTTTGCGCTTGAAATATCCTTGAACGCTGCTGTTGCGTCACAGTGGTCTGGATGAAGATGCGTAATCAGTATAGAATCAATACTTTCGGGATCAATACCATCCAATTGCAGCTCTTCAAGCAGCAGCGCGAGATACTTTTCCCGACCCGGATCTACAATAACCGTAATATCCGCCTTTATCACGTACGTGTTCGCATCGAGCACCCCTCGCTCTTTATACCAGTACAAACCTTCTTGAATTTTCATATCTCAAATCATCTTTTAAATGGAAGTTAGATTACAGGCACATATATCTTTTTCCGTTCTTTCTTTCTTCCTCTTCGCTATTCTTTTCCGTGACGTTAATGTTGTACCTAACGCATATTATTTCTTTGGTAAAGCTTTTTTTGCATGAACGGTTTTTAAACCTTAACAAATAGATATAGTTAGCATTCAATTCTTATCCGCATAAGCATAAGCATAAACAGGGAGTACATTGTTCAAGGCGAAAAGATGAGCGAAAGAACAAGCTATGGTAAAGCAGTATTGGTAGTATGTGATGGCCTTGGAGACCGCCCCACGGTCGAAGGGAGGACACCGTTGCAAGCTGCTGATACGCCCAATCTGGATGCCATAAGCGAAGCGGGTATAAATGGCTTGGTGACCGTAATAGCCCCTGGGATAGTACCGGGGAGCGATACCGCACATCTTGCCCTCTTTGGGTACGATCCATACGAGTTTTATCCCGGTAGGGGCGTGTTTGAAGTGCTCGGTGCCGATATGCCACTAAACAAAGGCGATGTAGCGTTTCGAGCAAATTTTGCGACTGTTGATGATGATTTGCGAGTCATAGACAGACGGGCAGGAAGGAAAGGTAGTAAAGGCATGGCAAAACTGTTGAACGGGCTTGAAATAGATGATGTCCGGATATATCTGGAAAATACCACGGAGCACAGAGGCGCGCTTGTGATGACCGGCTCAAATCTTTCTCGCGACGTATCGAATGTGGACTCACATGTGGCGGGAAGCATTGTAGCAGAATGTAAACCGCTTAAAGATACAGATGCCGCGAAGAAGACCGCAAACGTCGTGAATGAATTTGTACGGAAGAGTTATGAGCTCCTGAACCATCATCCAGAGAATGACGATAGAAGACGGAACGGTGAACTACCTGCGAATATTATACTTCTAAGAGGTGCGGGTAGTTATAGGCAAGTGCCGCCTATGAGCGAAAGGCAAGGATTTCGTACTGCTTGCGTGACTGGAGCTTCGCTCTATAAGGGAGTTGCAAAATATGTCGGGATGGATGTCATTCCGGTTGAGGGTGCAACCGGCAAATCCGATACGAATTTAAAGAATAAGGCAGAAGCGACATTGCATGCACTGGAACACTACGATTTTGTGTTCGCGCATATAAAAGCGACTGATAGTTTTGGACATGACGGCGACTTTGAAGGTAAGCGCGAGATGATTTCACGAATAGATAGCGAGTTTATGAGCAGGTTAAAAGAGACTGATGCGTATATCGTCGTTACTGCTGATCATAGCACGCCGGTGTCACTAAAACGGCATAGCAGCGACCCCACACCCATTGTCATGAATGGTACGGGCGTTAGAAGTGATAAAGTAGATGTTTATGACGAGATTGCCGTTGCTTCCGGTGGATTGGGTAGGATAAAAGGCTTGGATTTAGTTCCAATATTATCGGACTTTATGGGTTATTATAAAATGTATGGGACATGAAAATGTGTACGCGAATAAGGGTTGAACTTGCATTAGAACGGTACAGGACCAATGAATCATCGTTAGCGAAATCGGCTGAACTTGCTGGGCTTACTACGATAGAATTCAAGAAACTTATTGCTGATAGAGGTATAGCAAGGGAGATAGATGGAATGGGGACATCTGCTTAATAATACAATCGAAGTTTAACCCGATAGGGAACAAGAATAAATAATAGCGATTCATGTATGTTTCAATGTACAACGATAAAATGACCGAAGTTTCTCTTGTTTTACCTGCATACAACGAAGCAGAAAGGTTAAGAGATACCGTTAGGCAAGTAGCGGATGCGTTACAAAAAATGACCACTTCGTTTAAGATTATCATCGCGGAAGACGGCTCAACTGATGGTACCGACAATGCAGCAGACGAACTGGCAAAAGAATTTACTTATGTGACGCATATGCACAGTAACGAGAGGTTAGGTCGCGGCAAAGCGTTAAATCGTGCGTTTAAATCGTCAAAAGGTGAAATTGTCGCATACATTGATGTTGACCTTGCAACCGACTTGAAACACCTCGAAGAGTTGATTGAATCAATACGAGATGGTTACGACATCGCAACGGGCTCCCGAATGTTAAAAGATAGTGATGTGAAACGGTCTTTTACGCGATTTGTTGCGAGTAAGGGCTTCAATTCCATGACACGGCATTTACTAAAGTCCGAACTAAAAGACCATCAATGCGGATTTAAAGCATTCAAAAGGGAGTCGTTATTCGCTATTCTGGATACTGTAAAGGATAATCACTGGTTCTGGGATACGGAGATACTGGTGAGAGCACAGAGAAAAGGATACCGGGTAAAAGAGTTTCCCGTGAGATGGCGATGTAACAATCAAACAAAAGTGGATTTGAAGAGAGATGTAATAGAGATGGGGACTCAAATTTTAAGGCTCTGGCGTGAGCTTAGACATACGTAAATAAGGGTTTCATCCCAAAAAGGGGCGTAAGTATTCTATGGTGGTGTTTCACGAAATATGAACGAAAAGACGAAAAGATTTGTACGGAGCAAATACAGGGATTATTACAGAGCTGCGCGGATAGAACTCCTGTCGGATTTATGGATGCGTGAACTGGCATTCGTTCATTTTGACCCGTCTTACCCAGCGAAACTCGTGATGAGGCGACACAAATCCTTTAACACTGATGTTGACTTAGTGAACTACCTCAAGGAGAATGCTCCGGCTCATGCCTACCATTCAGCCGCTATTTATAAATATCCCGCGGGCCCGAATATGGCAAGCAAAGACTGGATCGGTGCGGATTTGATCTTTGACCTCGATGCCGACCACGTGGTGGATGAATCCGAGCTTCCGGACTATACTTATGAGGACCTGCTGGTACTTGTGAAAAAAGAGACAGTAAAATTGATTGACTTTCTGCTTGACGATTTCGGATTCCACGAAGACGACATCGAGCTTATATTCTCGGGGTCGAGGGGCTATCATATACATATACAAAAGAAAGAGGTGCGAAGGCTTGGCAGTCGAGAACGGCGTGAAATAGTTGATTATATCACGGCTACTGGACTCGATATGGATAGTTTCCTGAAAGGCGTAGAAAAGTCGGGGCGTGAAGATTTGAAGTTTACTCGCGATGGCTGGGGAAAACTATTACTAAAAGGGCTGATAGAGTTCCTGCACGAAATAGCGGCAATGGAAGAGCAAGAGGCGATCAAGGTGGTAAAAAGAGCAGGCAAAATGGAACGGAAGAACGCAAAAGAGATAATCAGGATTGCCCAAGATGAGACCGTGATGGAACGGATAGAACAAGGCGAAATCCCTCAGTTCGCTAAGGCCATTAAATGGGGTGAGATAACAAGGGCAGTAACAAAGACAGTACGAGTAAAATCAGCGGATAAACCTGATGAGCCCGTGACTGCGGACATAAAACGGCTTATCCGGCTGCCGACATCGCTGCATGGCAAATCGAGCTTTGTAGTAAAACCGTTAAAACTAGCAACTTTTGATGAATTCGACCCTTTAGAAGATGCGGTTGTCTTCGGCGATTCACCCGTGGAAGTACAGATGGTTCGTAGCGCCTCGATAAAGCTGAAAGGCGAAAGCTATAAGCTAGAAGAAGGCGAAAACGCTTCGTTACCGGAACATGTTGCGCTTTTTTTCATGTGTCGTGGCGCCGCCGAGTGCGTTTAACAACCTATTTTGTACGGTTACCCGTAATATTGCCCGGTTTTACGTTTTCTGAGTAGATAGATGAAGAACGGCGCGCCGAAGAATGCTGTGATTATACCGACCGGTAACTCGCCTAATAACCGTGCCAATGTGTCCGTCCAGACAAGAAAGATACCGCCCACCAATGCCGATGCGGGAAAAAGTATGCGGTGGTCCGGTCCCACGATCATTCGCGTGATGTGCGGTATTATCAGGCCGACAAAGCCAATAGTTCCTGCGAATGCTACCGCGGCTGCTGTTATGAATGCTGAGAGCACTAAAAGTATTCTCTTCACGCTTTCCACGTTTATACCCAATGTCTGCGCGGATTCCTCACCGAGAAGCATTGCGTTCAGGTCCTTTGCAAAGATATAAATGAGTACAAAGCAGACGCTAACCGGCAAAAGCGTTATTTTCACCTGTGTCCAGTTAGCGAGCCAGAAACCGCCCATCAACCAGAAGAAGATGTTGTGTAATGATTTGCCCGCGATCGTCATGATGAGGAATAATATAGCGCCTAAGAATAACGAAACTGCTATCCCCGTGAGCAGCAATGTGTCTATCGGTATTCTTCCGCCTACCTTTGCAAGGTTATAGACAAGGAAAGTGGCGAACACGGCGCCGAAAAAAGCCAGGAACGGCGTGGTGTAAATCGAGAGAAACTGCTGTAGAAACGCAATAGAAATAGCAGCGCCAACTGCAGCGCCTGATGAAATACCTATTATGTATGGGTCTGCCATGGGATTCTTGAATAGCCCCTGTAATGTAGTCCCTGCGGTTGCCAGTGCTGCGCCGACCATTATCGCCAGGAATATCCGTGGTAGTCGAATATCAAAGATTATTATGTCAGTCACGGAAGAAGGCGCTTCGCCGAGCTGAAGTTTGTACCATATCAAAGAGACTATTTCCAGCGGCGACACATAAACCGGTCCTATTGCCGTTGCCAACACGATAGTCAAACATAGAATTACAATTAAATAGATCATGACCATTTTCCAGTGCATGAATTTCAAAGTATGCGTTGCTTTTGCTTCTTCTGTCATCTTTCAATCTCCGACCTCACACAAAAGCCCATTTGGGCGTTCTATGCCTGCAACTACAGTTTTGGGCATTGCTATATTACTCATAAGACCGGGCACATCATAAAGTATTTGGTCTTTATGCTTTTCTCTTTACGAAAAATCCTATCATTATAAATAGGGGCAAAGTATTGTAATAGCGAAGGTGAGAGAAGATAATGATAAGCGTGAATGAGTATGGAATAGACGTATTTGAGGAGATGATGGACAATTCGGAGGAGCTCCAAGTAGGTATTTTGGAGCAGGATAACGGGACCACGATAATAGATGCAGGAGTGGAAGAAACAGGTGGATTTGAGGCTGGGTTATACGTGTCGAGGATATGCATGGCAGACCTTGCGGACATACGATTCAGCACTTTTGACCTCGGAACAATATCGTGCCCCGCGATAGAGCTTACCACCGACCATCCGATAATCGCCTGTATGGCATCGCAATTTGCGGGGTGGAGTATAAGCGTGAAGAAATTCTTTGGTATGGGTTCAGGACCTGCAAGGGCTCTTTCCCTAAATCCGAAGGAACTGTATGAGAAGATAGGGTACGAGGATGATACACCCGAAGCGGTATTACTTCTTGAAAGTAGTGTGATACCAGATGATGAAGTGACCGCGAAGATAGCGGCGGATTGCAAGGTGGACTCGGAAGACCTGTATATCGTAGTCGCGCCAACCGCTTCTATCGCCGGTTCTGTACAGATAGCCGCAAGGGGGGTAGAGACGGGTATCCACAAATTCGAGTCCATAGGATTTGATATAAACAGCATAACACATGGGTATGGTATTATACCAATCTCGCCTATTGTGGGTAATGACGTGGAGTGCATGGGCTCGACCAACGACTGTATCATCTACTGTGGTCGCATGTCTTATACCATAGACTATGAGAATGTGGAAGAACTGAAGGACTACGTGAAGAAAGTGCCTTCGCATACATCCAAAGATTACGGACAGCCGTTCTACAAGACGTTTAAGGAAGCGGGATTCGACTTCTACAAAGTAGATGCTGGTATGTTTGCACCTGCGGAGGTCACAGTAAACGAGATAAATAGTGGTAAGACCTTTACAAGCGGTAAGATAAATACCGATGTGTTGCTGGAATCTTTCGGTGTAGAGAGTTTATAAATAGTAATTTGGAGCGTGGCTGCCGGAACTTACCGGCAGTTCCTATTTCTTTTTTGTTTTTAGTAAAGCTTTTGTTCTAAGAGACGGTTGGTAGTATTAATGAGCGAAATGTATCCCGCAGTTAGAATGAGGCGTTTACGAACGTTAAAACTGATACAAGAAATACGGCTTTCTACAGACGACCTGAGTCTACCGTTGTTTATTGATGAGAACCTAGCAGATAAAGCGCCGATTGAATCAATGCCTGGGCAGTACCGGTTCTCGATAGAGCGCGCGTTGAAA
>Ga0255453_1071_pt1 | contig 13112 bp, 12 predicted proteins | sample ANMaggQLBNCT01G4_FD_182628 | JGI IMG/M metagenome (GOLD analysis project Ga0255453, IMG submission 182628) | Sediment cell enrichment communities from methane seep in Santa Monica Basin, California, United Staets - ANME aggregate JGI... | ecosystem: Environmental > Aquatic > Marine > Cold seeps >...
CGGTATGGAATTTACTACTTGATTTGCCTAAACCATAGGAATCACCAAAAGCAAAATGAACAGTCCCTTCGACTTTCTCATCCATTAACATAGTTCCAATAATTTTTGCTCCAGGATTTAAACCTATCCCAAATTCTCCGACAGTTTTAGTTGCAGGAACATCAAACTCACATATCTCTTTAAATTTGTCAACGAGCTCATCTTTCTCCCTAATCGGTTGGATGTCCTTAATTTCACCGGATTCTAATCCAATATAAAACGGATGTTTTAGCGCCCCTAAGCCACCTATACTCCCATCAATCACTATTTTGCCATTTATCGTATCTTCGACTGGAGCGGTAAATATTTCACCCGCCGGAATATTTCCGAATATTCCGGGTTTTGTAATATCTCCCGCATCTAGTTCTATTTTTCTGCCTTGTAGACTAAATCCAATGTCGGTTCCTAAATCAGTTTCAAGCCTAATGGTTTTGTTAGCCAAAATTTCCTTTAAGTGTTGACCTTTTTCTTTAATGCGAGAATAGTCAACTGAAACAGCATCTTTCATTTGATCAGAAAATCCGGGCATCATACAAACTCGCCCTTTATATTGGATAGGCAGAGTAAATAAATAATGCCTGAATGCTTTTTCTTTTGATAGATTAATTTCGTCACTTTCGGTTTCTAATACGTAAATAACCACATCCGCTGATATCAATGATACTGCATGTATGTCTGTTATTCTCTCGACTGGTCTAATAATTTCAGGGATATAAAAAACAGATACTTTACCATCAGACTCTTTGATAAAGTAAGCCAAATCCTCTGCAATTTCTAGTTTACTTTTGTCAGTAACTATAACAACTTCTTCACCCGGTTGTATACCTAAGCAATCGGAAATCATAACCGCTGCGTAATTTCTGTTTTCACCTTTCATTTTCACACTCCTTTTTACCCTTTATTTTTTTGTCAATGTAAATATCAAATTCTAGTATTATATTAAAATCTTCTTCCTTTAAATATTCCCTGCTTTTTTTGAAAAATTTTAGTTCTTTATCCTCTTTCCAGATAATGCAATATGTCTTTTTTCTTTTTTCATCAATTATCTCCCATTTGTTATCTCCAACTTTCTTAATGCTATGAGTATTAGGAAGTGATATATTTTCATCTTTAAACTTTTCCTTCAACTCTTCTAAGACGCTGTCATTCTCCAAGTCATTTTCAAATTTTAACTCCACACTATAATACCCTTTCAGCTTATCTAAATCTTTTATCAAACCTTTTATTTTTTTCTTCTCATCGTCATTGGTATATTCTTCAAGAATTTTATTCTTTATGCTACTTAAGCTTGCCTGATCTTTTTCATTACAACTCAACTGTAAATAAATTTTTTGAATAGCTTCTTTTAACAATTTCTGATTCTGATCACCCTTAAAATCTTCTTTGATCTCATAAAAACAATCGTTTATGGGCTTTTTCAGCCAATTACTAATTGTGAGGTAGAGAAGGGATAAGACAAAAATAAATATAAGTACCCATAACATTTTGAAACTATCAATATCAAGCCAGCCTGATAGTCGCGAAAAGTAAGGAGCCATCATAGATATAAGTACTGGTAATAATTGTTTAATGAAAATATAAAGCAAGATTCCTACTAACAAGAGAAAAAGGACCGCAAATCCCCTATATCTAAACAACGCCAAAAAGGACTTTAAGTTACTAAAAGCTTCCATCCAATGACGAAGAAAGTTTATAGATGGTTTTTGTATCCAATTAAGAATTTTGATGTAAAGAGGAGAAAATAAAAGCAATGCAAAAATAAATACAAGTGCTTGGGATATTTCCATATCACAAATAATAAGCAAGACTGATAGTAACGAGAAGAAAAGAGGCACAAATGCAATGGGTGGAGACAGCACCAAAAATGACCTCCAATTATCAAAATCTTTTTTGGCCACCCATACAGAAACACACAAAACGACGATGGTTAAGACTAAAAAAAATAGTGAAAGTACGTCATAAAAAGACTTTAAACTCCATAATTGTAAGCCTGTGAGATATGCACTACATGATAGAAAGAAAAAACCAATAGCTAATATCTGACAATAGAAAGCTTGCGAAATATGCCCCATTGATTCATAGTGTTTTCTAAAAGACCTTTCTGGAACTGTGATCCCTTTGATTTCTGATCCCGTGATCAACAATCTTGCATTCTCTTCACCCTCTATATCAATTTCTGTTCTGTATCTTTTAATTTTGGCCTTGCTAAGAACTATTTCTCTTGGTTCATTCTTTGTAGAATAAGACTCTAATAAGCCTTTAAACAGTCCATTATCAGTTTGAACGAATACCTCCCCACCCTGCTTAACGCTTTTTAAAAAAGTATCCCAAGCAAATTCATAGAAGGATACCCAAAATTTCATTCCTGATTGGTATCTAAACCACTTTAGTATATTTACACGTGCCTTTAATATAGTTATGCACCCGAAAATCAAGCCAAGACCAAATGCGCAGCCAAAAAATGAAAATAAAACCTCAAACTTTAAAATATCAGCTAAAATATTGGCATAGCAAGTGGTGGTGCTTGTGAAGATGATAAAACTGATAGGAGAAAGCAAAAAAATTACAATTCCTGCTACTGTTGACAATAACGTAGCCTCCAGAGTTGGAAGGTCCCTATAAATATTCTCTCCTGAAACTAAAGCAGAAATGTGAAAGGCTAAGGAGCCTATCAGTACAAATACAACCGAAAACAAAATATTAACTAGTAATAGTCCGTCCATTGTTATGTGTTAGATATGCTTAGCCCCAATACTAAAATATGTGGATGATATATAGGCTTTTAGTTTTCTAATATATAGAGGCTGTCCAACAATTCAAAATCCGCCGAAAAAGGAAGGCAGATAATGCTCTAAATCAAAAAAAAAGGAATATTTTTGGTGTTAAAACCAATTGTGAGACAGTCTCTATACATTTTGCAAACGGGGGTTGAAATGAAACTAACCTGTTCCATAGACGAAATAAGAAGATTGGGACCTGAAGGAGTTAAGGAAATCCAGGATAACGATAAGAGCGGTGAATTTTAATTACTGGACGTGAGACAGCCTTATGAATATGAGGCGGGTCATATCCCGGGAGCAAAATGGATTCCATTGGGCGAAATTGAATATCGGCATGCCGAGCTTGAAAGGGATAAAAAGATTATCACTTATTGCCGCTCTGGACACAGGAGCATGGCTGCAAACACCCTCTTGTGTGGTCTTGGATTCGAGAACGTCTACAATCTTAATGCGGAATTCTCAACTGGCACTACGATGTTATCAAAGGAATTCCAGAAGAGCGACCTGAACTGATAACAGGAAAGGTGGATGGTTGTGATATACTGATGTTGGCACTCAAGCTTGAGAAAGGTGCACTCGATTTCTACTCGAAAGCGCAAGAAAAGGTCAGAGACAAAAAAGACTTCTACAAAAGAGTTGCGGGATTAGTTGGCGATAGTGAAACCAGAAGCATGCTTCACGAGCTAGCAGGGGAAGAGCGAAACCACATCAAAGCTCTACTCCTCCATATAGAAGAACCAAAAGGAGGCGGTCAAGAATGATCTTCAAAAGAATAAAGTTCGAGGGTTTGGCTGGCTCATAATTCCTATTTTATATGTTCGGTGGACGATGCGGTCGTAATTGATCCACGGCGAGATTGTGAGGTTTACATTGACTCAGCTCGGCGAGAAGAAGTTAAAATCAAGTACATATTTGAAACGCATCGTAATGAAGACTACGTTATTGGGTCTATAGAGCTATCCAACCTCACCCGTGCTGATATCTTCCACGGTCCGGGCTTGAACTGGGGATATGGCAATACTCTTCATAATGGCAATGTATTTCACATTGGAAACTTGAAACTCACTGCATTACACACTCCAGGGCATACGGATGAGAGCATGTCCTACGTCTTAGCAGAGAGCGAAGAATCTGTGCTGGTCTTCACAGGAGATGCACTTTTTGTTGGTGATGTGGGCAGAACAGATTTCTATGGTCCTGAGGAAGCGCCAGGGTTAGCGGGAGCGCTCTATGATAGCATCTTCAACAAGATACTTCCATTGGGTGACGGCGTTATCCTCTGTCCTGCGCATGGTGCCGGGTCGGTCTGCGGTGGAAAGATCAGTGCTAGGGATGAGAGCACGATAGGAATAGAACGAACCCAAAACCCCGTGCTTCAACTGAAAAATCGGGAAGATTTCATCGAGTACAAAGTCAGCGAGCACCATGAACGCCCCCCTTATTTCCGACAGATGGAGAAATACAATCTTGGGGGACCACCTTTGTTAGGAAGATTACCGATTCCCTCTCCTCGAACACCCATCGAGTTTAAGGAGGAAATGGAGCGTGGAGCGACCGTTGTAGATGCGAGAACACCGTCTGCCTTTGGAGGTGCACATATCAAAGGTTCATACAGCATCTGGCTGGAAGGTTTACCCGCTTATGCCGGCTGGGTCCTGACTTATGAAAAGCCGATTCTGCTGGTGCTTGAATGCAGTGACCACTTAGATACGGCAGTTCGCTACCTCGTACGGATCGGATACGACAATATAGTAGGATATCTGAGGGGTGGAATCGAAGCCTGGTATGACTCTGGCTTTAAGGTTGAGTATATGGGGCTATCGAGTGTGCACGAACTCAAACAGCGGCTTGACAGTGGCAAAGACGTCCTGGTACTCGATGTTAGAGATGAGAACGAGTGGAAAGAAGGGCATATAAAAGGTGCTCTGCATATCTATGTCGGGCAACTCGAGAGTCGGCTGAGCGAGATAACAGCAGAAGCAGTAGCAACAGGAGATGGAGTAGCTGCTTGAGTCGGTGTTATTGCAGAAGCTGCTGCGGTCATACCCTGTGTTACCGTAGAAGCAGGCGATGCCGTAGGTAAATCAGCATATGTACCACCAAAAATCTCATGCTTCACGCAGTCAGGTTCAAATGACATCTACACTCCGCCTATAAATTTTGTTTGTCTCATTTATAACCCAGGATCTTTTACTGAGCCGGATAATACCCTGTTACTCTCGACTTTCCCGGCGGCAGAAACCCCATTATCTTCTCATGCCCCCACATTGCAATCTGCTCCGTTAATTCTTGATTTGACTTTGCACGTTCGACAAAGAACGTCACAAGCACTTTTGTTAGCTCGTTCTTCTCCAACTCGCCACCCGGCTCGAGCACCACACAAACAGCCAGCTTATCCTTCTGCATATCCGGACATGCAACCAACTTATCCTTCTCCATACCAATGCACACCCCCAACGCAGCTTTAAAGTACTGCCTTTTACCTCGAACCACGAAACTACCTTTCTTTATGTACTCACCAGTCGGCGGAGTCTTACTCACCTGCTCACCGGTAACGCAATAGCATTCACCCTCGTAGAACCCGTATTTCCAGAGACTCGAATACGAAGCCGCAAATTGCGCTATCGCTTTCAAATCTGCCTCAGAAACATCTTTACCACCCGTCTTCGCTATTACCACAGGAGCACCTTCCGCCTGTGTATGAAAAAATAGATCTCCAGCATCCATATGCTTCTTCACAAGTATCTCATTACTCGTAGCGTCTTTCCCGCCCAGCACAAGTACCCCTTCAGACGTTTCAAACCATCTGAACCGCTCGTACCACTCCTTCTTTTCGCGTTTTACTTCTTCCTTCTTCTGCGGTATCTGTACTTCCTCTAATTTCACTTCTCGTGCAGCTTCACGGCGTATCTTCTCTTTTGTAGTCTCCATTGCACGCTCAACACCCACCAGTTTCTTCCGGAGCACTTTCGCATGTTCATAACACGCACCCGCATTTTTATACAGCGATACAGAATTATCAATCTCAAGCGTAATGTCCGTGTCAGGCAGCATCACCGGCACAACCTTCTTTTTCTTCGGCATATCCTGCAGCATCTGCTCTATATCACTGAAACGAGCATAGATCAGTTCTCCTTTTCGTATCCACACTTCCTCAGCCGCTTTGAATTTGAGTACCGCTTCTTCTTGCTCCTTCAAAACACGTTCATACTTACCTAGTTCCTCACCACGTACCTCCTGCGCCTGCTCTTCCAGCTCTTCCGCTAGCTTCTCAGTAAAGAATTCGTCCACCGCGTCATTGAACGACCCGGAAAACACTTTTTCGTTGCTTTCATACGTGTTCAACAAAAACGGGAGAACGTCCACACGTTCTTCGCTTTCTCGTGCTAGCACAATGTGCGGTTTCAACAGGGACTTATCATTCTCTAATATCGGCTCGAGTATCACGAATAACGCCTCAAGAATCGCGTTTCGTTCGGCTTCTTCAAGCTCAGTAGCGTTCTTATTCTTTTCAACCCCTGCTTTTTCACACACTTCTTCTGCATAAAGTCCACCCAGGTTCAAGTCCGTTGCAAGAACCCGTACCACATCCTTTCCAGTAGTGTTACACAAGTCTGTAAACGCTTGTTCGTTCAGTTGCAGCGGATTTGCTCTTGACGGTGGTCGCTCATACTTCTCTCGCACTTTAATAACCCGAGCTGAGAAACTCTTTCTGCGTAACGGCAGCAATATCAGCTCGTCTTCGTCTATAAGCACAATGTTACCACGTGGCAGTAATTCCGATACCAACCGGAATTTACCGTCCCAGCGCTCTACCGTTATCTCTACTATCCGGTCGAACTCAAGCTGCCTGATTTGGCTAATCCTACCGCCATTCAGCTTTTTCCTGAGGTACATCGGGAAATTAGACGGTATTCGTGGCGTGGCTCGCTTATATTTGGTGATATGAATCCTCTTACCCGCTTCTATGACAAGGTCAATTGCACCTTTATCCTTCTGACGCAGCCTTAACCGTATCTCTTCTCTTCCGATCTGGTAAACCTTCTCCACTCGTGCCCCTATAAGCTCTTGTAACTCGACCACGATCGCTGCTATGTCCACACTGCTCAGTGATTCTTTCATTTCATGAAACCTGTTCTTAAAAAAGAATAGAATTATCAAAGGAAAAAGCTTACTTCAAATATCTAATTAATTTACAACGGAATATGCCTTTAAATTTGTATTAACAAATGTTACCCTCTGAACTACTCCGCATGCGCACAAAGAAGGACCGGATATATCCAGCATTCGTGCCGATAGACACGGAACACAAAGAATTAGCGGCAGAGCTGATAGAAGTATATACAAATTCTACAGGCAAAAAGAAGAGCGAGATAGACGAACTCGTGACGGACCTGGAACAAGGCTTGAATTTTAAACTCGTACGTGGCTTAAGAACGCTACTGGAACGCAGATGCACATTCAACTCGAAGTTCCGCGTTGAACCCGTATTAGCACGGAAAACGGTCTTTGAGGCTGCAAACACCCAAAAAGTTACTAATTACGCAGAACGTGAAGCGGTACTCGAATCTGTTGCAACCAACTTGAACATCTCCGTTCCCGATTTAGAGCTTTCTTTATGGGCAGACCAGGACTCGGAGGTTGTGCTGGACGCTTTTACGGTGTCGAATCCCGGGGACCTCTTGAAAGCGTATAACCTTTCACTTGCACAAACGCTATTGTTCAAAGCCACGGGCATGACCCTAACGTTTAAAAGCAATTCAAAAGCTATTTTCAGGGCAATTAAACATAATGGTTTGATGTACACCCTGAAAGGCGATAAGATACGGATAGAAGGCGCTTCGTCATTGCTGAAGCTGAGTGAACGCTACGGCACGTCACTGGCAAGGTTGCTGCCTGCGATAGCCAATAGCGATGAATGGGCGATAGACGCCGAGATTGTTGTACGGCGTGCGACACCACGGATTTACCATTTTATGCTGGATAGCAGCAGTAAAAAGCTGTTGCGGACGAACGAGCAAGCGGTGAAGCTTACTTTTGATAGTTTACTTGAAGAACGGTTTTATAACGGGTTCTTATCCACATCCGCAGCTAATAGTTGGGACTTGATACGGGAGCCGGATGCGGTATTCACGAGCAAAGGCGTGTCCATACCGGATTTCAAATTCAAGCATAAAGAGACCGGTACAGAGATATATTTCGAGATCGTGGGGTACTGGACTGAGGAATACCTGCGGAAGAAACTGTCGAAGCTCAGAGCAATGCAGACTAACATTTTAGTGGCTATTGATCGTAGCCTCGCGTGTTTTAATGCACTTAAGTTCGATCTGGAGCTTGACCAGCCGGTGATACTGTTCAGCGGTAAAGTGCCTGTGGGTGACGTAGTCCGGTTTTTAGCGAAGATCGAACGTGAAGCGATAACGAAACAGGCAGAAAGCTTTAAGGGCACGCGGATAGAACTAGAAGGTGATATAATATTAATTAAGGATATTGCGGCACGGTATGGCATCGGCACGGACGTGGTACGAGCGTGTTTTGATGATCCGGGATATGTGGTGTTTAAAGAGGTAGTAGTGAAGAATGAGTTGTTGCAGGAAGTAAAAGAGAAACTTGTTTCTGTACGTGCATACGTGGAAGCGAGAGGCGTTATTGAGGGTTTTGAGTTGCCAAATCCGGATGAAGTTCTGGCAGAACTCGGATTCACAGTGAACTGGAAAGGCTTGGACCCAGACGCTGCAAGTATCGAACTACTGCCCTCAACTACTTAGACTAGCGTATAAAGGAACTCCCAGTAAATAGTTTACCCTGTTTGTAAAAAGCATATACACAGATTTTACCGATTTACACAGACGCTACTGTCCGGGTTTAATTTTTTCGGGTTGAATTAGAACAAAAAAGAATAAAATTTGATGATTGGACGCAGATTTACGCAGATGATCCGGATTTAAAATACGGGAACTCACAAATAATTAAAGGTTATGTGTGGAATAAAGGTGGGACACTCAACCATACCCTACCCTTATTAGATTATGTGGAAAGGGTCAATACATCGTTCACCATTTCATTTGACAAATAAAGGGTCAATACATCGGAAAGTCTTTTGATGACATATCCATTTACGCATCCATTGTGATGCATTATGGACGACAAAGAAGAAGAGAGAATTGAAGCCGTAAATCGATATATTCTGGGTGATAAACCGTCAAACATCTGCAAAGACGCGAATAGGTCAGAGAAGTGGCTCTTTACCTGGGTGAAGAGATTCAAAACGGGTGAAGAGGAGTGGTATAAATCCTAATCAAATACACCTAAAAAACATGGAAGAAAAACGTGCAAAGATCTTGAAAGCACAATTGTAACCCTCAGAAAAGCTCTAATGGAGGGTAACGAGCATGAATCAAAATATCTCGGTGTAGGCGCTGATGCAATTCAGTATAGAATGGGAAAGCTTGGTTTTTTGAATGATGAGACTCCCTCGGCATCAACGATAAAGCGGATTGTGAATAGACATGGTCTGAAAGTGAATAAGCGGGAGCGCTATAAACGAGTGAACTCAAAAAAGCGATACACGATTCTGAATCCCACCAAAGTCAATGAGATGCACCAGATGGATTTCGTGGGACCAAGATTTATTAAAGGATATGGTGCCGTCTCTTCCCTTAATCTCAGCTATGTGGTCTGCAATCGGGTTCAAATTGAACAGTACGACACCAGAAGCAGGGATAATATAATCGACTTTTTTACCCGGTATTGGCGTAATAATCCAATTCCCAGATATTTACAGGTCGATAACGGGATGTACTTCATCGGGGACTTTAAATACCCGCGTGGATTCAGTCGTTTTTTACGATTCTGCTTGTACGCTGGTGTTGAAGTGGTTTTCGTTAATCCTAAGAGCCCCTGGATGAACGGGTGCATCGAGAACTTTAATGGATGGTTTAATGAGAAGTTCTGGGCTAAAGGAATCTTTACAAGTCTGGAAGACATGCATGTCAAATCACCGCATTTTGTTGAGCAATATAACGATCTCAGTGCATGGAAGAATAGAAATAAGTCGTTAGAGCAGATAAATCCCGCCAGAATACTAAACAAATCTCTGAAAATCCCTCTGGAGAAACTACCGCTTACTAAGGGGTGGATACACTTCATCAGAATGGTTGATAATGATGGGAAAATCTCTGTCCTGAATGAAGCATTTAAAGTAGGCAAGGAGTTCATCAGCGAATATGTTTGGGCTACTATTTGCTTGGAAAAACAGATGATGGAGGTATTTTACCGAGCTAAAGATCAGGATACTGCTGTATTGATTGAAAAATTCGAATACAAGCTGAGTGAGGTGGTCTATGATCTTATACAGGATATCTGTAAAACGTCATAACACTGTACGATGTAATGAGCCAAATTCAAATACACTTACCGAACTATTGACCCTTTTTACTTACCGAACTATTGACCCCTTCCACTTAACCATAAGGGCGATAATAGGGAATTATTATCAAATCCCGAGTTGCAGAAGAAACGCCATTAGAATACCCGATAAAATGAAAGAGCGGTGGTAACAGCACCCGTATCAGGAAAAGACGCTCTCAAAAATTCTGGTTCTGGAGATGTTATTTGAACTTGATCAACGAAAAGGTAATCATGAGATAATCTCTCGCTCGAGGGACTTTCTTGAGGATGTATCAAGCATATTAAAGGATTTGGGAATCGGAGAGATCAAGATAACAAAAAGGAAAGACAGACCACATTACCGGTCTTATTTGCCTAAAAAGGTGAAAGAGAATCTTGAAGAGTTAAAAGAAAGAGTAAGAAAAGCTAAAATCGAAAAAGGACTCGGCTTTCTTGTGGAAACGGATAGAACCGAACTAATCAGGAATGTTAAAACCCGTTGGGGCGAGAAAGGAGTTAATATAATTTCGGGTATGACTCTGGATAAAGGTGTCAGGGACCTTGACATTGCCCGTGCTTGTGGTATGACACTAAGAGAAGTGAGAAAGATACTATACGAACTCAAGGATAGAGCGATTATCGCTTATATAAGGGAAGAGACCACTGAGCTTCTGGAATATTATTACTATTTGAGTCCTGAGGGTATCGCGAATTTTTTGGCTGGGGGGAAGGAGGTGAGAGAAGAAAAAGTGGAAGAAGCTAAATATCCATTTCCTGAAGAATTCTCTATTTATCAGCGAAGAAGAATGTGTTCGGAAGTCGGATGAGTGCCTTTTATGTCCGAGAATAACGGGAAAAAAAATAAATGAAGATTACATATCTAAAGAAAATGATTAGAAAAGAAAAGGGGGAAATGAAATTAATCTGTTCCATAGACGAAATAAGAAGATTGGGACCTGAAGAAGTTAAGGAAATCCTGGATAACGATAAGAGCGGTGAATTTCAATTACTGGACGTGAGGCAGCCTTATGAATATGAGGCGGGTCATATCCCGGGAGCAAAATGGATTCCATTGGGCGAAATTGAATATCGGCATGCCGAGCTTGAAAGGGATAAAAAGATTATCACTTATTGCCGCTCTGGACACAGGAGCATGGCTGCAAACACCCTCTTGTGTGGTCTTGGATTCGAGAACGTCTACAATCTTAATGCGGAATTCTCAACTGGCACTACGATGTTATCAAAGGAATTCCAGAAGAGCGACCTGAACTGATAACAGGAAAGGTGGATGGTTGTGATATACTGATGTTGGCACTCAAGCTTGAGAAAGGTGCACTCGATTTCTACTCGAAAGCGCAAGAAAAGGTCAGAGACAAAAAAGACTTCTACAAAAGAGTTGCGGGATTAGTTGGCGATAGTGAAGCCCGAAACATGCTTCACGAGCTCGCGGGAGAAGAGCGAAACCACATCAAAGCTCTACTCCTCCAGATAGAAGAACCAAAAGGAGGCGGTCAAGAATGATCTTCAAAAGAATAAAGTCCGATGGATTGGCTCATAATTCCTATTTTATATGTTCGGAGGACGAGGCGGCCGTAATTGATCCACGGCGAGATTGTGAGGTTTACATTGACTTAGCTAAGCGAGAAGAAGTTAAAATCAAGTACATATTTGAAACACATCGTAATGAAGACTACGTTATTGGGTCTATAGAGCTATCCAACCTCACCAGTGCTGAGATCTTCCACGGTCCGGGCTTGAACTGGGGATATGGCAATACTCTCCATAATGGCAATGTATTTCACATTGGGAACTTGAAACTCACTGCATTACACACCCCAGGGCATACGGATGAGAGCATGTCCTATGTCTTAGCAGAGAGTGAAGAACCTGTGATGGTCTTCACAGGAGATGCTCTCTTTGTGGGAGATGTCGGCAGAACAGATTTCTATGGTCCTGTGGAAGCGCCAAGGTTAGCGGGAGCGCTCTATGATAGTATCTTTAACAAGATACTTACCCTAGGTGACGGCGTTATCCTCTGCCCTGCGCATGGTGCCGGGTCTGTATGCGGCGGAAACATCAGTGATAGGGATGAGAGCACGATAGGGCTAGAACGAACCCAAAACCCCGTGCTTCAACGGAAAAATCGATAAGATTTCATCGAGCACAAAGTCAGCGAGCACCACGAACGCCCCCCTTATTTCCAACGGATGGAGAAATACAATCTCGAGGGACCGCCTTTGTTGGGGAGATTACCGACCCCGCCTCCTCTAACACCTGTAGAGTTTAAGGAAGAAATGGAGCGTGGAGCGGTCGTTGTAGATGCGAGAACACCGTCTGCCTTTGGTGGTGCTCATATCAAAGGTTCTTACAGCATCTGGCTGGAAGGTTTACCTGCATACGCCGGCTGGGTCCTGACTTATGAAAAGCCGATTCTGCTGGCGCTTGAATGCAGTGACCACCTGGATAAAGCAGTCCGCTATCTCGTACGGCTCGGATACGACAATATAGTAGGATACCTGAGGGGTGGAATCGAGGCGTGGTATAATTCTGGCTTTAGGATTGAGTATATGGGGCTCTCGAGTGTGCACGACCTCAAACAGCGGCTTGATCGCGGCGAAGAGGTCTTGGTACTCGATGTTAGAGATGAGAACGAGTGGAAAGAAGGACATATAAAGGGCGCTCTGCATATCTATCTCGGGCAACTCGAGAGCAGGCTGAGTGAGATACCTCGTGACCGCCCCATCACTATCGTCTGCAATGTGGGTCATCGTGCGAGTCTAGCTGCGAGCATCCTTCTTAGAGCGGGCTATCCAAATGTATGCTGTGACGTTCTTGGTAGTACGACAGCATGGCGTGTCAGCAATTTCCCAATGATTGAGGAATAGATATAGCTGTTACATTTAA
>Ga0255453_1072_pt1 | contig 13098 bp, 13 predicted proteins | sample ANMaggQLBNCT01G4_FD_182628 | JGI IMG/M metagenome (GOLD analysis project Ga0255453, IMG submission 182628) | Sediment cell enrichment communities from methane seep in Santa Monica Basin, California, United Staets - ANME aggregate JGI... | ecosystem: Environmental > Aquatic > Marine > Cold seeps >...
GAATTAGCAGGCAGTGAAGAATACGAGAACGCTTGGAATAAAGTTTTTGGCGAGTGGCTACCGGGAAGCGGCTACCAACCCGCTGATAGCGCTTGTTATGAGCTCTATCTGAATGATCCTAAGGAACATCCACAAGGGCTTCATATAGTGGAGATCTGTATTCCGGTAAAACACGTATAAATCTAATTGCTTCGCAAACCACAAGATTACACGGATTTATATTTAGTTATATGCCAGCATTTATCTAAAGGTCAGGAAGAGGAAAACGAGTGTGGTGGTTCAGCTAAAGGTGGTATAGACGAGCTAGCAGAGACGTACATCGCGAAATAGCCGTTAGACACAGAGGGGGTTTTGTTCATGTGCAAATGATGAGGTTGTATGTTGAGAGGCAGAGACTGAGAACATCACGGATTTAGCGGATTCATCAGGCTGAGAAACACCATGCTTACAATCATGCACACAGCTAACGCGGAAACTATCATGTTACTTTCGGGTGCACCACCGTCCAGCGTAAGTATCACCCCGCCTGTGGTGGTAACGACTGCAAATGTAGCACATATAGCAAGGATTAAGCCGTTAATAAGCGACTTCAAGCTATCTTTGCGTTTGGTCTTGCTTTTACCACGCGATTCGTAGAACACACTGAAAATAATGAAGAATATAGCGAAAATCAGCAGGATGAACGGTCCGGGAACGGGATTGATTCTTAAGCCTGTAAAAACTGTAGCAAAGAACATCAAGCCAAGTGCTATGAATAGCATGAGAACTGCAACTGCTGTGGCTAGAATTAGCGTTTTCAAGTACTTCTTATATTCTGTCATCCCTTTTATCTGCGCTAGCCAGTCCATAATCGTAGTTATACTAAAATAGTTGTGAAATACCTTTCTTTTACAAATACATATTCCGTTAAGCAAAAAAAGGGGAAAAAAATCCCCGCTCGTTTATTCCAACCTTATAGCGGGAATCCAATCGTTGCAGGTATTGCCATTAGCATCCGTGAATTCCGTGCAGGTGATTGTACCATTATCGGTTGTATGCGACTGTTTGTGTATTATCTGCGGATACGACCCTGTTTTTATGGTATAGTTGTAAGTTTTACCTATTTCTAACGTGAACGGTGCATCAAACGTTATGTACTGGCAATCCGCGACCTGGTAACCGTTCCAACGTCCTTCGCCCAACTTCGTACCGTTCAGGTCATAGAATGCGGCATACTCGCTGTGGCCACCCGTGCCAGGGCAGGCATAGATGTACATCTTTTGTATCGTGATCGTATCTTCTTGCGCATTCGTTACACCGAGATAACTGCCTACCGCATCGCTATACAAAGAAGTTTGTGCTGCTGTCTCTGCAATGACATTTACAATTCGTGCTGCTGTATATCCATATCCATCCATTGCTGTCACTACATAGCTACCCAACTGTGCACCTGTTGTATCGAATGTAGCATTGAACGTATTATCCTTAGAGATAGCTGCTTTTGGGATTATCATGTAGTATGGTTTCGCGACGGTTACCCAGATAATAGCACCGTCTTCTCGGCTTGTTTCGCCCGTTACTTCTAATGGCTCGCTGACTCTTACATCGGCTATCGGATTCAGTATTAGCGTCTCTTGTTTACCGACTGTTATGTACGACACCCAGATTAGGTCGTCGCATAATCCCACTATATTATCGAATATCTCTAACATCTCGTACTGAGTCCTGCCGTTGAGCGTATAGCAGTCTAAAGCCTCCTCGATTGTGACGCCACCTCTGCAATTTCCTATTCGTATTGGTGTTGGCGTTGGCATTGGTGTTGGCATTGGTGTTGGCGTTGGCATTGGCGTTGGCATTGGTGTTGGCGTTGGAGAAGCAACCGAATACTTGCTCTGAGCTGCACCCATCATTCCGCCACTATCACAACCATACACGCCATCGCTGCCCGGACTGAGCGCAACCACGTGATACCGTCCGTTGTCCACGTCATCGCCTACACTTATCTTCCGAGAGTATGTACCTTCCGAGGCGGATACGCCTACGGTCGCTTTATACAGCCCTATACCACTTTCTATATTCGAACCACCGTAACCTTTTGGTCCAACTATCAGAATATCCACGCTCTTTGTCCCTTTGGCCGTACCGCTGACTGTAAACTCATCACCCAAATCCACTGAATCCGTTGATACCCCTGCAGTCAACCATGGTCGTACCATGAACACTTCTGTCGAACCGTCATCTATTTCGTCAGGGCTTATGTCGCCCGTTTCCGCTCGGTCTATGAAAGCACGCAGACTTACAGCACCCGGAATCTTGAATTCCGCGGGTGCATCCACCGCAGTTGTATCTATTTCCACAGCAAATTCGTTATTTTCGTCTATCACGATCTGATCCAGTTTCTGTACTATTTGGTCCGCCACGGCAATAGTCACCGTGTCCCCACATTTTGACGTGCCCTTTATCGTGAGCGTTTCGCCCATTATCACCATAGAAGGTACATCGAACGTCACATTCTTCTCGATTACTGCTATCTCAATGTCTTTTTCGTCTAACACGAGATCGTTTAGTTTTGCGCATACATGATCGTCCACTGCGATGTCCACGGTATCACCTGTGTTTGCGGTGCCACGAATAGTAAAGTTTCCGCCGAGTTCCACGGAAGCAGGCACGTCAAAAGTAACTTGTTTCTTGGTTACTGTTATGTCCACGGTGTCATACATATCTATTTCATTATAATCTATCACTTTGATCGTATAAGTGCCGCTATCATTGAACTCAACTGCGTAAGTCCTCGTGCCGTCATCGTCTATTGTGTCACTGAACCAGTTAGTCGTCATATTGGGGTTGTCATCAATGCTAGCAGGGAAATACGCATTTTTGCTTATAGGATCTGGTGCTACTCTGATTTGATGACCCGCTATACCCGTTACCGTAAGTTTCACGCGTTCGAGCTCGGGCACTTCTGTCGTATCCGCTGTTATTTGTACTATTCCTTTCACTATACCCAGCTCCTTCTTTACGCTCTGGTCTTCCAAGTTACATGCCTTTTCTGGTTTTGTCTTCACCTGGAATGTGTAATGGCCTATGTCCCAACTTGAGGTGTCAATAGCATTGTCACCATTCATATCTTTCAACGCAGCCACTGTTATCGCTTTGAACCTTTGACCATTTTTTTCTGTTATCTGGCCATTGGGTCCTATTATCACGAGGTCAACAACGTCAGCATCGCCCAGGTTTATACCTCCGACATCTATGTTTAGTTTAGTACTCCTAGCAATTGATGATACCTCTTTATCCTTTACTTTTAGCTTCAGTGGCATCTTTGGCTCTTCGACAGAAAGCTGTGCATCGAATGTATCGGGAGTACCCTTAACATAGTTCACATAAAAAGCACCTGTTGTTGGCCAGTTTACATTATATACGTAATAGGTTCCACCGGATTCTGTCGCTTTATACGTATTTTCTAAATCGCCAGATACGAGCCTACTTATTACCGGTGCCTCCGTCCAGACTCCTGCAAATCGTATATCCTGCCCTATCAGCACTGTTTGTACATCTGTGCTTTTAACTATTTCATTGTATCTTCTGCCTGCTGGAGTATCTGCACCCGCACCTCCAACCGTCGCAGCCATAACCGAAGCCACCATAATCACCGTCAGTGCAATGCCTACAATCGCTTTTCCACTCGTCTTTGTCGTCATTTTGGTTCGTTCACCACCACTGTCTTCTTTGTATCGTGATCGTCCCGTTATGCGTGCCCATTATGCTAGGATAACTACCCGCGCCGGTATCAAAAGACGTGGGTACTACCCCTTCTGTATAGATAAGTACCTTTATCGTTGCGGTACGACCGTATCCATCCATTGCTTGCACTGTATAGATCCCTGGCGGTGCACCCGTAGTATCGAACGTAGCATTGAACGTATTGTCCGAAACGTAAGCCGCTTGTGGCACTATCTCAAAGTAACGCCCTTTTACTGTTAGCCAAATGACTGACCCCTCTTTCATGCTTGAATCGCCTGTTACTACTAACGTGTCACCGCTAACCATGTCCGCTATCGGATCCAGAGTTAGCGTCTCTTGCTCGCCTACGGTCACGTAATTTACCCATATGAGGTCATCGCTTAGTGCTATCATGTCGCCAAGTATCTCCAGCATCTCGGTCTGTGTCTTGATATCTAAGGTATACTCACCTAAAGCGGTATCAGAATCTCTTATGGCATTCGGGTTATAAAGCCGCGGGTATCCGGTCTTACCCCATACGCCATCGCTTCCTGGACTGAGCACCATCACAAGATACCTACCGTTGTCCAGGTCATCACAAACGCTGATTGTCTTGTAGAATGTATGCTCGGTCTGAGTGACGGACGTTGATGTGTAATACATTTTATTCTGGTCTGTTTCTATGTTTGAACCACTGTAACCTTTCGGTGCAACTATTAGTATATCTACCTGCTGTGACCCCGCTGCAGTGCCACTGATTGTGAACTCGTCACCAGGTTCTACGGAATCGGTTGACAGACTTCCCGTCAGCCATGGTCGTACCATGAACACAGTCGTGGAACCAACAACTCCGCATGCCGTCAATGTCACAAGCCCCGGAACTTTGAATGCCGCAGGTGCATCACATGCACTTGTATCTATCTCCTCACTGAATTCGCCGTTCTCATCTATTACAATTTGAGACAGTGCTTGGACTACTTCTCCATTCACGGCAATAGTTACTGTTCGTCTGGTGTTTGATGTCCCTTTTACATGGAACCTGTCGCCAATTACTACTGTGCTCGGCACGTCAAAGACAACTTCTCTCTCGATAACGCTAATATCAACGGTGTCATATGAGTCAACTTCATCACAATCGGTTACTCTAATCGTGTAGAATCCGGTAGCGTTGAACTCAACTGCGTAAGTCCTCGTGCCGTCATCGTCTATTGTAGCGTTGAACCACAGGGTCTCTTCACCCCTCGGGTTGTCATCAAGCCCAGCGGGGAAATACGCATTCTTGCTTAAAGGGTCGGATTTTACTGTGATAGTATGACCCAGTACACCAGTTACTGTAAGTTGCACGACTGTGAGTTCCGTGACTTCGGTCGTATCTGCTTCAATAGTTATTGTTCCTTTTATTATACTCAACGCATTTGTTGCGCTGCTGACATCCAATCCACATGCGTAGTCGGGTTTGGTCTTCACCTGGAATGTGTGATCGCCGATGTCCCAACCGGTAGTGTCAATAGCGCCACTACCAGTAAAACTCTTTAAGGCACTTACGGTTGCCTGTAAAGATTTGACCATTTTTTTCTGTTATCTGGCCGTTGGGTCCTATTATCACAAGGTCAACAACGTCAGTATCGTCCAGATTTATCCCACCTACGTCTATGTTAAGGTTGGTACTTCGGGCAATTGTTGTCACTTCTCTATCCTTCACTTTTAGCTTCAGTGGCAGCTTTGGGTCTTCTACGGACAGTTGTGCCTCGTAATTCGAACTGTTACCGTTTACATAATAAGCACCTGTTGTCTGCCAATTCACGTTATTGATGTAATATCTTCCTCCTGATTCTGTCGCTTGATACGTATTTTCTAAATTACCGGATACGTACCGGTATACTACCGGTGCCGCAGACCAATCAGTATTACTGAATTCCAAATCCTGCCCGATTAGCACCGTGTTTACTGTGTCCTTCTCAATATTGTTGTATGGTCCGCCAGTGCTGCTTGCTCCTATACTGCCCAGCATCGCTACTGTTACCGCAGCTAAAACAACCGTTGCAAGCACAACGCCTAATATCGCTTTCTTACTTCTGCTTCTTTCGTCTCTTTTATCCATTTTTGTGTTTTTACCTCCGAATATGATTTTGTATCGCTACTTTTTATAGTTTGCGGTGGAAGAATAACTCGTGCATCTGTATTTTTTTCTACTCCTTCCGCTTTCACTTCCTTTTCCTTTTCAAAAGGTATGCCACTGCTAATAGTCCGGAGATAGCGACTAAAGCATCAAAACCTGGTAGCGGTTTCGGTGTCGCTTTAATAGTAGCTGTCGGTTCTTTTAGTAGCGGTGTTGGTTTTACCGTTGGCACAAATGCGGGCTTTGCTGTTGGTACAGGAGTTGGCTTTTGTGTGACCACACCCGGAAAGTCATTTGGGTCCTTGGGGTCTGTACCCCTAATCAATTCATATATGTCGCTGTACCCATCGCTATCGGAATCTTTAGGTGCGCCACCGCCACCACCACCACCACTTGTTGCAACTGAGTCTGGTGTTGCCGAGGAATAAGGAGTTTGCAAGGGTTCAACACCATTCACAGTCAAATTAAGCGATTCAAGACCGCCAGGTTCGTATTTATTCGTTTGTAACGCTTTATTGTTGTCAACCCAGAATGTTATGTCTGATCCTATTTCACCCGAAGTGCCATTTACCTGTAACTTATCATTAAATCGGCTGCCGTATTTTCCGGCTTCTTTTATTAATATCCTACCATGTGCTTCATCGTTTATTTTTGCCACTAACTCTGTACCCAGAGGTGCGGGCTCACCGTTTATAGTCACGAAACCATAAAACTCGATTGGTAGTATGGGCAGCTCATCAGCACTGATAACAGTAAAAAAAAAAGAGAGCATAAAAACCGCTAAGATTGCAATCACCCCGTCTTTTGGCTTCATTCCCTCACGTCCTCCTCTGTTTTTTTCATTGTATATAACGTACAATATTTCTTTAGTATAGCTTTCTTTAAAAAAAGAAAGGTTTTCATAGTCCAATCCCTGCTAACTCGCGATCTTCAGTCACGTAAACCCAGTAACCCTTCATTGGCAGCATTAAATTGTCTTCATCATGCACGCCACCTGTTTCATCGTTGTTTATTATCGCAGATTCGTAATCTTGCTCTGCCGCGTCAAAGCCAATCAAATAAGCCCAAGATCGCTCGATAGAAGTTAAAACAGAGTTCGTGGCTGCGGGTAAGGTATCAGAGAACCCAATGGGCATTCCAGCCTTTGTACAACTGTCTTGTGGGTGGCGTTCTGAGTGGATAAGTGTCGTATGTTAGGTTCACTAAAGTCGTTTCCGCGGAGTAAACCCAGTATCCCCTGAGTGGTATGACTTCTTCTGTGCTATTTACGGCGGTCCAACCTTCTTTCACGTCATAAAAGAAACTAGAGTGTCCTGAAGTATTGACCAGACCAAAAACTTGTTCAAAAGTGTTGTTTCCCACCGCAAGCTTTTTTGGCACAGAAACGAAATTCCAGCTTTTGTGTAGTCGCATTGTTGCAGGCGTAAGTGCCGTGAGTATATTCACAGTAGCCGTGTCGTTGTTGCCTTCGCCATCGTCTGCTTTAACCGTGTAAGTTCCGGGCACTGCACTTGAAGTCTCAAATGCCGCTTTGAACGTACCTTTTTCTACAGTTGCGGTCTGCAGTGCGAGTTTCACTGGCCCTTTAACCGTAACGACAATTGTATATCCTTCTTCTCGGTTGGTCGTTCCCGATACTTCTAAAGGTTCTCCTAGGGCCACATCTACTATTGGGTCAAGACGCATATATGGCGGTTCTACGTTTACCCTGTCTATCCGCAAGAGATCGTCAGATAAAAAGACTAGGTCTTCCACTATCTCTAACATCTCCTCCTGTGTCCTGATAGTAAGGTTATACTGCCCTAAGGCGGTTTCAGGATCATTGGGATCATTCGGGTTATAAAGTTCTGGGTAACCGTTTTTACCCCATACACCATCTCCTCCCGAGCTGAGTACCATCACGAGATACTTGCCAGTGAACCATCATCGCCCACGTTGATCCTCTTGTAGAAACTATCTGCGGTACTCGAGACCTGTCTTGATGTATAATGCATCTGCATTTCGCCTTCTATGTTTGAAGCACGGAATCCTTTGGGTGCTACTATTAGTATATCTACACTCTTCGCACTAGTGTCATGTCAATCATGTAAGATCGTAAGATATATAATGTATGCTCTTCATAATTAACCTTGGAGGATTGAATATGAAGAAATACATCGTGACACTTGCGAAAGAGGAGCGCGAAGCTCTTGGCGCAGTTTCTTCCAAAGGCGAACACAAATCACAGAAAATCCTCAACGCACTGATTCTACTGGGGTGCGATGAGGGTGAGTATCAGATGAAACGTTCTACCAACGAAGAAATTGCCTGTGTCCTGAACATAAGTATGAGAAAGATTGACCGCGTGAAGAAGCGATTTGTCGAGGAAGGTATCGAGGTTGCCCTCAACGGGAAAAAGGGAAGCCGTATCTACGCTAAAAAAGTGGATGGCGATTTTGAAGCCCATTTAGTTGCAGTGAGTTGCAGTGAGCCACCCGAAGGCTTTGCGAGATGGTCTCTGAGGTTGTTAGCCGACAAGGTTGTCGAGCTTGGTTATATTGACAGCATTTCCCATGAAACGGTACGCCAAGTTCTAAAAAAAACGAAATTAAGCCTTGGCAACGAAAAGGATGGGTAATTCCACCGGAGTAAAACGGTAACAATGTTTGCGAATATGGAAATGGTGTTGGATGTTTACAAGCGTCCATATGATCCACGACATCCAGTTGTATGCATGGACGAATCACCAAAGCAGTTAATTGCAGAGGCAAGAACACCCATCCCTGCTTCGCCCGGGCAGCTGGGCAAACATGATTATGAATACAAGCGTTGCGGTATGTGCAATATCTTTCTCGCCTGTGAGCCATTAGCAGGAAAGCGTATGGTGAAGGTCACCGAAAGAAAGACCAAGCGGGACTGGGCTTGTTTTCTGGAAGAGATCGCAAATCAATGCGAAAGAGCGAAAAAAATAACGCTTGTGATGGACAATCTGAGCGCACACGTTCCAGGATCGCTCTATGAAACGTTTCCGCCGGATAAGGCAAAAGCAATATGGGACAGATTCGAGTTTGTATACACTCCGAAGCATGGGAGCTGGCTGAATATGGCCGAGATTGAGTTGAACGTGCTCACAGGGCAGTGTTTAAACAGAAGAATGGATGACGTTGCGGTTGTCAGGAAAGAGGTGTTGGCATGGCAGAATTTCATAGACAACAAAAATGCGAAAGTCAATTGGCAATTCACAGCCGAGGGTGCCCGGATAAAGTTATCTCGACTTTATCCGATACTTGAGAATTGACATGACACTAGAGTAAAATTTAGTTAGCTTTATATACTTTGAACCCAACATAAGAAAACAATGTTAGCCTGATAGAAACACCCTTTGGGGAACCGAAAGATGACAAAAGACAAACATAATGCGGAAATCGCAGTGAACATACATCACGGGATTTCGGCGAGTCTTAGTATAAAGCACAGCTTGTCCAGACAGCATTTTTGGGGTGCACAATTTTTTTCCGATGAAAGTCACCGCATTGAAAACATGGGCATGCAAGGGGCATCGGACAACGACAAAAAATCCCACCGGGCGTATGTGATTGGGGCTATATTTTCCACTACCGCGGCACTAGAGGCATCGATAAACGAGCTCTATCAGGAGGTAGTTGATAACCAGAGAAACGCATTACCTGGTTTGACTGAGCGACAATCCAAACTATTCACAGAGTGTTGGGCACAAGATTTCAAGTATAATAGGATCCCCCAAAAATACCAAATAGTGTTTGATCATAACTCGAAAATGCTGATCAAGTACAAACTCGCGCTATTGTTTGTTGGTGCAGACACTTTTGATACGGAGGACCAACTTTACAAAGACGTTACCAATCTAGTACTGCTTCGTAATAAGCTCGTTCACTACAAATCTGAATGGGACTACGAAAAAAAAAGCCATCACAACCTTGAATCAGAGCTCCAAGGCAAATTTCCCCTTAACCCACTTTCATCACACGCAGATCTTTGGTTTCCTCATCGATGTTTAGGGTTCGGCTGTGCGAAATGGGGACTAGATACTACATCTAGGTTCATGAATGAGTTCTGTAAGCGGATGCACATACCGGATAGATTATAAAAGAATTCATCTCAGCTTCGCAGACCTGCATATGGAAGAGGGTTTTTAAGGCACAGCAACGATTTAAAACCCTTCACAATTACTGATGGATATGCTATCGCAGGCCTATTTTTTAGGATTAGAAAACTTAAGAAATTCCATTCTCTTTTTAGTTTCTTATCGTTTAAACGGAGCAAGTAGATAAAATAAAGAGTATATAACTCTTTGTCAGAGTAAGCAAAAAGTTATTCTTTTACAAACACCCAGTTTGTTATATTAATATCCGCATAACCATGTTAGAAGGGATACTTATCGGTGGTGCGGGTGGAACTATTGCAGGTTTGACAATCTGGCTCATCCAGTTGTTAAAGGAAAAAGTAACGTAGCGAGCAGATAAAAAAAGAGTATATAACTGTTCTCTGGCTACACTAAGGTTACACTAAAACTATACCGGGACCTGACCAGAACGTGGCCAGGACTATACCAAAAACTGCACCAACATTACACCATGGTAACGCCAAAACTTCAGTGCATCTTCAGTGAAACTTCATCAAAAAGGATAATCCCCGCTGCCATAGAGCCATTCTAACGAACTGTTTTTGTGAGTGCATAACTATTGTTGAGCGCGTTTGAGCGAGTATAACGGTGCATATCGCAGCATCAAAAAAAAATCGAAATGTTTTTAAAGTACTGAGAAATATGTAAACAATGCCACGGCTTTCGCAGAGTGGAACGAATGATACGTTTCGCATCGCATCATTTAGTCATAGCACACAAAAGCTCTTGTGAACTCCCGTGGTTTCTTCTTATGTCCACGCTTGCGTTAGAAGGGTTATGAATGGTTACCCACTCGTTCCCTTTGTCGCTTCCCGCGGGGTTTTGGTCAAAGGCGTATATTTCTACATCTGAGGCAGCGGATGAAGTTGCTAATGCTATGCCTACAAAGAGAAGCGTCAAAGCGATTCCAATTAATGCATACGGCTTTTTGTTCATTGTTACTTAAGTTAGCGATGGAAGCGGATATAATATAACCGTAATTCCAAGAGTATATCCACTTTTATGATTCTAATAGTTGACCACAAATAAATTCATAAATCTTCAGCAGGTTCTACCATGCTCAAATACAATCTGCTCCACCATATAACGGTTAAAGGTTGAATAATAATAACCGATAGTATCACGCTTATTAGCCCTCCGATATATGGTATGGCGCCTAAAGACGCAGAGATTATAGTTACTACAAGAACAATAAGCCATAGCAAGAAGACAGCGACTTTGTTACGCATAAAAACTGCGAATCCATTTTTAACACCCCGTATTGCACCTACATCGTCTATAACAACGGCATATCTTGGAAGTGAAAATATTATGCTGATAATTGCGATATAGACTATCATAGCCAAAAAACCCAGCCCCAAAACTGCAAATGTCGTAACCACTTCCCCGGGAGGTAGCTCTGAAAGTCCCATTAGTTTTGGAAGAGTATATAAAATGCCAGGGACCAGGAAAATAATACCAACAAAAGATATCAAACCAACAATAATGTCAGTGAAGAACAGACTTATGAACTTCCTTTTTCCATATTCTATCATGTGAGAGAAGTTGGTGCGTCCGGTTTCTGTCGCCTCTTTAGCCATACCGATAGCCCCAGCCCAGAAAAATGCATTTATCAACATGCATAAAATTATAGTGATGATAATGGCGATTATGATTATGCCCATACTTTGAAGGATTTGAGGCAGAAGCTGTGGAATAGCATCAGGAGCGATTTCATCGAGTTTTGTGAACTGTGGCACCAACGAAGGAATTGACGCCAGTATGGCAACGCCTATGATTATAATTGCCACTATGGATGTTAGTATCAAACTAAACACAAAAGGAAGGCAAATAGTCAAATTCTCCGTCCACGTGTCTAACCCTTTTTCTATTACACTGCCAATGTCTTCTACCATGTTATCTATCGTAAAGACTAAGGGGTATAAAAACTTGTCGATTTTTTTGCCTTATGGTATCCATTGGATAATACTTTCAGAATTTTATCCTTGGGATAAAGGATGGGTGAAAAAGGAGTGAATGCTTCTCTTTAGCCATGCCCTCACCTTTTACTGCGGGATGCCTTATAAATGCTTACGGATGAAAGCGAATGGACGGTGATGGCCTATGTAATAAGGACAGTCATGTAGCAACTATGATATGAGTTGCTCATAAAGCTAAAGAAGGCGAAAAGCGAAACGGATATGAAATAAGCTTTGAGAAGGGTTTTGAAAGCATAAAGGATAAAGGCAACAAAAAATCAAAAATCTTTTATATCCCCTGATAAATGTATATTGTAACTTGAGTTGCAAGCTCCGAACTTAGGTTCGGGGAATGTGACTATAATCGTAGGGTACGAAGCAAAAAGGAGGGAAGAAAATAAATGTTGTTTATGGATATATGGACTTGGGAACCGGAAAAAAGAGATGATGTTGCAAAAAGGGCAGCAGAGTGGAAATGTCCTGAAGGGATGACGGAACTTGGCAGTTGGGTTGACCTCACAGGAAATCGAGCCTTCTATCTTTATGAGGTAGAAGATCCTAAAGTTCTTCTGGCAGCCAACGATTACTGGACCGACATAGCTAAGTGTGATTCTGTCCCTGTGATGGAAATGGAAGAGATTTCGAAACTTCTGCCAAAGAGTTAGAAGTTTTTGTGAAACGGGAAAAAAAACCAAACCTGCGGCAAAGGGATGCCTTGGAATTTGTTCCGAGTGTGGCGTGGTTGGGACTTTTCGAAGTGATAATTTATGAAAGAAAGAAAAGGTTATAAGCGAAAAGGACATGAAGATCGCAAAGATCTTGCTGGCGAGCATTCGGTAAGTGACATAGGTCAAATATTACTACTCATACTTTTTATTGCTGGATGGTTGGTTGATAAGGACATTCTACACTTCTCTGTGTTCTTTACACCGACTGTCTCAATTTATATCAGGGTACTCTTGTCACTACCAGTGTTTTTACTCGCGCTCTTTTTTGCTGGTTCCGGCCTAAAAACTGTTTTTGTAGAGGAAAGGAAAGAGTTAACCGTCATAAAAACCGGTGTCTTTTCAATTGTTCGCCATCCAATCTATTTAGGTGCTATTTTATTGTATCTTGGGTTCATCATTATTTCCTTATCCATTATTTCATTCTGCATAGGGATCATCATAATTATGTTT
>Ga0255453_1073_pt1 | contig 13018 bp, 15 predicted proteins | sample ANMaggQLBNCT01G4_FD_182628 | JGI IMG/M metagenome (GOLD analysis project Ga0255453, IMG submission 182628) | Sediment cell enrichment communities from methane seep in Santa Monica Basin, California, United Staets - ANME aggregate JGI... | ecosystem: Environmental > Aquatic > Marine > Cold seeps >...
CGCCTTCATCGCTTTTTCAGGTGAAAGTAGGGGAAAGATAAAACGTTAAATCAAAGGTGATAGCATGGATAAAAAGAAGGCTTTAATGGTTAGAGATACTATCCCTAAGCTCTTCTAACTGCATTATACCAGGGTTTATCTCCTTTTCCGGCAAATGTTGCTCTTTTCTATATTTCTCTTTTATTTTATTAAATTGTTTTAAAACTTTTTTATCCGATTTTCTAAACTTGTTTAATATATCCTCAATTTCATTCAAAAGCTCTTCCATCAATGGTAGTTCTCTATATTTTAGTAATGTGTCCTTAAATTCTTTTAAAAAATCAGTTTTAAGCTCTGAGCCAGCTTGAAGAATGTTAGTTAAATTCCAATTACAGATAATAAACTCTTTACAAAGGTTTTCCCATTCAGAAAGGGCACGTGTTTCTGTTCCAAATACTTCAGGATGCGATAGATTAAAATCGTCCACCCAGTCTTTTAGATGTTCATTGAAGTTGTCACTTTCAAGTTTACTTGTAAGTTTTTCGTTAATTGTGGTATATAATTCATTTACCTTATCGGATAACTTATCGTTAGAACGAAGTTCATGTTTTAAAAGTGGTTTTGAAAGTGGAGATTTCCCCATTATATCCCAAAAAACACTGCTATACAACGCTTCATCATTAAAGAATAAATTGAATTTTTGACCGAAACCTAATTCAGTGCTGAAATAGAAATTTTTGCCCTTTTTATGCTATCGAGTTCCGAATCTATCTTCCTTATGAAAGGATTTATAACAGCTTGAATCCTTTCTAAAATTATTTTTCTCTTTCTATCTGCTTCAAGTAATTCAGTTTGTTTTTTAACTTGATAGGCGTACCATGCAGTTATTACAACCAGAGCAATAACACTAATGGCATCCCAGTTCCATTCTCCTATAATAAAGAAAATATCTGTGATATTCATAGGTATTTACATATCCTGTATTCAACATACGGAGCTTGTGTTTATATAAAGTTTGCTAATTAAATATGGATTATCCTATCCCTGATTTCAGTAACAATGAACAAAAAGCAGGGGATATTAATTGGAATCGCTTTGACGCTTCTCTTAGGCATCGCCTTAGCAACCCCCTCCGCTTCCTCAAATGTAATAATATACGCCTTCGACCAAAAACCAGCGCTTTATGAGAGTTGTACCGAGTGGATTACCCTTCACAACCCTTCTAACGAAAGCGTGGAAATATGCAACTGGACTTTGGAAAATGCGGATGGCGAAAGGGAAACTATCCCTGAACATGGCGTGTGTGGCAGTACGATTTTACAAAAAAAATACAAACACAAATAAAAAAAAGGGAGTTTTACTCCCTAAATGTCTGTTCTCATTCTCCTAGCCTTATCGCGGGTATCCAATCCTCATACTCGTTTCCATTCGCGTCCACAAACTCTGTGCAAGTGATAGTTCCATATGTGGTAGTGACATTGTGACTATGATGTATCTGTGGATAAGAACCCGTAATGATCTTGTATTCGTAGGTAGTATTCGCTTCAAGAACAAATGGCTTAAATTCTATGTAGTGATAGTCGCCCTGATCCTGATAACCTTCCCATGTGCCGTTCGCTATCTCTACATCGTTTTCATAAAAAGCTGCATATTCGCTGTGGCCACCGGTTCCCGTGCCTGGATAGGTGTACATACGATGAACGGTAAGGTTGTGATTAAGTCTCAACGTGCCACGATGAGTGCCCATTATACCTGGATATGAACCATTACCAGTATCAAAGATTGAAGATTCTACTGTACACCCGAATGTTGCGTTATCCCGCTTGGTGCCGTCAGCATACGAGTGAATCTCAATGCACATGCTTTCTGTTGTTGATGTTGCCGTGTTTGGTATGTAAACATCTAATATTAAACTATAACTGGTATTGTTTTGCAATAACGGTGTTTTGTACGGTAATGAAACAGTCCTATCATTAGCCATCAGCTCAACCACCCAGTCAGCAGGAATCCCTGTGACTGAGTCAACCACGATTATATCAGGCACCGTACCATTGTTTGTCACTGTGACATTAAATGTGAGAGTATCGCCTGGTGCTCCGGTTTGCTGTGCAGGAACTGCGTTTATCAAGACTTCATTTGTTGGTGGCGGAGGTGTAGCCATAACTATTATAGTACTCAACAGCATGCAGATAAATATCAAAAGAATTTTTATCTTTTCAATCATTCCTTCCTTTCTTTTTCTCCTTCACGCATTTTACCCTGTTATATTTCTTTTGTCCACTACTCTAAAAAAGAAAAAAATATGCCAGCTCAGCTGGCATAAGTACTGGAACTGCTGCGATTGGTAATTGAGTTCAGCGTTTCTTCCTTACGTGTACGCTTATTATCACGATTACCGAAATCACGCAGACCAGTGCTATTAGTCCAATTGGCGATAGTACTGGGATTTCTGTTGCTGGTGCTGCTGGTAGTGCAGGACCTGAATGAACTCCCGTATCTCCTGTAGCAGAATCTATCCCATCGCTAGCTGTAAACTGGTATGTATGAGTGCCCCCACCTAACACTGCACCAGTCGTAGTGTAGTCATAGATTTCTCCGTTTGTATAGTCCCCATCCTCTCCGGGTTTAACAGTCATTGCATGTGGCATTCCATCTATAATCACGTTTATGGAACTTGGTGGATCGTTATCTGTGTCTGTGTACGTTACTGAGTACGTGAATGTAGTTGTTGCATTACCAGCAGTTGGATTTACTGCTCCTGCAGATAAGATTGGTGCATTAGTTATCAAACACACAAAGGTATCACTGTCCGTTAGCCAGGATTGAGCCTGTGAGTGGATGTTTATCATTGTAGCACCAGTAGTAGCAGTTGTCGGAATATGCACATCCAGAGTTAAGAAGTAGCTCGTTTTGCTCTGAAGTACTGGCGTTGTATAAGGTAAAGTCTGAGAAGCACCAGCATCTTTCAAATCTACCGTCCATCCTGAAGGAACACCTGTAATAGAATCTACAACGATTATATCAGGAACAGTGCCATTATTCGTCAGGTTTACGCTATAAATTAAGGTACCTCCGGGCATTCCTATTTGTGAACTAGGTGTCACATCCACTATTACATCGTTTGTTGGTGGTGGTTCCTGAGCAGAAATTACTGATATTGCTATTAGCATTGCTGCAATCGCTATGCAAATCAACCATTTTATGTCACTATTTTTTGTTTTCATTTTTATCACCTCCTAAGGGTATGTTATGCTGCACTCTTGATTTACGTTCGCAAAGTATCCAATACCAGGCTTTAGCTCTGCGGTATCGGAAATTACTGTTGCATCATACTTTTCAGTTGTGGCGTTCCAGGGGTAGAATATACCACCGATATAGCCATTATTAGCTGCATCCACAAGATTGTATGTGTTCGCACCAACTGTTATAGTTAGATCTTGTGCTGATACATTCGTGGTGGATGGAACTCCTATCATGTTCCAACCCGGTGCAAGATTTACTTCTATTCCCTGTGCATCAGTGCCGATTGGTGACCATGTTCCGTCACTTGCAATTGCGATCCAGTATGCTCTTCCCAGTTCTAATTCTATGTCGTCATAAATGGCATCGTATTGGCCTTTGCTGGCGTTCCATAGATAGGCTATACCTCCAGCGTTTGGTATTGTTGGTAATACTGATGAGGCAGATAAGTTGGCGGGTTCTAATGGTAATGAAATCATGTTCCAGCCCGCCGTTAATGAAATATTACAAGTTGGTGCTGCTGTAACATTCCAAATCCACATCTGCATATCAGTTCCATTCGCATTTGATGCGAATGCAGAGACGTTATGTTCTCCTGCTACCTCGGCATGTAACGTGCAATAGGCATCCATTACGCTTTCGTTAGTAAACAGGAGAGAATCATTCAGATACCAGCTTACGTTCACTGTTTGGTTTATAGCCACGTTGAACGTTCTTTTTGCTCTTTCAATGTCATAAACAGGCGTTTCTGGTGAGTATGACGTTATTTCTGGTGCCCCCGGCGTTACTTTAGTCACGATCCAATCCCATGTCTGCATGTCCGACCCATTCACATTTGTTACGATTGCCGAAACGTTCCAGGTTCCATTAGATGCACTCTGGTTCGTATAAGTTACTTCAGTTACGCTTTCGTTTGTTTGAACTACGGTCCCATTTATCTGCCAGCTTACGTTTACTGTTTGGTTAACAGTTATGTTGAACGTTCTGATTGCACCTTCAACGTCATTTAATGGCGATTCTGGAGCATTAGACATTATCCTTGGTGGTGGCGGCATAACCCATCCGTCTGGGTCTTCAAAAGGATATTTATCCTCAGAATCTATATTTGTGTCTATCTTTGTGTATGGCTCTGTTCCATTAGACGGATTTCCATGACATATATGGTCGTTCCAGTGGTTTCCACCAATTGTCGGTCCTTTGTCCCAATTGTTGAAGCCGTGGTGGTCATAAGCCTGTTTATTGTTGTCAATGAAAATGTTGTGGTATATTTCGTTGTTTCCTGACCAGTCGAGATACATGCCGTATTCATTGTTGTTGGTGATGTTGTTCTCAGTGATGTTGTTGTCCGTGCTTGTGGTCCCAAGGCAAACACCATAGTCATTCGAGTCTACGATATTGTTAGTCACGTTGCAATTGCTCGAAGAAGACAATTCGATACCATATCGGTTTGAATTAGCGATGTTGTTTTCAATCCTGCAATTGCTTGAAGAGTGCAAGCAGATGCTACAATCGTTGCGGTTTGAGTTAGCGATGTTATTTTCGATCTTACAATTGCTCGATTGATACAAGCGGATGCCATTCCGAGCGTTCGTATTAGCAGTATTCTTAGTCACGTTGCAATTGCTCGAAGAAGACAATTCGATACCGTATCGGTTTGAGTTAGCGATGTTGTTTTCAATCCTGCAATTGCTTGAAGAGTGCAAGCAGATGCCGTATCCAGTCGAATCGATGACGTTATCAGATATAAGGCAATTGTCACCGACTATATAAATTCCATATCCGTATTTACTACTATCAGTCACTGTGAAACCGCTGACATTCACATAATTTCCAGTTACATAAACAACCTTCTCAGCAGTCCATTTTCCAGGAATGATGGTTGTGTTTGCATCTTCGCCTTGCAATGTTATCCTCTCTTTTGATATGCTCACACCACCGTCTTCATAGTAAGTTCCATTCCATACAAAAACGGTGTCACCGGGTGAAGCGGCGTCTATCGCATCTTGAATCTTCGTAAAGTCTGCACCACTGCCATCGTCATCTACGTACCATGTCTTCGCCGATGCGTTCCCTACAAAACTCAGAAACAAAATCGCAGTGCAGATAACAAATATCCCATATTTTTTATCCATTTTATTTACCCATACACCTTCTTTACAACCAGATCAACCTCAACGTCTGCCCCGGCTATGTTTGTAATACCCGCTTCTTTACGGTTTTGCAAAGGGATTAATAACCGTCCCGCTTTATCCATGTATGCGAAGCAATGCACCCGCTTTTCCTCTTTCGCTTCTTCGATCATAAAAACCGCCTCAATTGGTCATATGGGCAGTTCGCTTTTTAAATGTTTCGGGTTATATAATCCTGTTCGTTTAACTCTGCTAAACCCGTGACATGTAAACATAGTCCACCACGCTATAAAAGCTTTCTTTGGTGCGTGTGTGCACCGTCTGACACGCTTAAACGGTAAGCCTGGTAGGTGTGTTCTATATTGAGAGTGGTTACGTTAGCTTAGACTCGCTCTCTGTTGCTGTGAGATTGGTTTTCTCATCTTGCGTCCATTTATGTCCAGTTTACGGATCTTGTTTAGGGCGTGGGTATCCGGTATATTGCCAAATATCGCTATTATTTAAGAGCCATTCCTTAGATTCTGTTGCTTGCTTTTGGATCTCCTCTAAGTCCTTTAAAGTCGAGTCGGATAGAACAAATTCCTTAAATTCTTCTTGTTCTTTCGTTAGCTCTTCGTTAGTAAAAACCGCGCTTTCTATAAGGTGCGCTGCATGTATCAGTGCAATAAACATACTAAAGTAGAGTAGTTTAACTTCAAGATTCTCTAATTGAAGTTTTGAGTATTCAAACATTGATTTTTTACAATTCAAGTCATACAATTTGTGTAAAAACTTTGCATGATCATAATTGCTAAATTTGTTAATGTATCTCTCACCAAAAGCTTCCATTTCCGTTTCTATCTCCGCAAAGTCCGCATTTTCGCCCCACACCTTATTTGTGCTATCCTGCCATAATATCGCTATCTGTGCGGGTTCTAAGTTCTCCTCTATACGCTTCACACGGTTTTTAATGCTCTTTGAATACATGTTCAAGCTCCTCTATACGTTTCTCTATCTCAAGAGCTTCTTTCTCTTTAAGGACTGCGTTAGCCACCGAGCAGCCATAAAATAGGACTCGCAGTTGCTCCAATCTTAGCTTTTCGTTCTTTATGTCGCGGATTCTGCCTCTCTCGATCTTGAAGCGTAACGAATCAATTGCAGTCGAGAGTAGCGCAAGCAGTGCCTCTCTATCAAATGCCACCGCTAAAGTGCTATTTATACCCCCATAGGGTAAACCGCTTTCGGTTTTCGCTATTGCTTCTGTTGCCATTTTTATCCCTTATCCTACTTTGTTTCTTTACGGTTATCTATTGGTTTAAATACCACTTACGACCTTATATAAGATTCCGCAGTGTCCACCATGTCCAGTATGTCCACCTTTTTTATTATTTGAGATAAACATGACATTCACTTTTGCTTAAATAGGGAAAATCATGGACATCATGGACACCCTGGACACCTGTCGCCAACAAATGGATTTTATGCGTTCTTTTCTGCAAATAAGCCCCCAAGTCGCATATCGCTATCATGGGCAGTAATTAGTTATATCTCCCATATCAAATCCTCCCTCACATTCTTCCTTTAACTTGATTCTCAGCCATACCCGGGGTCTACCCGACCCTATTGTTTTCCTTTCGTCTTCCATTTTAGTTAGCGCTTTCATTTCTTTGACAAACTCCTTATCTGAGCGAGGTGTTAAGTCCTTCGTTTCGCAGTATCTCCGATAGGCTTCGATAAGCTTGGTTTTTACTATGTAATATTCACGGTCTTCAGTTATACAATCATGGAAGAAGTTATATACCGTATTCGAGGCATGTTCGTATCTTTCCCTCGTTTCATCAGCAGAAATGCTGCCTGTGAAATCCCCGTTTTCCAACAGTCTATTCAACCCTGCGATAGCGAGATTAAGCAACCCGCTTAGTTCCTCTTCGGTTGTAAGCTTATCCAAGAGGTTCTTATCCGCTGCCTTACCTGTGAATGTGTTAGGAAAAGGGATAATCCTGACACGTCTGTAAAATGCACGGCTCTTATCTTCTGTTAATGGTATCTGATTACATGAGTATATCAACTTTGCGAAGTTCACAAATGGAAAGGTTTTTTTGAACTTTTCTTCTGCTGTTATCAAGTCGCCGCCTGTTAATGCTTTCATGTTGTGTGTCGTTCTCAAATCCTCTGTGCTTAAATCCGCAACGATATTAGCCAGCTTACCATAAAGGTCTGCCGCTGCGAACCGTTGGTTAAGGTTCTGCAACCCAACCGCAACCACGTTATCAGAACCTAAAAACTTTATAATCAGAGCTAAGAATGTGCTTTTACCATTTTCGCCTTCACCAACCAATAGTAACCAAATTTGGAATATATATTGGCGATAAAGGCAATATCCTATCATTTCTTCAGCAACGGGAATGTCCCGTTCATAAAAAACTTGCGATAGGAATTTGTCAATTTCAGGGCATTTCGCTTCAGGATTGTATTTCACAGGTATCCTTATTGTGGAAAGCAGCTCTGGTGTGTGTGCTGTGAACTCGCTTGTTTTTATGTTCAACAACCCGTTTTTTAGGTTCAATGTCCATTTATCGCCGTTCAAATCCTTCCGGTCTATGAACGTCAAGCGCCTTACGTGTTCTATTATCTCGTTAATATCGTATCTCTTCACTATCCCCGCTAATCGTTTTTCGCATTCTTTTTCGATGATTGGCTCGCCACCCATGCGATAAATGCCATCTTCATAAAAAAGAATATCCCTGGTATCTGATAAGGTCTTGAAATGATATTCTTCTACCAAGTCCTGTGCTAATAGGTAGTGGTCTATTTTCGGTTTAGCCTCTTTTAATCCTAAAATAATATAGTCCCTGTCTTTTTTTTCCTCTCTCTCTTCCTTCGGTGCCGTTCTATCTATCTTCTTCTCCAAGGTTAATGTATCTGTAATATACCATAACCCGGGATCAAGAGAGTAAAAATAACTGTAAGGCTCTGCAAGTTCGTAATGGTAGTCAACCTTATATCTCACATCTTCCAAGGGCGGTTTATTTCGCTTATTCCACGCTTCGCATATTTCCAATGCTTTCTCTTTACTTACATCGGCTCTTATGAAGAAGTCTATCAGATGTGTTAACGAGTTATCCCGGTTGCCATCTGGCACGCCTTTTAGCAACGTTTCAATATCTATCTTTTCTTTCGGTGCCGTCAACCCCAGCTTTATCGCATGTTCTTTTACCTGTTGTCTTACATCCCCTTGTAACCTTGGTATCTCTCCTCGCTGTGTAAATTCATAACGGCGTCCAGAAGGGTGCAAACTCGGAGGACCAACAACATAAGAACCCTCACCTTTCAATGTTAATACTTCTCTGCCTTCGCCGTCATGTATTTTCAGAGTCTTCACGGGACTTTCCGCTTTGAAATACACGTGATAACCCCGCCCTGTCTTCACCACCGTTAACCCGTTCGTTTTCGCAAAGAACCTATGAAATATCTCTTCCGTGTCAAAGTCAAGCGCGTAAAGGTTATCACTTATTGCACCGCATACGACACCGATATTATGCGCTTTCTGGTCTGGACGAAAGAAGCGGTTTATTTCATCTTTTGTTATCTTCCTCTGTTGGTATTCTTTCCACTCACTAGCAGGCTTCTTATCACCGTGTATCAAAGGTATAACGTTCAGATTTTCGTTTTCGTAGTAGTCTAAAAGCTCGTCAAAACCAAAAGCCTTTTTATCGCTGTAACTATTCTCCATTATTGAGCGCCTCCATTTTTGGTGAGTGGCGGGTGTTCAGTGCTGCTGGTGTGGGGTGCCTCCAAAATCACATCCACACCGGCTTTATTCTCTGGACACAAACCATCCCGCTCTTCCGCAATCTCCAAGATTAATCCGTCCAGTATTCCACACCAGCCCGGCAAAGCACTATTTTGCTTCATAATCCCTCTCCTCCATTTGAAGCACTAACTGCCTTTCTCCGGTCAATACAAATCCAATGCTATCCCCTTCTTTTAGTCCTATGATACCTGCCAATGTCTTCGGAATAATGACGGTGTAGGAATGCCTTACTTTCTGTACTTTCCGCTTTCCGAAATTTAATCCATCAATGCCTACATCTTTTTTTGTTCATGTTAAAGAAGATGTCTCCGTGGTTATTTAAATGTATAATTGCTTTAAAAGGGACCATCCTCTTTTTAAACAGAAATACCCTACCCTTTTTTGAAAACAAAAAACACCCACCCCTATGAAAACATATACCTTTTTATATGTTTATACATTGTTTGAATGTATGGCAAAAGAAAAAAGAAAAACCGGTCAGAGGTCAAGAACGGGTGAAACGAAAGGAGAGATAATTAAATATGCGCTTGAACATGGTGGGATGTTTGAGGGGTCAGTCCTTAAAGATTTTTTAGAAGAGAATTGTAATGTGAGAAGAGATACGACTAAGAAACACTTATATGACCTGAATAAGAAAGGGATATTTGAAACGACAGGGGAGAAAGGATATACCAATACTTGGCGAATCGTAGAGGATACAAAAGCAATAGTCATTATTTATAAAGAATATCCTCATCTTTTGCGATATCTCCAGCAAAGCGACTTTATCTTAGATTATATTGCGAAAAAACAGGATTTGCTTTTTGAAAATAACGATGCGTTTGAGGAGCTTAAAAAAATGTTGCGACTATCACAAAAAATGTTTGAATTGTGTTTAACGGTTGACAATATGGGAAGGAAATTTCTTATGGCGTCTTCAAAAATAGACTACTATGGGATTAGTGAAATAGCATTTGAAAAGATGTTAGCCGGGGATGAAAAAAACTCATATTACGATTTTTATAAGAATATTGTCTTCGATGTTGATGGACCCTACACGAGTAGAGTGAACTCAGAGAGTGGAGAAAAGTCGGATTACGATCCCAGCGTAAAGCACTATATCCGTTGGGAATTGTTCCGTTCGTGTCTGAAAACGGATATTCCCCTTTTAGATAAGGAAAGGATTTCGGAGGAGATAGAACGAATGATTGTGAAAGAAAATGCAACAAGAGCCGTTGCTGATGCTGCCTTTAAAACACGCGATGCTCAAACCTTTGGAGAGATTGGATATATATTAAACAGGAGATTTGATGCAGTAATGGCAGCTAGATGGGAAGAAGGTGTTAAAGAGTTTGAAGATTTAATGAAACACCCTGCGAAATACCCTGAGAAGATAAAAGAACTAAAAGAAATGGCGCGAGAATGTGAAGAACTATCTGGAAGGTATTTCTTTAGCTGGGATAGCATTCCCGGAAACGATAACGAGAGACTCTTAAGGTACCTCAGTGATTGTCTCGGTATTGACTGGGCGGATGATGATGCTAAAATCCGTAAATCTGATGACGTTAAAACCATCTATATCTCTAAGGATGAAAAATTGGTCGAAATACTGATTGATGAGGAGAATGAAAAAGCAACCCTAACCCTAAAAATCAGCAATGGCATAACCCACGAGCTAAACCCTGAGCTAAAAGTTAAAAATGAGAACGACAAGTTAAACATCTACACATATACACCGGAATTATAACCGGTGCCCTTTAGCACCTTAAGCCTTTTCACCTTTTATCTCTCCCAACTCCTTCTTTATCAATTCTTTCATCTCAGGGTTGGCTATCAATCGCTTCATTAATTCGGTCATCTTGTCGTCATAAGGCTCTCTCGCATCTTCTCTCGCCTTCATCGCCTCAAGCTCGCCTTCTAGCCTTTCATAAACCTGTCTCAACTTAGCTATATCCAAAGCCTGTTCGCTTATAATGTCTTCGTATCCTTTAACTGCCGCCTGCGTATCCTGTAACCTGTCCTGAATTTCCCTGATGTCCCCACTGCCTGTGATCGTTATGTGGTGCTCCGCTTTCAAGTAGTATTCGGCCATTTGTTTCTTGGTATATCACCTGTAAGCAGCCGTTAAATAGCCTTCGTGTCCCATTAATGCCTCAACAACATCAACTGGGCACGTTAAGGCTAATTGACTTCTAAAGAACTTTCGTAAACCATGTACCCGATATTTTAGCCTGCCCGTGGCGTTATCTTTGGCATTTAAACCCGCCTTTGATAGTGCCCTGCTCCATAACTCTCGGACAACAGCATCCGAGAAAGGAAATAGCCTATCGTCACTTTCACTTTTAGGCTTGGCTTCGGCTTTTTCTACCAACCCGTTGTTTTTGTTGACAGCCGCTTTAAGATAGTCTGTTCGTATTTTTAACCATTCTTCAACCGCTTCTTTCGCTTCAGAACTTATAAATACAACCCTCGTTTCGCCATTTTTGGTGTATAAACCCCTCACTACAATCTCCGGTGGTTTCTTGGATAAGTCTACATCTTCAAGCATTATACACAACGCCTCACCGATTCTCATCCCGCTACTCGCGAGTGTAAGAATTAAAACCCGTCCTTTCTCATCGGTATGCGCCAGAACCTTTTTAATACTTCTATGTCAAAGTCTTCTTCAGCCGTCCAGCCGCCTTTAGCCTTCGGCATCCTTTTACGTAGCGTTTTAAGATCTTTTTGTGATAGTTCTATGTCGTTATAATTCAGCCACTCTTTTGTAGCAACTACCTTTAATTTAGTAGTAGCAGGCGGTGTGCCGTTCATATTATTAATAAATCTCACTAAATCATCTAAGTGGTTTCTTTCTTCTGTAAAATAGCGTGCTGACAATTCTTCATATTTATCCTGCTCTTCTTTTGTTGCTATCCTTCCGCTCCGAATATCGCCATAAATGCTGTCTATAAAACTATATACTCCTGCGCGGTAGCTTCTTTTTGTGTTTTGCTTAGGGTACTGCCCTATAAAAGTTTCTAAGCTCTTTCTTCCACTCATAAAATAATATAAGCTGTACCACAATATAAAGTTATCTAATAGCTATCAATTAGTTATTGAAGGATATCTAAACTTTGCTATACGCGACTATTCACGTTACTGCTACTGACTTTTGCACCTTCGTAAATCCAGTTTCTGCTACGTATCGCCCTGTTCTGGCCACTGGCTTTTATTAACCGCAACCGCTAATTATCCCCGCCGTAATGCGTTAACGTCACGTTTACGTTTGTTTTTGTATCGGCAACAACTCGGCCAGAGCAACACCCAGAACTTCGCTTACCACAGCAACGACATTCTAAACGAAACCCGCAACAATCGCGGCTATTAGTACCACGACCGCTATCACCCTGATTACACCGATAACAGGTGACATACCGAGATAGTCATCTAAACGGTAAACAAACATATTTATAGTATCGATTTCTTTAAGTAACAGGAAGGAGACGAATGTTTATGATGAAACGGGCGAGCCTCAAGATATTAGGGAATGTGCAGATGGTCGGATTCCGTACTTTCATCAAGAATGTTGCGGATTCGCTAAATGTAACCGGTTTTGCCGTGAATGAGATTGACGGTAGCGTAAAGGTAGTTTGTGAGGGTGACGCAGAAGCGATAGAAGGGCTAATCAATGCACTAAAGCAGAATCCCCTGACATTTGCGCGGATAGAAGAAGTAACGACGGCATACGAGGACTACAAAGGCGAGTTCATTCGTTTCGAGAGGCGTGGTGCCGATGTTACCGGCGAAGGCGGGACTGAGATGGTGGCTTTGATGCGGAGTTTCGATAAGAAAGGCGAGGTGATGATTGGGTTTTTGGGCTCGATGAATGAAACGTTGAAAGCGGTGAAGGCGGATACGG
>Ga0255453_1074_pt1 | contig 12719 bp, 11 predicted proteins | sample ANMaggQLBNCT01G4_FD_182628 | JGI IMG/M metagenome (GOLD analysis project Ga0255453, IMG submission 182628) | Sediment cell enrichment communities from methane seep in Santa Monica Basin, California, United Staets - ANME aggregate JGI... | ecosystem: Environmental > Aquatic > Marine > Cold seeps >...
TACTTGGGGTAATATCGTTGTATAACCCTCCAGAATATCTGAGAAGCCAAATGCTTCACATATTTCTTCTTCGACTCCTGTCCTCATTCCTGATAAATTTTGAAGTTTTTTTCTAACTCCTGCATTGCTAGTATTAATATCCGTAAGAGTCTTTTCATATTCTGATCTTAGTTGCTTATTTGCCATTAATAAGGACATTTTTTCTGAAGAATATTCAGATAGTTCTGATTCAATTACAAATATTTTATTTGGATCAATTTGAGATGCAGTTTCATCAGTGATTCGACAGGTGGTTATTCGATCTTTGAATATTCCATCTTTTGGATTTAAACCCTTGGCGATGTCCAAGAAGGTCTTTGCAAAAGATGTTTTCATTGTTCCATTCGGAGCATAGATTAGATTTGATTTTGATTTTTCGAATGAGAAGGTATGAGTAAGCTCATTAATGCCATAACAATTTTTGAATTCTACCGTTAATTCTTTCATTATCACTTTTCCTCTTCACCCACCAAGGACGGCGAGCACTATCTGGTTCAAGCTATTCAAAGGATGCACGTAATGCTTATCGTCCCCAGTCACTATACCCCGTACTTAAGTACAAGTCCTGCCTTTAAGCATGGGTGCCGATGACTTAAACTACCTTTTCATCACAGGTACATAAAAGCTTTTCGATTTCTTTTATTTCTTGACGCAACGAACCAAAAACTTTTTAAATACTTATGATAACATAGAATAACCTGAGACGTTAAATGCTTTAAGCACAGGAAGATGTGACCTGGATAGGAGAGCAAAAAGAGATGGGAAAATATAATAGGGGATATGACAAAATCAGAATAGTAAAAAAGTTATTAATAGGGCGCAACGCAAAAACTGTAACCGGCCTGTTTATTCTTTTATTAGCGCTGCTGGCACTAAGCCCTGTAAGCAACGCGGGAACTATAACCGTTGGACATACAACGGGTGCAGATTATCGGAATATCCAGGACGCAATAAACGCATCTGGCGACAGCGACACAATACAAGTTTGGTACGGCGAATATGACGAGCATATAGTCATTAACAAACCGTTGATACTCGAATCTCGAGACGGCACAAGCAGCACCTTTATTGATGGGCCAGGAACTGGAATTGTAGTCGCTATTACTTCGGACAATGTAACTTTTAACGGTTTCACAGTGCAGAATGGCGAAATTGGTATTGAACTAACGGGAAATAGTGGCGTTATAACGGATAATGTAATTAGAACTCTGGAAGGGGTTGCAGGTAGAAACTCCTCTAGTACAGATTCCGAAATTGGCGGATATAGCTGTGGAATCTATCTGAATTCCGGAACAAGTAATCGCATATCCCGTAATACAATTTCAAGCGTTACGGGCGGCACCGGCGGTAATAACACCTATTCGGGATTGTGGGCGGGTGGTGGTCATGGCGGAACGGGCGGATATGGCACCGGAATATACCTAAAATCCGGAAAGGATAATACCATAACAGGTAATACAATTTCAAGCATTGCGGGTGGCACCGGTGGCCGTGCAACAGGTTGGTATAGGGATATACTGACGCCTGGCACTCCTCTGGGCCATGGCGGCACAGGAGGCACGGGTTATGGTATTTGTATAGATTCATCTGAGGACAACACAATATTCGATAACACCGTTTCAGGTGTGTACAAAGGTACGGGTGGATACGGTAACGCTAGTTATGGTTCTGCCGGATTGGGCTATGGCATTGCAGCAATTTCTGCTACAAATAGGAATGAAATCTATCACAACAACTTTAAACATAGCGATACACAGGACGGGTTCGATTCGGGTGGCAACAATGCCTGGGATGGTGGATCCATAATTATTGGCGGAAATTACTGGAGTGATTACTCCGAGCATGACACAGACGGTGACGGTATTGGCAATACACCTTATGTACTTGCAGGGACTAAGGGTGCAAAAGATTATTTACCGTTTATGCACGAAAATGGTTGGGACACACAAAACATTTTCGATACCGGCTCTGGTACATATCCAAGCATAAGGGGGATACATAACGGCACAATTACGCCTTCACAGGACATTACCATCAATAACATGTACACATATCCGTGCACGGGAACCGGTGGGCATAGTGAGTACGTGGAGTTTTCAAATGAGTCCGGAATAATAGCCACTGGACATTGGAACGGTTACAACGAAGATTGGCACGATATTACTATCTCTCCTTCTTTTGTAATGCTTGCAGGTCTCACTTACAACTATTCTATTAGAACCAGTTCTTATCCTCAGATAATACATGCAAGTGAATTCGGTGCAAAAGGTGGGAAAGGTAAAATAACGTGCACAGAATTCATTGACGCAAATGGTAATACATACACAGATTGGATTCCTGCGATCCGGTTAGAGTGAAATGCGCGTAACAACAGAGTAAGTTGGAATACCCTGCCCCTGTAAAAAGGCTAACGCGAAATTCATTGTTAGGTAGATTTGACACTCATTCTTCATAGTGTTTGGAATACTGCGGATGGGCGGGATAGCGAAATTATTGTTTTGTTTGCGTCATGGATAATCTTTCGGGACAGGGTTGAACGGTCTAGCGCGCGCCTCTTGATCCATCGTGCTCAGCTTCCAACAGCGGCGCGGGTCGTGAATGCGCAGCTTGAGGCGCACTTTCGGGGTTTCATAGCTGCTTTCTCACTCGGTTGGCGTTGAGAGCGCAACTACACGGACAACGCGCGGGTTGAGCCTATAAGTGATGCATTTGACGATGGCCGCCTTTTCCGGCGGAATTACGTCCCTCAAAACTCACCACAATTCTATTTTTCGCTCTTGTTGCTTTCCGCGAAAGAGGTAAAGGATACCTATCAGATTTGATCAAATGTAACCTCGTAGGGGGGTTCCGCCATCAAATGTGGGTGCTAGCGGGCATCTGAGGGGGTATCGGCAGAAGTATAAAGATTGTGATAGATAGTATGCGCACAAGGAAAATATAGAAAAATTTATATATGCGATTGAAATAGCAAGGATATAGATAGTTATAGAAATATTGTATAGGTAATGGTGAGACAAATGGGAGAAGAAGCGAAAGGAGATTTTGAGCCAAAAATAGTTGGATTTACCTGTAATTGGTGTACATACGCGGCAGCAGATCTTGCGGGGACATCACGTAAGAAATACCCGCCAAATAGCCGGATAATACGGCTTATGTGTTCCGGGAGGTTAGATCCGATGTTTGTGCTCAAGGTGTTACTAAATGGAGCGGATGGTGTGTTCTTTAGCGGCTGTCATCCAGGGGAGTGTCATTATATAAAGGGGAACTTCTATGCCAGACGTAGGATAGCGGCGTTACGGACTATCCTGAAGGAGTTTGGGCTGGACGAGAGGTTTAAGTCGTACTGGATAAGCGCATCGGAGGGCGAAAAATTCGCGAACACGATGAAGTCACAGGCGGAAGAGGTGAAGAAATTGGGACCAAGTCCATTGAGAGGTAAGATACTATGAAAGGGGCAGAGCTGAAACCAGCAGATTTAAAGGGTTTGCTTAGGGGACTACTTGAGAAAGGAGTCGTGGATTGTCTGGTAATGCCACATAGAGCGGGAAAAACTGTATCCTACATGCTGGTAAAGGATCCAGATAAGATCGAGTCGCCGGAATCCGCTATCTTCGCACCTTCGTTCGTTGTAAACGCAGCGAATCTCGTGAAGGGCTGGACGATAAAGGAGAAAGTAGGAATTGTGGCAAAACCGTGCGAGATAAGGGCAGCGATAGAACTGATAAAACTGAAGCAGATGGATAATGAAAGTGTGCTGCTCATAGCGGTGGATTGTTCGGGCGCTTACACGAACCAGGTTTATACGGAGAACTACGCAGATATAGGGGATCAAGCGGACAGCGCGAAGATGAAGGCACTGGAAGGTAAAGGAGTCACGATAAGAGACGCCTGCGCGATATGTGCAAATAAGCTTGCGGATGTCGGCGATATTATAATTGCGAGGGCAGCGGGAGAGAACCTTGTGGCTGCGGGGCTGACGGATATGGGCGTTGATGCGTTAACCACTTTGGAGCTATCGCTGGAAGATAAAGACTTGGAAAGGACGGCGGAAAAGGAGAAGATAGCGGGAGATGCGAAGGCGAAGCTGGATGCACTGCCACAGATGGGCAGCTTAGATGCACTGGAGGAATTTTTGCATGACTGCATAGTGTGCAAGAACTGCCGGGATATGTGTCCTGTCTGCTATTGCAAGGAATGCTTCTTTGAACAGCCTTTGGGTAAGCCAACTGGCGGAGACCTGTTGAACTTAGCAGAGTTGAGAGGTGCGATAGGACTACCACCAGGTCAGTTATTTTACCACCTAACAAGGGTTTATCACGTAAGCACGACCTGTGTGGGCTGTGGTGCATGTGAAGATGCCTGTCCGAAGGACATACCATTGACAAGATTCTATCCAGTGATTACGCAGAAGGTGCAAGACATTTTCGAGTATGTGCCAGGCAAGGACGTTGAGGAGCCGTTACCGTTCACCGCGTACGAAGAAGAGGAGTTAGAGGACAAGTTGAGAGATTAGATAGAGCCGAGATAAAATGATAAAGACATGGGAATTGGACCCGGGCTTTAAGTACGAAATAATGAAGGAGCCCGGGGGAGAACATCTCACGTCATGCTACCAGTGCAGCACGTGCACGATAGGATGCCCGATTACGGAACTTGTGCCGAGTTACAATCCGAGGAAGATAATCCAGATGAGTTTATTGGGCATGCGGGAGGAAGTATTGTCAAATCCCGATTTGTGGATTTGTCTTATCTGCCAGACGTGCACGGCGCGATGTCCGCAAGACGTGGGGATTAGCGATTTACTAAGTGCGATACGGCGAATAGCGGAGAAAGATGAGGAAGCGGGTAAGTTGAAAATCGAGAGCCCGAGACCACTGTTTGATACCGCTTTTCTGCATACCGTGGAGAAGTACGGGCGGCTCTATGATATAGGATTGGCGATGGAATATTACCCTAAGAGAGAAGGCTCTTTCATTGCAGGGCAAAAAGCAATGATGAAGGATTACAAGGATTTCGGTATGCGTATGTTCTTTAAAGGCAAAATGGGGCCACTTGGTGGTCACGGTCTGTTAAAAGGAGTACTACCATCGAAGATAAAGAATAAGGACGTGATGAAGAAGATATTCAAGTGGGCTGAGGAGAAAGAGAAATGAGTGTAACGAAACTTGCATATTATCCCGGATGCCCATCAGAGGCAACGGCTTTGGAGCAACACATATCAACGGAAGCAGTATTTGAGAAGTTAGGGGTTGAACTGGTGGAAGTCGAGGACTGGAACTGCTGTGGAGCGGCGGAAGCAGAGAATCCGATGTTGGTGTATGCGTTAAATGCGCGTAATCTGGCTATCGCGGAAAGGGCGAGTTTGGACATCATGACCCCGTGCAGCATCTGTTATTACAATTTAGCGAGAACGGCCAAGGCGTTGAAGGAAGATGAGAAATTAAATGCAGAAATAAAGGGCATAGATAGCACTCTAGAATATAACGGCACGATAACGGCGAAACATGTACTGGACGTCCTCGCGAACGACGTAGGCCTGGACGAATTAAAGAGCAAGATCGTGAAGAAAGTGAACATAAAGGTTGCCCCGTATTATGGCTGTTATATAAGTAGACCACCTGGGACTGCTTATGATGACCCGGACGACCCGGTTTCGATGGACCAGTTGATTGAGCTGATTGGCGGTGAAGTTGTTCCTTTCAGCCAGATGAAGACGCTTTGTTGCGGTGGGCCACTGATGATGACGCGAGCAGATATAGCATATGATATGGCAAGGAAGATACTGGACACTGCGAAGAGTGCCGGTGCGGATTGCGTTGCACTTGCCTGTCCTTTGTGTGGCATGATGCTGGATGCAAAGCAGGCCGATATAGAAAAAGCGCTCAACATCAAGATAGAAATGCCGGTTATTTACATTACGCAGTTGCTGGGTCTCGCATTGGGGATAGACGCGAAAAAACTAGGGCTCGAAAAAAATGTCGTGGACACAAAAGAGCTACTGGGAAAGGTGGTGTAAAAATGGGAATAGCAGTTATAGGAGGCGGAGTTGCAGGAATAACGGCAGCTCTTGACCTCGCGAATTCGGGTTATAAAGTATATCTGGTAGAGAAGAATGCGGAACTTGGCGGAAAGATGGCAGAGCTTGCGGAATGTCAGATGGGGTTGTCACCATACATTGCCAAGGTGAATAACCATCCGAACATAGAGCTGATGTTATCCAGCGAGTTGGAGAGTTTGTCTGGATCTGCTGGTAATTTCAAGCTGAAAGTGTCGGGTAAGACTATAGATGCGGAGAGCGTGGTCTTAGCACCGGGATACGATGTTTTCGATGAGATACCAAAGAGTTATGGATTCGGCAGTCCGGACGTTGTGCCTTCGTTAGATTTTGAAGGCATACTCAAGGGTGCGACTGTGAGTGATAGTGGCGGACTTGTGCGACCTTCGGATGGTAAACCAGTGAAGAAGTTAGGATTCATTAAGTGCGTGGGCTCACGGTGCGTGGAGAATGAGATATGCTCTACGGCGTGTTGTGGATACACAGCGAAAGAGATCTGGGTAGTAAAAGAGCGATACCCTAATATAGACGTTTACGTGTTCTACATGGACGTACGGGTGTTTGGGAAGGATGTAGACCTAGTCGCAGAGTTGAAGGATAAATACGGTGTGCATTACATAAGGTCGAGAACACCAGAGGTAATACCAGAGGGTGACGCTCTGACGGTAAAGTTCGAAAATGTAGCGAAAGGCACGATAGATAAGTTAGAACTCGATATGGTAGTTCTCGCGGTTGGCCTCCTACCGTCAAAGACTTTAGGCAGACTTGCGGAGATAACGGGCGTAAAGATCGATAATTACGGATATATTGATACAAGTATCACGAGTCCGTTGGAGACGAGTGTACCGGGAGTTTTCGCTTGTGGGACGGCAACGGCGCCGATGAAAGTGCGTGAAAGCGTTGGATTAGCGAGTGGTGCGGCATTAAAAGCTGCGGTTCTTTCACAGCGAACTGAGCCAATTCCGGGACAGGAAGATAGGAAATACATAGAAGTGGGCGATGTGCCACCAAAGATAGGCGTTTTTATCTGCGGCTGTGAAGGCGCAATAGCGCAGACAGTAGATATAGCTGCGGTTGCGGAGCGAGTGCAAGGATTTAAAGGCGTTGAACTGGTGAACAGTGAGACGAACACAATGCAAGATGCGATGGCCGCGATAGAGAGTGGAATCGTGGATCAGGGTTTGAACAGAATCGTATTTGCGGGCGGTTCACCGCGAGAATATGAGGATGTTGTCAGAAACGCCTGTGCCAATGCTGGCTTGAACCCGTATCTACTCGAGTTCGTGAACTTACGGGAACAGTGTGCGTGGGTGCATGATAAGCCAAAAGCGACAGACGTGGCGGCGGGTCTGCTAAGGATGGCAGTAGAGCGCGCGAAGTATCTTGATGAGATTCTGATTGAACGGTATCCTGTAATACCAAAAGCACTGGTTATTGGTGGTGGAGTATCTGGAATGACCGCAGCACAGGGAATTGCGGATGCCGGCTACGAAGTATGTCTGGTAGAAAAAGCACCGGAGCTTGGCGGCGGTTTGAACGAATTCACGGAGTTACAGACTGGCGAAAAAGCTTCTGACGTTTTAAAAGGGCTTGTAGATAAAGTAACGAGTAACGAACGGATAAAGGTCTATACGAAAGCGAGAGAAGAGGATGTCCGTGGAAGAGCGGGTTCGTTTAAGGCGCGAATAGTCGGTGACGGTGTGGATGACGAGATCGAATTTGGTGCTTGTGTGATCGCAACCGGTGCGAAGGAGTTTGTGCCTGAAGGATACCTTGGATATAGTAAGGACAACAAGGTGGTAACGCTGAGCGAATTCAGGAAGGCCGGTAAATATGGTGCAGGGACTATCGCGTTTGTTCAGGACATGGGGCCAACAGAAGGCGTTATTAATGCAAAATCTACCAGTGTCGAAGTGGTAAGCAGCGCGTTAAAAGTGAAAGAGAAGAACCAGGACGCAAACGTATTCGTGTTGTATCAGGAGACTAGGACCTACGGTAAGTGGGAAGCGATATACAAAGAGGCGCGAGAGAAAGGAGTGTTATTCCTGAGATATGACAGTAAGAAGCCACCCGTATTTAGTAGTGGTATTCTCTCGGTATTCGACACGATCTTTAACGACGACGTGCAGATAAAACCTGATCAGGTAGTGCTAAGCACGCCAATGGTGCCTGCAGACGAGAACGAGCGACTGAGCACGATGTTCAACATACCACTTAGAAAAGGGTTCTTTATGGAGGCACAGGAACGTCCGAAGATGGTCTTAACGCCAGTGGATACGATAAATGAGGGTGTATTCATCTGTGGTTCAGCGGTTTATCCGGCAATGATAGACGAGTGCATTGCGATGAGCACAGCGGCTGCGTCACGGGCAAATGTGTTGCTTGCGAAGAACTTCCTTGAGACGCCTGCGGTTACTTCTGTAGTGGACGAGCTGATATGTGCAGGGTGCGGTGTGTGTGTGGATATGTGCCCGGTTGATGCCTTAGAGCTGACAGACGAGCCAGTGCCTGTGGTTACTTTCGGTGTGGCTACGGTAGTAAGCGGTGTGAAACGGGTAGCGAAGACGGGTGATGGCTGTATAGGCTGTGGAAGTTGCGCCTCGTATTGCCCCTCGGGTGCGATGTCGTTGAAGTATTTCAAGGATAAGCAAGTATACGCTCAGTTGGATTTCGTGTAAACGCAGTCCACTGAGTTTCTTTTTTTTATTTTTTTGTATATAAAGTACAAGTTCTAACGCTTTAGGACGTAGATTTACGCAGATTTACGCAGAAAACTATTTCAAATTATCAAATGCCTTACGTTTAACTTCCGGTTTAGTGCAAAAATTAAGTTCTATCATCATTGCATACTCATAAACCTTTTCCAGAAAACCATAACCCTGTTTATTATAAACCCGATAGAAGAGTCTAATACTCTCATCCGTCAATTTCGTATTTTAAAAATCATGATTATCTGCATCCGATCATCAAATTTTATTCTTTCTTGTTTTAAAGTCTGTTGTGTTTTATGTGACCATAAATCGTAATTTCAACATTTTAAAATGTCTCTGGATTATGTCAAGAACCATTATCCATGACGAAAGTATTTTCGGGAAATCACAATAAGAAAGCTTTACCAATGATATATTATACAAATAACTTTATAGATCAAAATAGGAGAACAGAAATGACAAAACGAATAATCCCTTGTCTTGATACAACATTCGATGAGCAGGGTAAGGCAGTTGTGGTGAAGGGCATAGAATTTGAGGATCTCAAATATGCCGGTGACCCGGTTGAATTAGCAAAGCGATACGATGCACAGGGTGCGGATGAGCTCGTTTTTCTCGATATTTCCGCGTCCGTCGATAGAAGGGCTACAATGATCTCAATGGTAGAGCAAATAGCCGAGCAAGTATCCATTCCTTTATGCGTAGGTGGCGGGATAAAGAGCATAGCCGATTTTGAAAAGGTTTTTGATGCTGGTGCTGATAAGGTAGGCGCGAATACCGCAGCGGTTAAGAACCCAGAGCTAATAAAAGAAGCAGCCGCTAAATTTGGAAATCGTATCGTAGTTGCAATTGACTGCAAACGGAAGTTAGAGGATGCAGAAGACAAAACGCAGGTGCAATTAGAAGATGGAAAAAGCGCCTGGTATGATGTCGTAATTTACGGTGGGCGCGAGTATACTGGAATTGATGCGATAATGTGGGCAAAAGAGGTGCAGGCGCTCGGTGCTGCGGAGATATTGCTGACTTCTAAGGATAGAGATGGTACGACAGACGGATATGACATTCCAATTACAAAAGCAATTGCTGAAGCGGTGGACATTCCCGTAATTGCGTCCGGTGGTGTCGGGAATATGGAGCACATTTATGATGGTTTTGTTAATGGTGCGGCGGACGCATGTCTGGCAGCGAGTATTTTTCATTACGGGACGTATACGGTAGGCGAGATAAAGGACTATCTGAAGGGGAAAGGGCTGACACTATGAGTTCAAGTTCCAATTCCTGTGTTAGAATGTTCTAAACGGGGAGATAGAATCATGGAAAAGATAAATATTGCGTTGGTTGGCTATGGAAACGTGGGTAGAGGGGTCGAAGAGGCATTAAAACTGAATGTCGATACAGAGTTAGTAGCGGTTTTAACCAGAAGACCGGAACAAGTAAGAAAAGAGCTAAAAGATGTCCAGGTATTTCATATCGATGAAAAAACAGAAGATATTCAAATAGATGTGGCGATTCTCTGCGGTGGCTCCAAAGAAGACATCCCTGTTCAGGGTCCAAAGTTTGCAGAGCGATTCAATACGGTTGACAGTTTTGATACGCATGCGGAAATCCCGAGTTATTTTCAGAAAATGGATTCAATCGCAAAAGAGCGGGGACATGTCCATGTAATTTCCGCAGGCTGGGATCCCGGGATTTTTTCGCTAATGAGGGTCTTAGGTGACGCATTTCTGCCACAAAGCGAACAGTACACCTTTTGGGGCGAAGGTGTTAGTCAGGGGCATTCAGACGCAGCAAGGAAGGTTGAGGGCGTTCTGGACGCCAGAGCGTACACTATTCCGATAGAGCAAGCAGTACAGCGTGTAAGAATCGGAGAAACGCCCGAGTTTGCCAAAAGAGAGCTGCACAAACGCATGGTTTATGTTGTTGCAGAAGAAGGGGCCGATACAGAGAGTGTAAGAAAGGATATAGCCACCATGCCTCATTATTATGATGAATATGATACAGAAGTTTTGTTCATCAGCAAAGAAGCGATGTTGGAAGAACATTCTAAACTGCCTCACGGCGGTTTTGTACTTACTTCTGGCGTGACAGGCGAGGGCAATAAACAAATACTCGAGTACCGGTGTCAATTGGAGAGTAATCCGGAGTTTACAGCCAATGTTTTGGTCGCGTGCGCAAGAGCAGCATTTCGACTGAGTAAGGAGGGGCGCAAGGGTGCATTTACCATGCTCGATATAGCGCCAGGATATTTGAGCCCTCATTCTGCGGAGACACTGAGAAAGAGCTTCATGTAGGTGAAGTATACAAAATTAAAAAGGTTCTTTCGCTATTTTGTATGGGTAACTCAATAGCTCCATTATCCGCTGAAGCAGATTAAATGAGGAGCGTGTGGAATGCGGAGCGTCCGCATTTATCAAAGATCACGCAAATTCTCATGGAAGAACTACCAGAGCGGAAGGATCAACTTTAGAACATTGTAGTACCCGAAAAGATTATATATTAGGACACTATTGTATACTTATGGACGCCATTGATTTTAACCCGTGGTGGGAAACTGGAGCGATTGATAGCGAGACATCATCACTAAAAAGGCGCGACATATACCCAAAACTAAAGGAAACTTTAGAAGAACGTTTTGTCGAGACAATCATTGGTTTGAGAAGAGTAGGAAAAACGGTGCTCATGCATCAGCTTATAGGCCATCTGCTGAATACGGGAATAGATGCAAAACGGATTTTTTACTTCTCTTTCGACATCGAGCGAAAAGATCTGAACAAGATAATTAAGGAGTATGAAGAGAAGATATTGCACGATAGAATAAAGGGGGGAAGAGTTTTTCTTTTCTTCGATGAGAACACAAGTTAGAAGATTGGGAGAACAAGGTTAAAGATCTGTATGACTTGAACCCAGGAGTAAAGCTGATCCTTTCTGGCTCAGCATCTTTAAATGTAATGAAGGAGAGCCGGGAAAGTTTAGCGGGCCGGGCAAGATTTCATTATATTCCTCCATTAAGTTTTACTGAATTTCTTAAGTTCCGGGGTGAGAAAATACCGGAGCGTGAAGAATTCGAGATATACCGGCGAAAACTTGAGATAATGCTCGAGGAGTTTATGTACAAGGGTTTCCCGGAAACCTTAGAAATGGAAGAGCGGAAAGCGCGGGAATATGTACGAGAGCTTATCGCAGAGCGAATAATTTACCGTGATATACCCGAGTGTTTCCGGTTAGAGGATGTTGAAATAGTTAGAATTTTGGCGGACTACATCTTTAAAAATCCAGGCGTTATTTTGAACATTGAGTCTCTTTCACGTGATTTGGGACGGCACAAGAAGACAATAAGAAACGCTTTAAACTATTTAGAGCTCTCCTTTCTGATAAAACGAGTTAGCAATTTGAGAGGGAGCTTTTTGAGTACGAGTAGAAAGAACAGAAAAGCATACCCTTTACACCCTTCTCTCTCGCTGAGTAGGGATGATGATATGAATTTGGAGTGCCTGGTCCGAAGTGAGACAAACGCGGAATATTACTGGCGACAACAAAGTCACGAGGTGGATTTTGTTTTGAAGAATGAGAAAGTAGTACCGATAGAAGTAAAGAATAAGGAGAGAGTGGCGGAAAGGGACTTGAAGGGCTTACTTAAGTTCTGCACAATCGCGGAAATAAAGGAAGGTTTTGTTGTTTGCCGTGGAGATAAAAGAAGTATAGAGGCAGATGGCGTTAGAATAGAAATAGTGCCAGTAAGTAAGTTTTTTATTGGTGCAAAAAATAATGAATATTTACCGAGGTAACAAACGATGATGAAAGAGTGGCGGCACATTATCAAATCGGACCCGAGAGTGATGATGGGCAAGCCGGTGATCACAGGTACTATTGAGAGTCACAGTAGAATTAATATTGGAAAAATTGGCAGTCGGTGA
>Ga0255453_1075_pt1 | contig 12710 bp, 11 predicted proteins | sample ANMaggQLBNCT01G4_FD_182628 | JGI IMG/M metagenome (GOLD analysis project Ga0255453, IMG submission 182628) | Sediment cell enrichment communities from methane seep in Santa Monica Basin, California, United Staets - ANME aggregate JGI... | ecosystem: Environmental > Aquatic > Marine > Cold seeps >...
TATTGACAAGCGGTTGCGAGGGGCTGGGCATTTCAAGGAGGCTCTGGACTTCTTTCAGCGGCCATTAAATACCCCACGATGGTTTGGCAACCCTGCCAAGGTGGCTATTGACTTTGAAAGCATTGATTTCGTATTTGAGACGCAGGGACATTATGAAGCGGTGCTCATCAAGTATCAGGAAGCTTTGCAGTTGTTTCCACAGTACGGCAGTCCACAACATATTGCCCATACCGAGCGAAACATCGCGCGGGTAAAGAGGCAAATGTGAAATGGTGATTTTTAAACCGCTCTTCAACCCGGTCATATACTTTTAGAATCCTCATCAGAACGTGTAATCAACCTCGGCACGAGCGTTGAATACCTACCCAGTTGTATCCCGTATTTTTCGTTATACTCCGACATATCCATGAGTTCGCCCGACCGGTGCCGCGCTCTCTTTATCCGCGTACCCTCAATCTCCCACCCGTGCTCCAATTCCAGCTTCTTCAACAACTCCATCCGTCGCATCACGTGCAATTCCTGCTCCGACCGTACATACAAATGCCAATCATCTGAATACTCACCAAAGAACTCTTTATGTGCTTCGTTCTCCGCTTCCAAACTCGCAAGTCGCGGGTCCCGTAACGCAAGAGGTCGGTGCAACAATTTAGCACACATCGCAATCGCCTCTTCTTTTGTCTCTACCGGTACGAGCATATGCACGGGACATGGCTCAACCTCTTTCCGCTCACCCGTGACACCGTCATACATCCACCACTTGCTCCGGTCGTCTTTATCACCCAAGAAAAATCGCTTGAACTCGAACCCCGAAGGGCCAACCACAACCGGGATGCCCGACCTCACGAGCCCGGACGCCACGGAATACAGCGTCTCAGTCGCAGCACCCCAGATTATCACGACCACAGGTAGCCTCGCATAAAGATAATCCGCAATCTGCGTCCAGTTAGCCTTTGGTGTGTACGCACTACCCACAAGTGCGCCACGATAAATCGCCGAAGGTACATGTGACATAGCTGTGCATCCGCCGAAATTAACCAGCCCCTTCAAAACTCCCGCTGCTATGTACTGCTCAAATAAAAACTTCTGCTCCTCTTCATCGAAATATTTCGCAACGTCCGCAGCGACACATCCCGACACACACACGAGATAGTTTCGGTCCAGAAAATATCGCGTCATCGCTGCCACTTCACGTTCCGAACCAGGATAATTACCACAACCTATAATATTAACCATTCCAGGACCGTTTCCACCGAGTATCACCCCAAAAGTCAAATCGCGCCATTCCAACTCGGACATGGGCCCCCTACCGGCACGCATAAGATAATTATCGTCCTTTAATCTGCCAAGCACGGATGCCGCGCTTATAGTCAAGTCAAGTATGCGAATCCCTTCCGGACATGCTCGTTCGCACTTACCACAGAACATACAAACTTCGTAAATAGCTGCGAGCGGTTCAAGATTAGTTTTTGCGGCTGCCATCGCGTTGCTTAATTCAAATCCACCGGGACATGCTCCTACGCAGGAGTTGCAGGAGTTACATTGCAAAGCATTCCGTTTTAGCGCCTCTTCTGACAGCAGATAGCTATCTTTCCTTTTGCCACGCTCTTTCAACACTTTTGCTAATTTAACTGCGAGTTCGCCTGCTTTCTCGTGACTTGAAATCCGCACACCGGGCAGGTCCTTACCTATTATAGCCGTGAGCACGTCCGCCACAGAATCGTCTGAACGGTCTTCTAACGAGTCCATTGTAGTATATCCAGATGCTATCACTTTCGTATCCACCCGCTTCGCTTCTGCCAGGACGTCAAAACCTGTACACAGCTCATTCACCACCACGACATCAGGAATGCCCGCTCGTATCACCTTTCTTGCCTTTACACCTGACGTGATAACTTTTCCACGTTTATAAAACCGTGGTATGTCATGCCCTACAGCACCCACGCCACAAATCTCTATCGCATCCTCTAAAGTTTCCCGCTTCACATGTTCAACTGCGAACCACGCTGGCAGGAAAATATTGCCCACGAATACTACTACTGGTTTATTTGTATCCACAGTACCCATGCCGACTCGGGTCTCAACCACGGGGAACTCGGGATATTCCGTGCCGGGATGTTTACCGGCATTGTGGAACTCAAAGCAGCACATTTTTATGCTTTCTGAAAGTTCCATTGCGAGGAACGTAAGTGAACCCGCATGTAGCGCCTTCTCCTCAAATTCTAGTATGCTTTCGTTACCGGAATAAGCCGCGAGAAGCAACTCGGACAACTGTGATTCGGCATAAGATAACGCTCGGCCGACATCACCCAGGTTCTTTGTATAAAAACCCGTCAGCATAGATGTGTTCATGGTGGGATACGTGATAGAACGCCCAATATCTATCGCTTTTGTCGCACCAAACGCGGGTAGCGAAAAGTCAAATAAAGCCCTTGCAACGGTTAATTGCTGAGATAGCCCTTTACAAGCCTCTTGCAAACTTAGCTTCGCTTGATACGCTTCACCCAAATCCAGACCACACAAGCCGGTTTTACTTCCGGGTTGGTCAATAGCACAAGGTCCCTGCGTGCAATCGTCACAAACATTCTTTATGTTCGTGTATCGCGGATAATACCGATTCAAAAGCACGCTATCCCATTCTGCAATGTCCGCTGCGTGCGCATATATGTTCAACTTTGGCTGCCACAGTTTCAACCGCCGCTCGCCCATCTCACGTAGTATATCCTCAGCGATGTCTTCTATCTCCTTGCCCCTTAGGTCGCGCACTGCATCCTCAAGTAAAACCTCTACTTCTCCTACTTTCACGGATCGCCTGTTATCTCGATTTTGCATCTTTGCACCCAATTCCTTTTTGCACTTACTTTCAAGTTCTTCTTTGAAGCATAAAATACGTGATAACCTGTCTACGATGGCATATAGTATGCACTCCACCTTTTTACACTTTATTAATAAACATCTTTCAAACTAACTAACATACTAACATACTACAAAACCATGAGATTACAAAAAACTAAAATACCTGTTGCGGCATGGCTCGGTTATGATTACTTCAAAGAAGAACAAAAGGCAGTAAAGTGTCTGACAGTCATTTTGCGGACCAAAGGCTGTTATTGGCGTAACTGCACGATGTGCGGCTTCTGGCAGGAGTCGGCAGATGTATCGCAGGCGGACATCCTGGCTCAAATGGAACATTCGTTACGAAACCGCCCCCCTGACGAAGAGATTATACTAAAAATTTTCACTTCCGGCAGCTTCCTTGACGAACGCGAAATATCGAGCGATACAAGACGAGAGATAGCGCGGATGCTGAGAAAGCGGACCGCGATAAAGAAGCTCATTGTCGAGTCGAGACCGGAATTTGTAACTGTAGATAAACTAACGGATTTGAACAGTGTCGAACACCTGGAACTCGCTATCGGGTTAGAAACAGCAGATGAGTTCATCAGGTCGAATTACATAAAAAAAGGATTCTCGTTTGAGGATTACAGAACGGCCGCAAAGATCGTGACAGAATGCGGTGCCACAGTAAAAACGTATCTCCTGCTTAAACCGCCGTTTGTATCTGAGAAACGGGCAATAGAAGACGTTATAAAATCAGCAGAGCTTGTTTCGCAATATAGTACCACAATCTCATTGAATCTTTGTAATGTGCAAAAATATACTGTGCTGGAAGATTTGTGGCAAAAAAAGTATTATCGTACTCCGTGGCTCTGGAGCGCGGTGGAAGCGATAAAAAAGATAAAAAAAACCCAAGAGGTCGTGGTGATGTCAGACCCCGTGGGTGCGGGGCATATCCGCGGACCTCATAATTGTAGCTCATGCGACTCGGCGTTTAAAAACGCAATACTGGACTTCAATGTGACGCAGGACTTGAGTATATTTGAGTGTATTGATTGCGAGTGCAAGGATGTCTGGGCGGCACTGTTAAGATCCGATGCCATCTTGTTTGGCTCGGATCCCGTGTAGACTGTACGTGTTGGCAATGAACTACTTAGCATTCGCAGAGATACCCCATCTCCTGCCTCATTGCTTTCCATTTAGCGTCTGAGATTCTGAATGTTACTCCTTTCTGTTCCGTCTTCTTCGAGTCCAATATGTTGCCCACGTGTAGCACAACCATTACCGTTAACAGCATAGTTCCGATAATAAGCTGATGTTCTATGCTACATGCCCGCTCATCAGAAATAGGTAGTTATCTACCGCTGCAACTAATCCACCGATTGCAAATACCGACAAGAAACCCGCACTCATCCAGCCTAGTTCCCCTTTTTTAAAGAGTATAAACGGCGAGGATAGAATTAAACCCGCAGCAAGGACTTAAAAAACTAGGAAACCCATCGCCCCACACATGTAGATGATTTCACGCAATAGTGGATGGGATTCCGCGCTTATACCGTATTTCCCTAGCATGAGCACTGCTGTAACTCCATCGAGCAGCCCAAAAGTTAAAAACCCCACTGCAAATAGCGCTACATGTATATGCCACCATGACTTACATATTTCGTCTCTTTTAATGCTTATCATGTTATAAATATTTAAGAACATTGCATTAAAGTCATTCCATTGTGTACAGAATTCTACTAAATATTCACAAAAAAATGTGGATGCCTTTAATTTAAGTTTCGACATTATGAAAAAAAAATGTCACTGCAATGTTGGGGTGTAGTGGAAAAGTATATGTCGGGGCAGAAGGGTTACGAGAAGGTGGATACTGTAGCTGTGGTTGTGGTAGATGCAGAAAACGAAAACTTAGAGCGCACAAGACCTGGTACATAAAGCGTTATAACTAACTTTTTGTGGGCTGCATCGAAAAATAAAGCGAAAAGCTTTTAAAGTCCTGTGATAAAAAGGTAGCTTTAGTCATCGGCGGTCGTGCTTAAAGGACGGCTTTGTACTTAAGTACGGAGTATAGTGACTGAAAATATCATTCTGGCTATGAATGATGACAATTACGCTAAATACTCAGAGCATTTCGACCAAACAAATGAAGAACGCTATACCTAAGGTTGTTTTTAGTGATACAAACGCGGTGATAAAATCAAAGAGTGGAAATTATGTATCAAAGGACTTCAGGAAATCTGAGAGGAAAGACCAATACACAATTGTGTACTACAAAGCAAGATTCACCGAGGAGCCCTGCGATGTTATTGTCAAGGTGTTTTTCCAAGAACTCGAAAGAGAAACGAAAGTATCAGAGCTGTGGTTAGACTCGCAAAAATTGCCAAAGTTGCGAGTAAAATAATGAAAAACGCATATGAATGCCTCGAATTATTGCAGGGTGGAGCGACTGGGGCTTCTTTTTTTGAGCTCGGAAAACAAAAGATTTAAATAATTACAGATTATTAGTCCACCTATGAAAAGCATTTTGAAATGCCCAAAATGTAACCACGAGTTCGAGTATAGCTGGGTACCGGGGGCATCTCTTACAAGTATTAGGTTGGGCAAGAATAGATATATGCGATGTCCAAAATGCCATAAGTTTTCTTTGTTCAATGTAAGGGATACAAAAATTAGCGAGAATGAATGAGCGGCTGGCCCCCACAAAGAGCTAAATCGCCTTGACTGTTAGCTCGTCATAAAAAACGCTTAAGGGCTTATTTGGGGCATGCCTTTGGATAAACTTATTTATTGAGAGTTCCCTTATACTGTATATACGATAACAAACGGTAAAACCATGGTACCAGAAATAGAGAGTTTGACTCATAATGAATATTTCCTGTTCGTCTTAATATTTGGCTGCGCCCTTATTATTGCCCAAATGGTTCATCATGTCCTGATAAACTACGTCCGGGCACTTACCCGGCAAACAGAGACGGAGATTGATGACATCATCTTGGAAATATTGATAAGACCGGTGTATGTTTATATCATAGTTGGAGGGCTTTATTTCGCTTTTCAATCGCTATCCCTGCTCGATCCCTATGCCAATTATGTAGACGACATATTCTTTGTCGGCTCTGTTTTGTTAGCGGCTTTAGTAGTATCCCAGATTGCACGGGTGCTGTTAGAAGCAGGGTTAAAGGTGCAAGAGCGATTTGAGAAGATGCCGGAATTGATGAGCTACGTAATAACCATTTTGGTTTATATCTTAGCGTTTTTGGTGATTATGTACTACTTCGATATTAAATTGACTCCTTTAATCGCGGCTTATGGGCTAGGCGGTTTAGCAGTAGCACTGGCATTACAAGATACGCTTTCTAATATCTTCTCGGGTTTGCATATTGTATCAGACCAACCAATAAATTATGGTGATTTTATAGAGATAGAAGGTGGTCTGTCCGGTTTTGTCGAGGATATAAGCTGGCGATCCACGCGGCTAAGAACACTGCCAAATACGCTTGTTATCATACCCAATTCAAAACTAGCGAGCAGTATAATCACGAATTATTCGTTGCCGGTGCTGGAGATGTCGGTGTTAGTGCAATGCGGTGTGGCTTACGACTCGGACTTGGAGGAGGTGGAACGAGTTACGATAGAAGCAGGAAAAGAGGTCCAGGTGGCAGTTCCCGGTGCGGTTACGGATTTTGAACCTGTCGTCCGGTACCATACATTTGGCGATTCGAACATTGAGTTCTCGATTATCCTGCGTGCGAAGGACCCGACGTCTAAATACGTACTCACGCATGAGTTCATAAAAGTGCTGAAGAAGCGCTACGATGAAGAAGAAATAGAAATCTCATGGCCCGTGCGGAAAATATATCATGGTGAATAGGTGCAAACACCACGTAGAACATAGATAATCCACATCAAAACGCGGGTAGCACCCACTTATAATTGATTTTTGTAGCAACAACCCCAACTCAGTACAACAAAACTCCATCGGAAACATAGCCGAAAAACATAGGTATATATAATGTTAAGTTTATAGGTACCTAAGAGACGGTTGAGATGGGTAACATATTCCAGGATTTTACCGCGGAAAGCGAGCTATTCAAGGATAAAGAAGTACTTCACCCCACCTACGACAGCACGTATTTACCGCATCGGACGAAGCAAATCAAGATTTTAGCGGCTGCGCTATCACCCGCGTTGAAGGGGGAAAAACCGTCTAATGTATTCATCCACGGGGGGCAAGGGATCGGGAAGACCGCAACAGTAAAATATGTGTGCATGGAGTTAGAGGCGATGTGTAAGAAGATAGGCCGTAAATGTACTATCGTGTATATCAACGGTGAGATCTTTGATACTCAGTATCGCGTTTTTGCCTATCTTGCACGGGTATTCAATAAGCGCGTCCCTATGATTGGTTGGCCAACCGATATGGTATATTCAGAGTTTAAGGCGGCGATAGATACCGAAGAAAGATGCGTGATTGTGATCGTAGATGATGCGGACAAATTGGCGAATAAAGGCGATGAAGCGTTATATACCCTTTCGCGGATAAACAGCGAGCTAACTAATGCGAAATTAAGTGTGACCTGTATTTCTGGTGATTCAACTTTTATGGAACTACAGGAACCCGAGGTGCGGTCAGCGTTGTGTGAGAAGGAAATATTATTTCTGCCTTATGATACTTACCAGTTGATAGATATTTTAGAGGATAGAGCGAAAAAGGCGTTCAATGCTTCACAGTTAGGTGATGCGGTGATACCGTTATGCGCGGAATTCGCTGTTCAAGAGCAGGGGGATGTAAGATATGCCCTGGATTTACTAAGAGTGGCAGCAGAAATTGCAGACCGCACGAAATCCAAAAAGCTAACTCAGGAACATGTGAGGCTTGCAAAGGAACAGATAGAAGAACACTGGATTGCAGAAGTGGTAAATACGTTGCCCCTGCAATCAAAAATACTATTGAACGCCATAATAATATTAATTAAAGCAACGGCGAAACGTTATTTGTTCAGTGGCGAAGTTTATGCCACGTATCAGAAAATCTGTGCTGAGTTAAGCATAGAAGCATTAACACAACGACGTGTTACCGATTTGATTTCTGAATTAGACACTTTAGGATTGTTAACTGCAAAGGTTATAAACCGAGGCAGATATGGACGTACAAAAGAGATTAGTTTGATTGTGCCCGTGGAGTCTATTCAGTTAGCCTTAACAGGTGAAACTAGGCTTGAACCAGCGGCGTCTATCGAAGTGGAATCCGATAGTGGCATTGTGTGGGGCTAATTTTTGCCCCTCAAGCCCAGAATCGTTTTGTCCTAGTATACCGCCGCTCTTCTTCCAGTATATTACGATAAAATGACACATCGGCATCTTTAGACTTCCTTATTATCTTCGATGCCACTTCCGGACCTACACCACGTGCTGCAAGCGCAATCACAGCGAGGACGCCATGTGACAGAACCAGATTCGCATTCCGATACACCCTCTTCACTCGCTCTGTATTCTCTGTTTCACTATCGGTGCCGCGCCTCTTCACAAGTTTTAGTTCTTCTTTCTCCCATGGTTTCAATGCCGCAATCAACCTCGAATTGCAGAACGGGCAGACGAGCGAGTTCGCTCCGAGTTCTATAATTGTCTTTACACGCAGTACCGAGTCCCATTTCTTGCAATTCACACAGAATAAGATTACACGGTCGTTTAAAATCCTATTCCGCAGCGCATCTATAATTAAGCCCTCGTCCCTGTCCACAGCCAGCATATCTCGCCAACTCAAATACCCGGCAGTTCCAATAGGACTAGGAGCGGAGAAACATACATTTATCGCACCTGATTTTATCTTGCTCACCACTTCCTCTGTACGCGCTACATCCAGCTTATCCGCGAAAACGTCATTTACCGTCTCTTCGTAGATCGGCGTGTCTGAGAATAGTTTTACCAGCTTATCAGCAGAAATCTGTCTTCTGTCAAAAGTCTTTTGCAGTGCACCGAATCGCTTCGCCACGTTCAACAATTCCCATTTAAACAGAAACGAATTTTTCAGTGTCTTTTTGATTATTAACCGCACGAATTCTGGCTCGATTGAATACAACGTCAGTTTTAACACTTCCTTCGTTATCTTTCTGCCTGATTTTAGTTTTATCCGGTACGGGTCTATCTCCATGGAGATGTCCGCTCCGATGCGGGCGCCGAGTAACGCGATTAGCACCCGTCCAAACGTTTCGTTCACAAGATGTCCGAAACATGCGTTTAATACCACTTCTGTACCGTCTTTTGCCATTTCCACGACCATTTCAGTCGCTGTTGGCACCACACACCCATCCGCAATTTGCTTAGTTATTAATTCTATAAGCGGCTTAAAAGAACCGGCGGTCATCCCATATTCTTGCTGCAGTTCCTCCGCTAATTTTGGCGTCTTGTTTGAAGCGATAAAAGCCGCGATTTTAGCTCGTAAATCTCCTACTTCTTGTGCAATGGCAAAAGGCACGGGTATCTCTTCGCCTTCCCAATTAGGTATCTCGCCTACTTTTTTCACCCCGGGTTCTACTTTTATCTGCTCACCATCCTCGTCCACATCAGGGTCCACTATTCGCCACGTCTCGCCCTTCGCAACGAACAACGCACCGGTAGTCGCGAAATTCAGCACGAATCGTTCATCTAGCATGCAGATCAGCTTACCGGTCACCATATCAAACACCTTATATTTCCGCTCGTCCGGGATCATCGAGAGATTACCATAATAATAGATCCTCGTGCTTTTTGTCTGCCTTAGCAGTTCACCATCTAATCTTACCAACCATTCATCCTCTAATTGCTGTATCACCCGCGTCATAGTCTCGAAAGAGACGTTTCTGAATGGGTATGCCTGAGTTATCAAAGCATGAAGTTTATTCAGCGGAACCATGCCAAAATCCAGTAGCACACCGCAAATCTGGTTCGCTAATACATCCAACGAGCGTTCTTTTAGCTTAATATCCTCTATTTCGCCGGATTTCGCTCTTCTTGCAATCACTAACGATTCTGCCACGTCGTCTGGAGTAAGAGCAATGATCTTGCCCGAAGACGTTCTTTGGAACGAATGAGAAGCACGACCTACTCTTTGCACCAATCTCGTTACTTCACGTGGCGATGCGTACTGAATCACCATATCAATTGAACCGATGTCAATTCCGAGTTCCATGGAACTGGTACAAATCAAGCCTTTTATCTCTCCGGTTTTTATTTTTTCCTCGGCTTCTATTCTCATCTCCCGTGACAGCGATCCGTGATGAACACCGATTAGTCCTGGTTCAAACTTGTTTATGAGCGCTGCAAGCATCTCCGCTGCTCTACGTGTGTTCACAAAGATCAAGCACGATTTACGCGCTTTTACCACCTTCTTTATGGCTTTTACATGCGCGAACACTGCGGGATCAACGCCTAATTTCTTTGCCGAGAACACGTCTTTTTTCGTGCTGCCAGGACTCAAAACAGCTATTTTCATCGCTTTTGTGGAGACTGTGTTCACCACCCGCATTTCTTTATGCCTGGAAAAGAACTTCGCTACTTCTTCCGGGTTGCCTACTGTTGCAGACAAGCATATTCGCTGGAAATCGTCTGCAAGCACTGCTATCCGTTCTAACGCAATCGCAAGCTGTGCGCCTCGTTTGCAATTAGCCAATTCATGTACTTCGTCTAATATCACATGCCGCACGGATTTCAGACTCTCCCGCAGCCGTTTACCCAGTAAAATTGCCTGTACCGTTTCGGGTGTTGTGATAAGGACATCCGGCGGTTTTAATGCTTGTTGCCGTCTTTTATACGCGGTTGTGTCGCCGTGTCTCACCTCTATGTTAATGCCAAGTGCTGCGCCCCACTTCTCTAATCGTAGAAGCATGTCACGGTTTAAAGCTCGTAACGGCGTGATATAAAGCACGGAAATGCCACTTGCATGTTCTTTCGCCTCTAATATTTGGTGGAACACCGGTAGAATAGCCGCTTCTGTCTTCCCGAAACCCGTGGGTGCTATGAGCAATACGTCATTACCCGCTAAAATGGAGGGGATGCCCAATTCCTGTGGTTCCGTGGGTGACGCAAATCTCGTTTTTAATACCTCCTGAATCTGCGCATTGAGCAAAGAGAATGTGTTCATGGCTTTGACCACTATTTTATGCTATTACTTGGAATGGCTCAGTGCTAAATTTATTAACTCAGGGATTTTCACGATGAAATATATGTCACCTCTTTATTTAAACCTGACTGCAATAGTTCTATTTCCCAGCCATGATACGGGTAAATTTCTGCTTGATTCATCAAGCTTCCTCAGCAGTGACTCAACAGCCATCTTATGCTTCTCCATATAAGAATATAAAATCATCAAATAAATTCTCGATCCGCCACCTCCTGCTTTTCTCATTGAGTATTTGCGCCTTACTGCACTCATAGTCGTTAGTCAGGTAGCCATGATAGTGTTCTATGCCATCCTAAAGAAAGCACAGACTTTACGGACAGAAATGGGAAAGTTTATAATGAGGGGATACCTGCTATTAGATTAAGCTAAAGGGAGGGGGAAAGAGAAATGGAAAAGTTTAGATATTAGCTCGTATTGGTTTGTTTTGCTGTTACTATGTTGGTATTGGTGGGAACGGTGTCGGCGGATACGTGGTATGTGGATGATGACGGTGGCGTGGGGATAAACTTTACGAAGATACAGGATGCTGTGGATGCAGCGCAAGATAATGATACTATATATGTACGATGGAACGTATAACGAGTCTGTAATTGTGGATAAGTCACTTACACTGCAGAGCGAGAACAGAGAGACCACAATCATCGATGCCAATGGTGGTAACAAGGGGATTGATATAACCGCCGATGAATGTGTGATCAGTGGGTTCACGATAAGGAATTGTTGGAATACTGGAATTGATATATCTCCTTCCTCAAATAGCAACATAATAACTGACAATATAATACATTCCGTAACGGGTGGCAGTGATACTGATGGTATCGAAGTAACGATTTCATCATACAATGTAATCTCAAATAACGAAATATTCGATTGTGACGATGAAGGTATAGAAATAGACGGGTCATCGCACAATACAGTTACAAAAAACACGATATATTCGGTTACTGGAGAGGCAATTGATGTGAGAGGTTCATTATATAATTATATTGCAAACAACACCATTTATTCAAATGGTAATTACGGCATTCGTTTAGGTCGTTCGTGGAGTGGGGAGCCAGTTGTGTGGGGGGTCTTCACGTAATACAATAACTTTCAATGTTATTTATTTAAATGATGATGGTGGAATAAAATTGAAAAATTCATCCAACAATATAATCATCAATAATATCGTGTATGCAAATGAGGATACTGGCATCTGCGCAAAAAACTCCCGCGATAACCATATTTATCACAACAACTTGATATACAACGATGAACAAGCATCTGATGATAGTAGTAACAACTCATGGGACCTGGGCCCAATTATCGGCGGAAACTACTGGAGCGACCACGAATGCACCGGTAACCCAAGCAACGGCTCACAACCTTATTATATAGATAGCGATAGCATAGACCATTACCCCTTTGGTGACCCAATAGGTGATTTGCCACCTTTACCTCCACCAGTACCGAGAACAGATGTGGACGTTTTTAAAACAGAGTGGTTATACACATCTGAGACCTATATTTACCACAACCAAACGTACAATTTTGATATAGGGTGGGATGTGGACATTGGGGACGTACAAAATTTAGATAACGTAACAATTACGATTACAACTCCAATAGACATTACATATACCGGCACTTGTACATATTATACCGGCACTTGGGAATTATATAATTGTTCTGTCTTGCCTTTCAATCATATAGGGGAGAACTACACATAGGTGCT
>Ga0255453_1077_pt1 | contig 12372 bp, 13 predicted proteins | sample ANMaggQLBNCT01G4_FD_182628 | JGI IMG/M metagenome (GOLD analysis project Ga0255453, IMG submission 182628) | Sediment cell enrichment communities from methane seep in Santa Monica Basin, California, United Staets - ANME aggregate JGI... | ecosystem: Environmental > Aquatic > Marine > Cold seeps >...
ACTAAAGGGAAAATGACAACAAAAATAGACGTTTACAAACTCAAAGATTTACGCCTTCGAGGTGCGACAGTAATAGATGGCTTCTCGAACACAAACAAGATAAATTCAATTGTAGCAAATTACCTTATTAATAGCTTAAAACTCGATCAAGTTGGCATTCTGGACTCTGATAATTTCCCCGCCGTCTCTTTGATATATGGCTCAAAGCCCAAATATCCCGCCAGTATATTTGCAGATGAAGAGAAGAATATAGCTGTTTTTTTGTCTGAATTCACACCGGAACAGCATCTTGTACGCGCCATAGCTAATACAATGCTGACTTGGGCTGTGGAAAACAATTGCAAGCGAATAATCACGGCAGAAGCACTCGTAGCCCAGAACGGACAGACCCCTAAGGAGCAACAGATGTTTGGTGTGGGTAGCGTGGATCAAGCAAGACACGACCTGGAGAAACTTGATGTGACACCATTGAAGACCGGATATATTACCGGTGTTCCTGCAATACTGTTAAATAGTGGTATGAGATTGAATTTCAATGTAATTTGCCTATTAGCAGAAGTGTGGGCAAATCAAGGAGTGCCGGATGCTACGGCGGCTGCAAAATTGATAGAAGTGATGGCGAGGCTACTTCCGAAAGTGGAAATTGATGTAGGGCCTTTGTACGAAGAGGCAGCACTGATTGAAGATTGGGGGCATGAGCAGCAGCAACCGCAGACCCCCTCACTGATGTTCGGATAAAAACACATTACTTACAGGAGGAAATGCAAAAAAAAAAACGGAACACTAAATAAATGTTGGCGCTGAAAGAGACTGACCCACAATTGCCTTTGCTACGCAAAATGTAGCTACTTTACCACCCTCTCTCTTTTTCCCCCCCTATTTTAAGTGTGGGGCAGTCTCCTTAATTTTTTAAACTATTCATAACTCATCCTGGAACTTGTAGAGCGGTTAACGATAATTACACGAAGTGAAGGTAACTACAAAAATAAATAACTCAGAGAAACGATGAAGTATTAGATGAAGAGATGAAAAAAATGGTTATCTGGCCTGTGAATTTAACCGCGGGCAGAACAGGGGGAGAAGGGCGAATCGTACCGAGAAGAACTGCGGTGAAATCGCCAAGGGTAGAGGAGATAGAAAAAGTAGCGAAGAAACTCAACCTTGAGCCAGAGATAGAGAAAGGAAAAGCGTATCCGAAGACGCATTGGGATAAAGGCGGAAGAGTGTTAGTGAATAAGGTGGGGCGGAAAGGAGCGATTTTGACGGAGATTGCCGAGGGTATAAAAGAGATGCGGGATACAAAAAAGAGCGCCAGGAAGAAAGAGTGAACATGTTCGATCTGCATACGCATTCGATTTTCAGTGATGGCGAGCTGATACCAAGTGAATTAGTAAGAAGAGCGGTATTTAATGGATATGAAGCAGTTGCAATAACGGACCATGTGGATTTTACGAATGTAGAGTACGTGCTGACCGGGTTGAAAAATTTAGGGGCTGAGACTTATAGCGGTATAGAAGTGATAATAGGGGTAGAAATAACGCATGTGCCTGCGGATAAGATAGATAAAATGGTGAATATGGCAAAAGACCAGGGTGCGGAACTGATTGTCGTACACGGGGAGACTTTGGTTGAGCCCGTGGAAAGTGGTACGAATAAAGCGGCGGTTAGTAATCCTCTGGTTGACATACTTGCACATCCCGGCATTATCAGTACAGAAGAAGCAGAACTCGCGAAGGAGAACGATGTGTATCTTGAGATCTCATCAAGGCACGGGCATTGCCTGTCTAATGGTCATGTAGCCCGTATTAGTAGCGAAGTAGGTGCGAAATTGCTGCTCAATTCTGATTTGCATTCACCGGACGATTTCCTTACAGAAGAGCTCGCACCGCGAATCCTTGCGGGTGCCGGGTTAGAGCACGACAAAGTGAAGACGGTGATGAGCGTGAATCCAAAGGAGTTATTGAATAAGATAAAATAAGTGATACAAAAGATGTTTTCGTCACAAGAAGAGGTATTCGAGAAAGAGAAGAGATACATAATGCAAACGTACAAGCGACCACGAATAGTACTAAAATCTGGAAAAGGGGCAATAGTAACGGATTTTGCAGGAAAGGAATACCTGGATTGCGTTGCGGGCATTGCAGTGAATGCCGTGGGATATAGCCATCCAGAGGTGGTAAATTCGCTAAAAGAGCAATCAAGTAAGCTCATACACGTCTCGAATTTGTATTATACCGAGCCGCAGGTAAAACTCGCGGAGAAGCTATCAGGGCTAAGCGGTATGCACAAGGTTTTTTTCTGTAATTCCGGTGCAGAAAGTGTAGAAGCCGCATTGAAGCTGGCAACAAAAATGACCGGTAAAGCCGGTTTTATAGCAGCGGAAGGTAGTTTTCACGGTAGAACTATCAGTTCGTTGAGCGTAACATTTGGAACTAAATTCAGAACTGTATTTGAGCCGTTAATGCTGAACAGCGTGAAATTTGTACGTTACAACGATGCTTCGGCAATCCGAAATGCGATAGACGAAGACACTGCTGCGGTTATATTAGAGCCCATTCAGGGTGAGACTGGCGTTATAATCCCATCAGAAGGTTATTTACGCGAAGTAAAAGAGATATGCACCGAAAAAGGCGTGTTGCTGATTTTAGATGAGATACAGACGGGTTTCGGGCGCACAGGTAGATGGTTTGGCAAGGAGCATGACGGTGTAGAGCCGGATATAATGACGTTAGCGAAGGCGTTAGGTGCCGGGTTTCCTATTGGTGCAATGCTTGCCAGAGAGGGGCTAGAGTTTGAAGCTGGTGAGCATGCATCCACTTTTGGTGGTAGTCCGCTAGCATGCACCGCAGCATTGGCGTCTATAAAAGTGATAGAGACGGAGAAGCTGGTGGAACGGTCACGAGAGCTTGGTGCGTATTTCATGGATAAAACTCGTGCGGAAGGACTGGTTTCAAATCCTGTGGTGAATGAAATAAGAGGTAAAGGGCTGATGATTGCGATAGTACTGACGAAACCCTGTGCTGAAATGGTGGATGCGGCACGTGAACGCGGAGTATTGATTAATTGTACTTCGGATAATGTGATAAGGCTTGTTCCGCCGTTGGTTATAAGCAAAGAGGAGATAGACACGGTGATTTCGGTATTGCGTGCGATTGTCAAGTAGAGTTGGAATTACTTTAATCCCAAAAGATAAGTTGTGATTAATGCGCATCTAAGGGGTGATGGGGGGATAATGAGAAAGATCAAGGTATCCATTAGTTCAGTCATAGAGGAGTATAAAGATCGCAGAGATGCTGCGGAGGAAGCCACCGTAGATTTAAATCGTGATGGGAGATTTAACTTTGAAGCGGTACGTGTTGATAAGTTTCCTGCACAGGATAAGTCCTCGCAAAAGGCGTGTTTAGATGGCGTTAACGAGATTGACATTTATCTTGGTATCTATGGAAGGGGATATGGATGGAAAGATAGCCCTGTTGGTCTATCTCCAACACATGAGGAATTTAGGGAGGCTAAAAACAAAAAGCCCATTCTTGTTTTTGTTGAGGATATACCCGATAAGGAAAGAGAACCTGAACAACGTGAGTTTTTAAAAGAAGTTGGAGATTACGTTGATGGTCGTCATTGGACAAAATTTAAAACGGTGTGTGATCTAAAGCTTGAGGTATTTCGAGCATTGCTGAATCTAATGAATTCGGAATTCGAGCAACGTCTACCAGATTACTCAAAAGTTCTCTTACAAAACCTACAAAATGAACGAGAACGAATAAATAGACAATTGAGAGAAGATATTGAACCGCTTCGTATCAGTGAAATCGTGCAACTTGAATTGATGGATGAGCAAAAAGATGAATCGCAAAAGGAAGAAAAGTTAGAGGGGCTCAATAAAAGTCGAACGCTCTCAGATGCGCTGAAAGAGCCGAAATTGCTTATTGTAGGTGATGCTGGGGCAGGGAAAAGCACTCTTCTGCAGTGGATAACCTATACATACGCAGAACGGATTTTGAGATCGCAAAACCTTCCTGTGCCTGTTTACTTGGAGTTGAAATTGTACAAAGACAATCTCCTTAAACTAATTGCAACCTGTTTCGGAAACAACAATGTTATATGTGATGAGGAAAGGGTAGAAGATTGGATTAAAAAAGGAAGTTTTCTATTCCTACTCGACGGTTTTGACGAGCTTGAGCTTGACGATCGGGTAAGGTGTTTAAAGGATATTAATGAACTCATTAGTTTCTCGAAAGAGAACAGATTTGTTGTTACCTCACTAAGAGTAGATATTTCTAAGGTTAAGGTTGTAGAAGATCTGCAATTCAAAAGAGTAGAGGTAAAGCATCTTTCTGATTCCAAAATAGAACTTTTCATCGAAAAGTATCTTGGGAAAGAGAAAGGAAGTAGTTTATGGGAGGAGTTGAAGAAGTACAATTTAATAAACGAAGCCAAAAATCCTCTGACACTTTGGTTCATGGTTCTGGAATTTCAAGGAGATGAATTCTTGTCCATAAATAAGGGAAATCTATTCAAAAATGTCATAGAAAATCGTTTTTTGGAGAGATGGGACGAGAAAGTCATTCCTGCAAAGGAGAATATCCAAAAATATACCGATCTTAAGGTCAAAGCTCTTTCTAAACTGGCATTCTTTATGATAGAGCGTGTAGATTCGGTAACGATTGAAGAGGGCAAAGCAAGGGAGATCATTGATAATCTTTTCAGGGAGGAAGGGGAGAGCTATGAAATATTGAGACAGCTATTCTTGCACAATATCTTAGTAAAGCATGGTACCCAGGTGAGTTTCTGGCATAGAAGCTTTAGGGATTATTTTGCTGCTTTGGAACTACTCAAACTATTTTCGCGAGACCCTGAAGAGTTCGTGAAACGGTACGCCACAAAGAGATGGGAGGAGTCTATAGTCTTTCTTGCGGGAATAATGGATGACCCTTCGGACTTTGTTGATCGCTTGGTTCAGCCATTCTGGCGGTATTTTTTGAATTACCGATCCCACGTCTTCTTTCGACTATTCCTGGCTGCTAAGTGCATCGGGGCAAGCAATAAAGTCAATCGTGCTACAAAGCAAAAGGTCATAGGCACATTGATAAAGGTTGTCCAATTATATAGAGATGACCTATCGCCAAGAGTATCCCCACTTGAATTATTATTTTTACTAAATCATAGTGACTATAAAGACAGTGTTTACAAAGCTATCAACGCATTAGGTGCAACAAAAACAGAGAATGCCGCAGAATTTTTAGGAATAACCCTAAAAGATCATAGATGCCACTTCGATTCTTGTGGTTTTTGTGAGGAGGTTGTCAAGACAATAGGCAATATGCCATCGCCTTTGATAATAAAAATACAAGATCCACTATCATTTGCTGCCTGCTGGCATAAAAGCAGGTGGGTAAAGATACTCATAAACGAGATTTTAAGAGAGAACATGTCTCAAGAGATCGCTTTAAAGATCATCGAAGTGATGCTTAACAAAAACGGAAAAAAAGAATTCCGTTACTGGGCAATTTATATTATGACGGGAAATCAGGGCCAAGATTTAAAGTATCCAGATAAAAGTATTGAGCCCCTTATCCAAGTTGCATTAGAAGACGATGATGTAGATTTAAGAAAAAGTGCTGCGACAAGCTTAGGTGGGGGTCATCGTAAAGATAACGATGCAGAAAAGAAAATAGTCAACTTACTTATTCATGCACTTCATACAGATCCTGATGCTAATGTTCGTGCCAATGCTGCTTATGCTTTGGTTTATCAACCTTCTGATAAAGTTCCGAAAGCTCTTATCCAAGCGTTGGATGACAATGATGCAAATGTTCTTGGGTGCGCTGTGAATAGTTTAGCATATATTAAACCAAATACATCGGAAGATGAGAACGAAGCATCACAGAAATTATTGAGATTATTTGATAATAAGGACACCAATGTTAGGATAAACGCATTATGGTCATACCAATTTATCCGAAAAGCCCCCACCGATGAAGAAATAACCAAATTGATTAAAATACTGGAAGATGGAAATATTTCAATTAGATACGAAGCTGCTGAAGCCTTAGGACGTTTAAAAGCAAGAGCTGCTCTTGATGCACTGAAACAGATGGTTTTTGATAAGAAGTATGCTGGTCCATGGGCTTCCGCTATTTGGGCCATATTACAAATTGAGCCGAGTTTTTCCGAGGTCATCAAGGAAAATAACTGGGAATATCCGTATATTATGCAGCTATCTGACGATGACATAGATAATCACCGAGTAGCAGTAGAGGTTTTAGGAAGAATCGGCACTGGAAACTCACTTCCTGTTCTTAAAGAAATGTATAAGGATTATGAGAAAAGAAGAGACATAAGTGGTGAATTATTCAATGCCATTCAAGATATTGAGGGGAGAATTGGCATAAAATCCTCTTCTTGAGTTTAGTAAAACAATGACACCAAAACTAACGCTCGACCTGCACGTGCATACGAACTACTCGCATGATGGCCGAGATTCCGTGGCAAAGCTGCTAGAAAACGCGATAGCGCAGCAGCTTGACGGTATCGCAATATGCGACCACGATACGATGGAAGGTTCTCATGCGGCACAAGAATACGTGACCAAGCACAATCTGGATTTGATAATTATCCCGGGAATAGAAGTAACGACTGCGAAGGGTCATTTACTTGTCCTCGGGTTGGGAAACGGTATTGCGAAGGGTTTATCCGTAGAGGACACGATAGGAATAGCGAAAAAAGAAGCGAAGTCTAGCACAGTAGTGATTATTGCGCCACATCCGTTTCATCCGTTTCGTCACAGCATCGGTAACGTCTGCTTACAGCCAGGCATAGACGCAATAGAGACTTTCAATTCACGGTATTTCACGGGCGTTGCAAACAAAATAGCGAGCGTGAAGGCGGCACGTATTAATATCACTGCCGTTGCGGGAAGCGATGCACATTCCGCGGAATGTGTGGGTCTTGCAACTGTGGCTGTTGAAACCGAGGCAACACAAAAGACGCAGGTGGATGCGATATTACGTGCTATAAAAGAAGGAAAGGTGAAGATAAAAAATAGAAAGAGAACGCCGTTTTGGGTTTACTTCTCGCAGTTAATGCGGTAAAGATCAGAGATCCTTTTGTGGCTCACATTTGTCTTTTTACCGAGTTTCTGTCACTCACCCACTTACTATCAATTCACTCTCGCCCCTCTTTCTATTCTGTGATTAATAAGCCATCTCTTTCAAATTCAAATCTATACACATATCGGTAGGTTTCACCCGGAACTTCCTAAATGTATCGGTATGTTTTACAAATCTTCAAGTGTTAATTTGAATTGGGGGCTTAGATTTGGCTCCTTTTCAACTCATCCGGCGTATTTATATTCATAAACGTTTTTAAGTTTGGATCTATCACCTTTAGCTGGTTTACGGAAAGGAACTCAACTTTTTTAAGGTACGATAAAATCTCAAAAATCTTTTTGTCACCCGTTTTTTCCGCATCCCTTATCGCCTCCAGCATCGGCTCTCTTCGATAAACCGCATGCAAAGGCTCCACCATCCCGTTATCCCACCTCGGCACCACAGCATCGTATCCCGTGGCTGCCACATTAAATAGAAAATCTACTACACGTCCGTTTACAAACGGCATATCGCAACCGATAACGAGCGCATATGAATAAGTGGCCTGTTCAAAACCAGACAGAATACCAGCAAGCGGGCCAAAACCTTTTACGGAATCAAAAACCAACCTGATTTCTTTGTTGTCTATCACATCCCGGATTTGTTCACCTTGCGTCTCATCGCGTGCAGCCACTATTATTTCATCTGCCACATTGGATACACAATCAATGACATGCTGTAAAAGCGGCTTGTTATTCAAAGAGATGAAGCATTTATCGCTGTATTGGAATCTGAGGCTCTTACCACCCGCAAGGATGAGCACGGTCTTTTGCATATCCATCACATTTAAATAGGGTGATGATTAGATATTACACGTATAAATCAAAGGCTAAAAGTATTAACCAAAGAAGGTAAACAGGAGGATGATGTTGTAATATGGAAACACGGGATGTAATATTTTCGTCTGTGATGGTTGTCGCTGCCTTTGTCATGGTGTACACGCTGGTGTATAACTATAGTCCAAAGGACCCGGTGATCGTGGTATCGAGTGTGGTATTTGTGGGTATGCTGGCTGTTTTGTTTTTGAGCATGAACGAGCGGTTGCAGAGGATAGAAACGGACATAAAACGGAAGGAGCGGTCATTGAGGGTGAGCATGCAATCAGTGGAAGAAGAAGTGAAAGAGCAAGTGACTAATGCGACAAGTAAAATAGAGGAAGTGCGAGATGAAATTCTGTTAAATAGGCGGTATCGGTAAAGGTGCAGAATAAATACAAACACAATGCGAGTGCGCCCCTTTCCGGGGTGGTAGAATAAGGAGAACTGGATGTGGAAAGAGGTAGTAGAGAAGTTCGGTGGTTTACCGTCACAGAAGAAAGTAGTTGAACTTTTATTAGAACGCGGATTTCAAGTGAGCCCGGAGGGGAAAGTAGTATCAGGCGGGATTGCGATACCGCACACGCAGATCGCGAACGAGGTGGGTGTGGACCGGCGGGTGGTGGAGATGACGGTAAAACGGATTTTGGATGTGCCAGAGCTGCAGAAGATATTTGAGAACCTGCGGGCTATCGCGTTTCTTGCCGATGTCGCACCGTTGCTGGGGTTCAGCGTAATTATTATCCATCCGGCGGATGCGAAAGAGAAAGGGATCCTGGGTGAAGTGGCGTCTGTAATAGCAAAACGCGGTATTTCTATAAGACAAGCGGTTAGTGATGATCCCTATCTCGTGGACGATCCCAAACTCACGATTATCACGGATAAGGGCATATCTGGGGATTTGATAGAGGAAATAGGGCGGTTGAAACAGGTAAAAGGTGTGCAGATTCATCAATAAACCCTTTTCTTTTTGGAAAAAAGAAAAGCGTTTTCGGAAAAGAAAAACATCTTACGGGGAACGCAACGCGTTTTCGGAAAAGAAAAACATCTTACAGGGAAGGGAAAAAGGAGGGGATGACATTTTCGATTGTGTCGAATGAGGACATATTAGACGGTTAGACCACAGATATATACGTTCTTAGGACAGAAGAGGTACTGAAGCGAAAAGGCGTGAACCCGGAAGTCGTGGCGGAAGTTACAACGACCGGAAACGGCTGGTCGGTACTTGACAGGTCTGGCAGACATGGCACAGTTACTGGGAGGTAAAGACGTGAATGCCCGAAGGCACGATATGAAACACAGTTGCTGGGTTTCCTCTGTCATGAATAGGAGATAGCAACGAAGGCAGCACGGATGAAAATACTTGCGGGTGATTTCTTTTGGCACGCTGCGGCAGCATCCTGCTTTAGCGGCAATGATCAAGCGATGCGCATATCTTGGTGACATGGACGGTGTCAGTTGCGTTGTCGGTGTGGAACCGATAGGCATAAAACCGACCGGTACGATGCCTCACGCATTGAATATTTGTTTCGGTGAAGGCAAGCAGAACGAGGTGTGGCAGGCATTTGACGACGTTATTGCGGAATAAAATGTGAATATTAGTGTATCAACACTCTAAAGTGATAATCCTTATTTTTGGGCTTAAAGCACATTTAGTATTGCGGGACGATTTCTATAGTGTGCAAAGCCTACGGGAACGCAAAGTTTTTATGCAAGAAAAAACAATATGTATATGGAGGGAAAGCTATGAGCCTTAATCCAGAACTAATGCCACAGAATAGCCCGGATTTATGGGGTGGTCCCTGGTATATATTCCCGCTAGTGATTTTCGTATTCTTGTGTCTATTCTTTATACTGGCTTTTGCGGAACGGCGTCTGTTTGACCGTATTTTATACAAACTAAGAAACGCAGGAACAAGGGTAGAATTTAATAATTTACGTGCTCTTAGCTGGTATCCCCGCAAGTCAAATGCGGTAGAGAGCTACAAATGGCTGGCTAATAACACCGAAGGCGATGCTACGGTTCTGGCATGGTGGGACTATGCCGATAGCATACGAACGCTAAGCCACAGAAACGTTGTGATTACCGGAGCGTCCAGGAATATCAAGGATACTATTGAGAGCATCCATAAACATTCATGGAGTTGGATCAAGTATGCACTCTGGTACCCGTTTGAGTCAGAAAAGAAGGTTCGAGATGTGGCTAATTTCTTCGTTGCCGAAAACGAGCAGGAAGCTATGGAGTTAGTGCGGGAATGTGACGCTAATTACGTATTCGTGCAGTATCCTATGGATGTTTACAAATTCAAAGCAATGGTTTTGGCAGCAGGGAAAAATCCGGATGATTATTACATCACTAGTAAAGTATCGCCACAGGAAATAGAAGATAGAACGATTATGAAGAACGACACAGTCGGAATAAAAATGATGTATGGTGACATTGTGGATGGCTTTGAAAAAGTGTTTGACAACAATATAGCGAAAATATATAAGCTTAAATCTTGATGTGGGGGGATAGCACCTATTTTAGCCCCTCTAAAGTGCGGCAAGAAAAGCGAGGGGTTGTATTTCCATCACGAACCCATTATACCTTGTGGTCTCACTAAAAGGACTGCGATCATTATTACAAAGCTAATAGCCAATTTGTATTCCGTGGGGAAAATAGCAGTGCTAAGCTCCTGCGCCAGACCAATTATGATCCCCCCGGCCATCGCCCCATAAGGGTTACCAATGCCACCGAGAATCGCTGCGGAGAACATAGGGATAAGCAGGAACCAGCCCATATTTGGGTTTATATTCGTTAATAGCCCGTATAAGATGCCGCCCACCGCAGCAAGAGCCATTCCAATCGCCCACGTAGATCTTACTACACGGTCTACATCAATACCCGAAACTTTTGCAAGGTCTATATTGTCGGACAATGCTCGCATTGCCTTACCGATAGAGGTCTTCTTCAACAAATAGTGGACCAGGAACATGCATACCAGTGCTACTACAATTACTGCTATTTGGTTCGCCGTGATGACCACGCTTCCCAGTTCCATTCCCCGTTTCACTGGCAGGTCGTAGCGTTTGGTGGCAGGCCCCCACAGGAATATAATAAAATTGCGGATGAACAGAGCCAGCCCAATAGAGATAATAATCAAAGCTACCGGGCTTGCACCTTTTGTACGCATTCGTTGCCATATTACCAAATCGCAAAGTACTGCTACAAATGCCGTAATTACAACAGCCGCTACACATGCCGTCAAGAAATTAGTTCCAAGCACTACGCTGAATAAAAAAGCGAGATACGCGCCTAAAGTCAAGAAATCGCCATGTGCAAAGTTCGCAAAATTCAGGATGCCATAAGTCATGGATAAGCCAATAGCGGCGAGTGCTATAATGCTTCCGACCACGATTCCATTTATCACCAGTTGCAACATTTTGTGAAGAATCTACATTACACAGATTACTCAAGTGTAATATAAAAAAAGAGCATGTAAATGAGGCACTTAACTTAAAAAGTGGTATCTATTACCCCGTGATTTTTGTTCCGCGTACTCAAATAAAACCATGCGGGGGGCGTGATTCGAACACGCGGACTCCTACGAGACAGGGTCCTAAGCCCTGCGCCTTTTCCAAACTCAGCAACCCCCGCTTTCTTCCCCTTTACTTCGCTCAATACTACCCAAAATTGCATGTTTTTAAAAATCATTCTTTTTACATGCAAAAAGCTTTACCAACCAATAAAAATCGCGTTGGTATAACGTTCAAAGGCGCCTTTAAGATCCGTAGGGGTACCCCCGAGCCTGAAAATAGGTATTCATACTAATGCTGGTGCGTACTCTTGTGATTAGTTTAAGAGAGAACCGCTGGTATTCAGATCGTAAAAACGTCTATACCGCCACGAATTCCTCGCCTTTGTCTATTACGACCCGGCAAGGCGTGGGGAATTTATAACCTGCTCTTCTCAAAACTTCCTTTGCCGCATCGAAATCCTCGCCCTCAACAGATACGCTCATTAGCTTCTGTCCTGGCTTCACTCGTGCGGCACTGCTTATGGGTTTTCCAAATGCGTGCCGCATACCGCTTGAAACCCTATCCGCACCAGCACCTGACGCTATTTTGTTCTCTTTCAGCACATGGTGTGGATGCACCCGTATCTTCAAATAAAAATTGTTACGTCCTACATTCTTCCCTAAGTATCTATTAGCAAGAATACGCGCTGCTTCTAATGCGTTGTGCCTTATTTGACAAGCTTCTTTCGCGACTAAAGATAACGAGATGGGGAACTCTTTGCTCAAATTGCCCATATCAAAGATAGTTATCTTGCTTCCCGGCACTCCGCCCATGTATTCCTTTCGCACATAGGCAGGTCCTGTTACTTTCGTGTACGCACGACCTGGTTTTAGTCCCATCTTTCT
>Ga0255453_1078_pt1 | contig 12213 bp, 9 predicted proteins | sample ANMaggQLBNCT01G4_FD_182628 | JGI IMG/M metagenome (GOLD analysis project Ga0255453, IMG submission 182628) | Sediment cell enrichment communities from methane seep in Santa Monica Basin, California, United Staets - ANME aggregate JGI... | ecosystem: Environmental > Aquatic > Marine > Cold seeps >...
TATCCAGATCTTTTGGTTTAAGGAATATCAAAGAATCTGAGTTCTCTATTACTCGCATTGCGTTTTTTGCTTTTACGTCCGGGATAATAGAAACTATCTCCGTTCCTTCCACCAAAGGGATCCGTGCAGTAGAGGTGCATGCTGAGAAGGAGGTCACACCGGGAATTACTTCTAACTCCTCTACCAGGTCGTTGAAAACCTCTAAGAATCGGTAGAATGTGGAATACATGCTCGGGTCGCCCAGAGTGATAAATGCGGCAGTTTCACAGCTATTTCCTTTCACCAATACCTCTTCTCGCGCCTTTTGCCAATACTGTTTTAGCGTGTCTCTGTCTTTCGTCATCGGGAATACCGGTTCAACCACAATACAATCCCGCTCTTTTATTACTTTTTCAACAGTCTGGAGCGCTCGACTCTTTTTTTCCTCGCTCGACCTCGGCGCTACTATCATATCCACTTCCTTTAGTATCTTATGTGCTTTCAATGTGAGCAGTTCCGGGTCGCCCGGTCCCACACCTATTCCATATAGTTTCATTCTTTCGCTCCATAGATTAGAAATATCGGATAAGAGGGCGCGAGGGCTGTTTTACCGCCCAGGTCCTTGCCCTTGTTCAAGCAGATATTCAGAACTTCAGGGTTGATACCCCTGCTTTTCAGTACGTTTATGGCTTCTACTACGGTCTCAAGTCGGACTGCAGCGATGATAATTCTACCTCCGAGTTTTACGTGCGCGAACACAGTCTCAACTGAGCTTTCAAGGTTATCTGTGCCGCCGAAGAAGATGACATCGAAATTATGCGATAAATGCTGCTCCTCCATCTTGCCAAATACAAGCTCTATTTTTTCCGCCACACCGAAAAAGTTTATATTCTTTATCGCGATGTCATAGTTCTCTTTGTCCTTCTCCACTGCTGTGACGTCGCAACCTAACAGAGCGAATTCGATGGATACGCTACCTGAGCCAGTGCCAACGTCCAAAACACGTTCATTTCCGCGTATCCTCGCTTTGGACACTATAATAGCACGGACTTCTTCGCGTGTTAAGCCTGCTTTTGACCGTGAGAATAAACTATCGGGTATTCCTTGTGATTTATATTCCCAGTCCACACTATTCTGTTCTGTCTTCATGGCACTTCATTTTAGTTAGGTCTATAATTAAGCTTAGGGCTTATAAAGTCTGGAATTCATTGAGATTTCCTACGTTTGTATCCTAATCCAATCCCAATCAGCACTAACACCAGAATCACTGCTATAATACCCATTAACGGAACACCGGATATAGGGAGCGCAGGTGCTAGTTTTTCTGTGCGTTTCTCCTCTTTCATTACTTTGCCTCTTTTCTCGTTCGATGCCGTCTCCGGTGGTTTCTTCAGTTCTTCGCCTGTTTTACTTACGCCTGTTGTTTCAGTCACATTTGTGATGCCCTCGCCCGGTTCTTCTTCTATAATTCTACGAGTTCCGCCACCACTATGGTGTCGCTCTGCTGCCTCAGGCACTTTTTTAGGTTCCTCACCACGCGCCTCTGCCATCTCGTTGAGGTACTCTTCAAGGAGTCTCTGGTCTATTGGGGCATCAGCCACGTCCATCAAGCCCTTCATATACTCATTTAAAAGTAGATTGTTGCAGGTGTGGTGGCAGCAGGCAACGCCGTACTCCACAACTGCTTCCATGTACTGCTTCGCCAGCTCGGCTGCTATCGTGTCCGGGGCATCCCAGTAGTCCTTTCGGCTGGCTTCGAGCATTCGTGCAGTGATGGACTGACGCGCCCACGGATTGACATCATTGAACCAATCCGTTAGCCCCAGATCGTATGAGTCCTGAACATAGATGTCATAGACCTGGTTCCACATCCTATCTGTAATCATGTCTGGCGTTACAACAGTCCAACCCCATAGATTCTCTATGAATCCATGGTCCATCGCTCTTGCCCCTGCATAGTCATGTTCCATCATTCCTTTAATCCATTTAGGATTGAAATATCGAGCACGGAGCTCCCTTTGTAAGTAACTTTCTAACGTTTCTGTCTTTGGGTCAAGTGGGTCTCTCAAATTCGAGATGTATAGATCAGGTGTCTCGCCCCTCTCACTTCTCACTGCCAGAGCTAATCCACCCAAATACTGGAAATAGTCATCATTGTCGAGCACACCATACAAATTAGAACTCTGGCTGTGCACCGCAGCCTCGGTATCCGCAAGATTCTGTCGAAAAATCTCTGACCCTGACACACCCCAGCCATCCGCACCATATATGAATCCCATTCGATTGATGTATAGATTCGCAAGTTTCGTCTCATTATCCCACGTAGAACTTGCTGATATCGCATCTGGAAGTCCTGTGCCATAATTCCCTGGTGCCTCTGTGAATATCCGCGCCATTGATAGACTTCTTGCTTCCGTTTCGCCGTATCCCTGCGCTATCAACCAATTATAGATGACATTCGAGTTTACCTTGACGTAATTATCGCATTCCTCTTCTTCCGCTTGCGCAGCCAACCGAACGGCTTTGTCAAGTAATGTGATACTATCAGGGTAAATATCCCGGTATAGACCAGATGTTGTGATGAGAACGTCAATTCTTGGTCGTATCTCATCATTAAGTTCGAAATCCGATGCGTTTAATAGCTTAACGTCCTTCACTCTCCCTTTTGAGTCCCAGACAGGCTCTACACCCATCAGATAAAGTATTTCCGATTGCAGAACGCCCCAGTGTCGCATCGTCTCAATCGCCCAGAGCACAAAACCAACCTTTCCAGGATAGGACCCGTTATGTTCCGCTTTATGCTGGCTTAAGAAGCTGTCAGCCACCACTTTTCCTACTTCCCATGCTTCCTTTGTTGGCATCAATCGCGGGTCAAAGGAATAGAAATTGTTCCCTGTGGGTAGCGCATCGGGGTTTCTTATTGGATCGTGCCCCACCTTTGGTGGTACATACTTGCCTGATAGCCCATCCAGTATTCTCGGAATCTCTATATCGCATCTTCGTATGTTTTCCGCATATACAATGGCGGTATTCAAATCTGCTGTCACATTTGTGGATACTGCTCCAAGCACCGCCATCTGTGCTACTTCGGGACTTGAGCCGTTGAATAATACCGCTATTAATAGTTCTTCCACCACGGTACAGTTCCCATGTGCTGCAGATAGCTCATGCGGGTCTGGGTATATCTCTCCAACGTGCGTGACAAATTCATCTCCAAGCATTGAGTTCACCATAGACACCAATTTCCAATCCACAGGGGGCGAGCCGAGTATATGCAACCCATAAGGCATGAATTCTGCTGCTAATTCATGAAGATAAATGTGAAGCTCTCCGTTTGAAGATACGAATTCTGTAAATGTGCTATTATCCATTGCTCTCAGCTCTTCCGCAGATACACCCAAATCTTCAGCCAGATCAAGATTTTCATATAGTTGCGTTATCGTCTGCCGTGTCTGATTTTTGACTGCTGGTTCTGTTCCCGGACTCAGGTAAACATGTATCTTCTCGTGCAAAATCGAAAGGTTGCCATATAATCCAGAAGCAACGATTGGAGGCGTCAGATGGTCTACAATGACTGCATTCCCCCTCCTCTTCGCCTGTGTACCCTCAGCAACGTTGTCCATTATGTACGGATACACCACAGGAAGGTCTTGAATCAGAATCGTGGGCCAGCAGCCCTCTACCGACAGTGCAGTCTCCTTTCCCGGGAGCCATTCCTGTGTCCCATGCTTTCCAAAGTGGATAATTGCATCCGCTCCATACTCTTTCTTCAGCCATAAGTAGAACGCAATGTACTGGTGGTGCGGTGCAAGCTCTTTGTTGTGATACAGTATCGAGTTATTCTGCAACCAACCTCTCGTTGGCTGTGGTGACAAGAAAACATTGCCAAATTGTATACCGGGAATTACGAAATATTTGCCTGTCGCATTTCCATAGACCATGATTTCTCCTGGTGGTTCTCCCCATTTCTCTATCACCTCTTTCCTCTTATCCTCCTGAAGTTCCTCAAACCACTCTTCGTAGTCACTGACAGGGATGAACTTGAGGCTGTAATTACTTACCATTTTGTTCAGCTCACCGGGAGCCCATGATCCTACATTTACACCCTGATGTACCATCAGCTCAATCAGTTCTGTTCCATTTGGTATTGCTCTATCTCCAACCTCGTATCCACTCTCGTTCATAGCATCTAACAGGTTCTTTAGACTTGGAGAGATGTCTAAATAGCTGGCACCGAGATTGTTCTTGCCTCCACCGTGGTTATAGTAGATGATCGCTATATTCTTCTCTGAATTGTTCATACGATGCAGCTTCGCCCATGAAATCGCTCTGTCGGTAATCCAGTCTATTTGGTAGTCCATAGGCTCATGAGAATATTCACCACTAATCGGATCTTTTACCCTTCCACCAGTATATATGAACTCAGTCTGTCCATCTAACTCAGGGAGTGAAATTTGCCAAGCAATCTCGCTTGGTGAAAGCCCTGTACTGTTCTCCCATTTCTCAGGAGAAGCATAAGATGACATTATGGCTTTCAGTGGTGTGACATTCAAGTCTTCAAAATATTTAATCCACTTTTCTCCTTGACTGAAGGCAACACATGAAATGACAACATCTACTATGGATTTGTTATCTTGTATAAAATAGTCAGTAGAATTTATATCTTTATACGAGTAGGTTGCGAAAATCACATTTGCTCCTTTCGACTCAAGCGATCGTATTAAAGCATCTATCGCAGGATATCCAAATCCTCGCGCAACATAATAACCATGAATACCTACTGTGCAATTCGCTGCATTGTATTTTTCGGTTGAGGTATACCACTTTAAATATTCACAAGTATTACTGAAAACTCCCAGCCCTTGTATTCCTAATTCTTCCACTTTTGCATCTGGATGATATAAACCATGTAAAGGCACTGGTATTGGCGGTAATATTTCAGCGCTTATATTGCAGAAAGTCACACCAAGGAAAAATATTAATCGCTTTGTATTTTCTTCTGTCTGATAATCCCAATACTTTGTTATATTTGAGTAGTTAGGGTCAGAGAGATTCACATTACTTAAATTATGTACGTCCGTGAAATGGTGGGTTATAACGTATGCGCCATTATCTTTTGCCTTCTCCACCGTTTCCTTTATCGCATCCTGTACAGGATAACCTATGTGGGTTATCATTATAACATCTTGGTCGCTAAGATCAAGGTTTTTATATGATTCAGACTCTTTCTCAGAAAGAAAATATGATGTGACATTGATACACTTCAAAATTTCTATATCATCCTTTACTCTTTCAATGAGCACATAGTTTTGAGCATCACCTCTTGTTACAAAGGTAATATTCGGCCTACCTTTCGGTGGATTCGGTGAATCTACGCATGCAGCGCCATCATAAAATGAATTATTCATGTATAAAATGAGGCTCCTTATGTTCTCATCGCCATCATACACCCAGTATTTTGTTATATTAATGTCATCCACATACCCAATGCTGATGGTTGTGGATAAGTTGTATGTCACAACATACGCACTTTCGTTTATCGTCTGATTTATGCTCGCAACGGTTTCGTTATCGAGAGAAGCTAAAAACACAACGTTTTCCGTGCTAAAATCCGTTGATTTCGCTTCTTTTTCGTTATATATCACAACTTCAATTGTAGCGTCCACAACAGCATCTATTGACGCCTTTTCAAGCGATGCCCTGTTCTCATCCGTTCCAAGCACAAACGTTATTTTATTCCTCTTAACCACTTCACTGGTGATATTTACTGGGGCATCCTCTGGTGCATCCGCAGCCAAAGTCGAATTCCCACTTATTGCTGTCTCATTACCTCCCGGTGGTGCCGGTGCAACCACTAATGGCACAAATATCTGTGCCATGAACAACACCAATATCAACAACACCGCTACCCCCACACTTTTATTCTTCATCCTGTTTCCCACAAATAATAGGTGGATTAGAAAGCCTATATAAAACTTTCTATTTTTGAATTTTTGATAACAAGTGTAACCTAAACAGGCAACAAAATTAAGGAATGTTAAGCAGATGTACGTACCTCAGGTGTTTTTCTTTTAGCACAGGCTAAATTTTCTTTTCTGCGAAGCGTTTTTGATAAACCTTTTCTTAAAAGGTTTTAAAGGAAAAGTGTTTTTAAGTCGCATTATCCGGTATATATATCACCTCTCCAGTCTCTAACCGGTATGCCGTCCCTAATTTATGACCTTGCCCTCCAGCCAGTTCTTCTGTCATATTCATCACTTTTATCTCCTGCCCTTTTTTGATAATCACCTGCATGTTCTCTTTTCCAGGATTCTTCACAATGGTTACATCCGCAGTAGGATTCAAAAGCTCAGGCACACTCGCGGACATTACGAGTGCAATGAGCAGCGCAACAGCAAAGACCATCGCGGCGTCAAACAGGTTTGCCACACCACCCAGCGGGTCTTCCTCCTCATCCAAAATCAATCTCCTTCTCCTACTTCTCATTTCAATACCTCCACCACGTATTCCATATCACTCAAATCCTGTGTGTACCACCGCTTCTTGACTATTACGATTGCGTATGCTATTCCCCCTGTAAGAAGCCCAAGGACAGTTGTGCTGAATGCCACAACCAGATTAGTGGCAAGCTGCTGGATATCTCCTGAGGTGAGCCCCATAAGTGCGGGTCCTAAAGGTATCAATGTGCCCATCAACCCTAACATAGGTGCCACCCTTGCAATCAATCTAGCATGTTCAAGCTCTTTCGCTATCTTTAGTTCATAATCTTGAAGCAGTTTCTCCGCTTCAACCGAGAATTTGCTCTCTTTTAGTGTTTCTATAATATCTAATATAAACTCTCTGAGAAAGTCATTTGACCCACAAGCCTTCAACGCATGAGCCGCTTTATTGTAATCTTGACCATCGAGATGTTCCTTTGCCGCTCTACATCCTGCCTTTAGTTTCCTTATATCCCTGCTTCTCGATGCGTATTCTGATAGAAACTGACCTACGGAAATAATTGCCCATGCTACCAATCCGAGCAGTATAATAATTACGGGATATATCAAAACATTTGAAATCAAGAACATTGCTCCGATTAATCCTGAATATGCGTCCATGTCTTGCCCCCTTTTTTCTTAGACTTTGCTCTTTTATGCTTATCCAATAGAATGCCAAGTACTATAAAAAATGTCATTGTCAAAACAGAAAGGAATAGATTATTATATCCTACGGAATACTCAAGTACAGGCGTATTTTGAGCTTGAATGTATGCAGGAATCATTAAAGGAGATAACAGATAAAATAGCCCAAAAAATAGCATGACCGTGCCCAGTGCGGAAGGATTTTTGATTTTAAAAACACTTGCAATCGCAGAAACGGAGAAGGAAAAAAAACATACACCGGTAAAGAAAATCGTGCCCACAATTATGCCTATCGCAAGGTGGCTTATACTACTGAGCTCTGATAGCACCAAACAAGCTAAAAAAGTCGCGGTCAGACAAACAGGGCATGGAACTGAGAGCCACAGAAAAGTCTTCCTTGAAATGTCCTTATCGTATGAAAGCCATTCTTTCTTCGTCTTTATACCGAAATAAACGAGCCCTATTGCGATGATGATGTGCATCGTAACACCAGTTGCAAGTATATTTTGTGTTATATCGGGTGGGATGACGCAAACCAAATAGCTAAGGACGATAGAAGCGCAGAAATAAATAGTTGCGATGTAAAAGACTTCTCGCCTCTTCAGGTTGGCGAAACCACACCCTAAGCCGGTCTTTAATGCCAGAATTGCTACCCCTACAAGTACACCGACTGCAAAGATGTTATTTATCTCTGTCACAATTCTTCCTTTATTCTCCTTTTATGCTCTGATTTGATTATTTCTCTTCCTTTATCAATCTCATTAGTTCACTTCTCGCCGCTCTAATAGTCAACGGATACGGATTCCGTACCGGCAACTCATCCTCCTTATGCAGTATCTCCATCAAACGCGCAATCCGCGGCAGCCTCAACTGTGATTCTCTTATGACCGCCGCATCAGAAAATACCGCCTCGGGCGTGCCTTCTGCCACGAACCGTCCCCCGTGCATCACATATATTTTATCCGCATATTGCGGTACCGCATCTACATCATGAGTGGCGATAATCAATGCGATATTCATCCTTCGGCTCAAATCCACTAAAAGGTGCATTACAGTGCTTGACGTGCGTGGGTCTAAATTAGACGTGGGTTCGTCCAGCACAATGATTTTCGGATTCATTGCAAGAACTCCGGCGATAGAAACCAATCGCTTCTGGCCGCCGCTGAGATTATCCGGACTCTTATCCTTCAAATCCTGTATGTTCAGCATATTCAATGCACTATCAGTCCGCTCGGCTACTTCGCGCTTTGAAAGACCCATGTTCCTCGGTCCGAATGCCACATCTGCCCATACGGTCGGCGCGAACAACTGATCGTCCGGGTCCTGAAATACAAGTCCTACCGTCATCCTTATCTTATCTAAATTAGTCTTTGTTATCTCTTCTTCGTTGATAAGAACCGTGCCTTTCGTGGGTAAAAATAAGCCATTAAAATGGTAGAATAGTGTAGATTTACCACTGCCATTCGAGCCAATAACCGCTACTCTCTCGCCTTCCATTACCCTAAAGTTAATGCCTTTCAACGCTTCTGTACCGTCTGGATATGTATAAAAGAGGTCAGATACGTTTACTGCACACTTCATAGGCAGGTTCCTACTCCTAGCCATATACGGTCAACAATTACCAGCAGCACCGAAAACACGATAATTATAACACAGAAAAGAGCGTTTTTGGCTGATAACGGTTCGATTTCTGTAAGCTCGGAATCAATAGTATATCCACGTGACAGCATTGCGGCATATACACGTTCACCACGTTTTAATGCCCTCAAGATGAGCGAACCAGAGATGGTACTGAGATTATTCAGCTTTTGCTTATAGTCGAGTCTACTGGAGAAGCCGCATCTTGACGCCTGCGCTCTGTACATCCTTACGCTTTCTACCGACAGCAGATGGATATAGCGCAACATCATCACTGCGAGGTCAACCATGACCTTTGGCATTTTGAACCAGTACATTGCTTCCGTCACCGCCATCACCTCTGTGGCAGCTACAAACACGCTCAATACAGAAATCGATGCTATTATCCTGGCAAAAAGCAAAACAGCAAACGAGCACGATTCATGGTAGATTGGCCACCCGAAGAAGGATGCTACTTGATGCTCACCGCCATGCGTGAATATGACAACGACAAGCACAATTAGCGCGATTGTGAATGGAAGTAGGATCAGCCTTTTAAGATATGTTCTCAGCGGCATTTTAATACCGAAACAGATAAGTGTGGCAGCGCAAAAAATAAAGAGGGGGATAAGGGGTTGCTTCATCGAAATGATGCAGAATATCAAAGCAAAAGCACCTATAAGCTTTACTCGTGCATCAAGGCGGTGGATAGTCGAACTACTGCCAACTACTAACCGCTCAAAGTCCACTTCCGTGATATGATCAATGAGCCGCATCGTCTGTTTCACGCACGTCCGTGTGTCCGTCCTCTTATATCTTTTCCAATTGTAATCTCCACAGTCGTACATAATGCCCGATGATCAGGAAAACGAAGAACCCGATCGTTGTTCCGATTCCTGCCAACGGGTCACCCTCTAACCATTCAAGCATCCTCTTCCCTCCTAAATAAACCAGTCCAGATATAGCCGACAATGAAGCCCGCAACAATTCCTGCAATTGTGAAGCCCCATGACTCTCCCACCAAATCAGTAATTCCAAGAATGAGTGCTACCGCCTCGACATTTGCAGCAGTGCTCGCCGCGTGTTCCTCTACCATTGCATCCGTGCCCTCCATCTCTGCTCCGCCTATGTAGCCAAGATACGCGCCGATAAGGAAGATAGAGGTAATCACTACCATCAGAACCAACGCAGTCTTTGTAAATCGGTCAAGCACTTGAAACACCCCCCCATAACTTCTTCGCTAGAAGATCCGGCCTCCGGTCTGCAATATACTGCACAATACCTGCGGTGAACACGAACTCTGCAACTGCAAGTGGCAACTGTGTCGGCATGAACCCCATTGAATAGAGCGCCCAGTGCGATAGCACAGAATCAGGATTGAGCGACAATGCGAGTTCAAGCGCGGTTATAATATAGGTCAATATCGCACCTACGAATCCTGCCATTCCTGCAGCAAACCATAAAGGCGATTTCACCTTCATCAGCAGTAGATAGACGAGATAGCCACTGAACGTTCCCACGATTCCCATTGACACGATATTTGCACCGAGTGTTGTAAGTCCGCCATGCCCAAAAAATACATGGAAGAACAGCGCAATCGCGCTCAATACCACGGTTGGAAAAGGACCAACGATTATCGCGGACATCGGCGTTCCTATCGGATGTGAGCACGATCCTGTTACTGGGACGGGAATGTGCCAGACTGCTATTACGAAGATCGCAGCGCCCATCATTGCAAGCAACGGCAGGTACGATGCGTTCTCTTTTGTGCCTCTCTTTATCTGCCATACCCCTACCGCAATAAAGGGTATTGCGATTGCAAACCATACCAAACACCATTCTGGTGCCAATATACCATCTGATATATGCATTTCTTTTTTTTCACCTGAGAGGAGACAACGGTGAGGGGGTATTTAAGCTTTTCTATTTTTCAAAAAAAGGTTATAAGTGTTACCTATGTAGCTAACATTGGTGGGTTTTTGTATTTTCTAAAAGCATACCTTAGAATTAAGAATAAATTACTAACGAGGAATGAAATGGCGAAAAAGATAATGGTGCAAGGCACGGGGTCTGGCGTGGGCAAAAGTATAATTGTAGCTGCGCTTTGCCGCATATTTACCCAGGATGGCTATAAGGTCGCACCCTTCAAATCGCAGAACATGGCTCTTAACTCTTATGTCACTGCAGATGGTCTTGAAATAGGGCGTGCACAAGCGTTTCAAGCGTTCGCCGCTTCTAAAGAGCCGACCGTGGAGATGAACCCTATCTTGTTGAAGCCAACAAGCGATACCGGCGCCCAGGTCATCGTACGTGGCAAGCCAATAGGCAATATGACGGCAAAGGAATATCACGACTATAAGCCAAAAGCATTGGCGCTCATAAAGGACTGCTTTGAGCAACTCGAACGTGGAAACGACATCGTAGTGATAGAAGGTGCTGGCAGCCCAGCGGAAATAAACCTCCGTGCGAACGATATTGTAAACATGCGCATCGCAAAACTTTTAGATGCGCCCGTGCTGCTTGTAGGCGATATAGACAAAGGCGGCGTCTTTGCCTGGATCGTTGGCACACTCGAACTGCTTGAGGCAGAAGAGCAAGAGTTGGTAAAAGGTATTCTGATAAACAAGTTCCGTGGGGATCTGGATATACTCAAGCCAGGGCTGGAGTTTCTCGAGAAGAGAGTCAATAAACCGGTGATAGGTGTTATCCCGTATTTTCAGGATATCAGGGTACAGGAAGAGGACTCGCTATCACTGGAAAAAAGGAAGATAAATTTGGTGGGTGATAGAAAAGGAATAACGATAGAAGTCGTCCCAATGCCGCATATATCAAATTTCACGGACTTTGATGCTTTAGAAGCAGAGGATGACGTTTCGCTACGATATATAGGCAAGGGCGAAAAAATAGGCGAGCCGGATGTGATCATTATACCGGGCTCGAAGAATACGATAGGCGACCTGCAGTATCTTAAAAACAGCGGATATGCGTCGGAGATAGTGGATAGAGCGATGAGCGGGAAGTGTGTTGTTTTTGGAATCTGTGGAGGTTATCAAATGCTATGTAATACCTTAATAGACCCTGAAGGTGTGGAATCAAAACTTAGAGAGATTGATGGACTTGGCTTGCTGCCTGCTACAACCATATTTGAAGGCCATGCGCGGAAAATGACGAATCAAGTGCGTGCGATAACGGATTTGGAGTTCTACAAAGGGGAGATACAGGGCTATGAAATACACATGGGCAGAACTTATTTCTCTAATGGGTATATTAAAAAGGGGTTTACGATAATCGAGCGTTCTGGGGAGCGGGTTATGGACGACAATAGTGGCGCTGTTTCTAATAATGTCATAGGAACTTATATACACGGGATATTTGACAACAATGGATTCAGACGGGCTTTTATAAACCACATAAGGCAGAAAAAAGGGTTGGCGCCGTTGAATATAAACGAGAACAAAAGCGAAGACAAATATAAGAGCGGGATTGACTGGGA